>Ga0316217_10003376_pt1 | contig 18265 bp, 17 predicted proteins | sample 1anoAmetaG_FD_203633 | JGI IMG/M metagenome (GOLD analysis project Ga0316217, IMG submission 203633) | Freshwater microbial communities from Trout Bog Lake, Wisconsin, USA - 1anoA | ecosystem: Environmental > Aquatic > Freshwater > Lake > Hypolimnion/Profundal zone | place: USA: Wisconsin...
AGAACAAACGAATCAAGAAGAACTGGAGTGAATAAGACGTGCAGATTTTACTTTGGGTCATCTCCAAATACGCAGATAAAAAGAAACTTTTGGACATTGAAAAAGACCTAGTAAGCCTTTTAATATTTAGGACTCTCAAGATTGGTAGGCCATTGCTTCTCTCATTCCTGGTGTTTCTGGAGAGTCTTGCATGTTCAAATGGCTCAGCCTTAAAAAAATCAATCTCGCCACCAATAATTGGAGCGAAGAGGAAAGCAACCTTTTGGCCAAACTTGTCAATTAAAAAAGCTTCCAAGGCAAATCAAAAGATACAAAAGATTGGAAATCGATCTCTCAAAGGCTTTACTTTCTCAATAGCAGAGATGACAAAATCTTCAGAAATGCTAAGCAATGTCGCGAACATTGGAACTGTTATTTGAACCCAAACTTAAAAAAAGGTCCATGGAAGCCTTAGGAAGACATTCAACTCCTTAAATGCATAAAGCAGAATAAGGGTTCAAAGAAATGGTCTGAAATAGTGAAATATTTTGACGGAAGGACAGAAAATGCTTTAAAAAATCGCTACACTTTGATCATAGATAAGCAAAAGAAGCACAATAAGCACAAAAACGAGTTATAGATAATTGAGTAATACCTTGTAAGATGCTACGTAGACCAATTTACCACAGAAATAAAGCAGTTTTCTTCTTCTGAGGAGGAAAAGGAGGAAAGTCCCAACTCTTTCTAGAATGGTATGGTCAACGAAGACAACTCACTCGAAAATAAATTCTTTACCCCACAAAAGGATGAGGCTACAGCAGAAAAGAAAGTCACTATGAACTCAAGCACTCCCATCACTCCAATCAAGATAGAAAAGTTTGGTTAGTTCCTTTCGTTTATGTCAGCCAAGAAGATAGACCCCCATTCCATCCAGTTTGGGACATTGAACAACGGTATTTTCGAAAAGGCTGAGGCTGAAGATAAAACCAGCATGGACTCCTCCTCACCCGTCAGCAAGTTGCACTTAAAAAAATATAATTCTTCCCTCTTCTGATATTTATTAATAATCATAGTTCCTATATCATCCAAGATGTAATGGCAATAAAAGGTTTGTTATATTTTCTTTTATTAGGGAGTCAAGAAATTCATGATAGTAAATTATAGAATAATCTTACTCAATTCATAACTACACATTAACTTTAGTGCATTAACACCAAAAATGGACATAAAAATCTTTGATATCATTAGTAGTTACCATGGCACACATTTTCCTTTGCCCTGCCTCTATTAATTGCTATGCTTTTGAGAGAATTCTGTATTTCTTGCAGAAGTTTGGGACTTGTGAAGATATGATTGTAGTTTTTTTGGCTGCAAAAGTTTTATTGGTTTGATTTTTTGTTTGATTTCACTTAAGCTATCTACAGCTACAGAGAATTGATGTCTTTAACGACTTTTCTCTTTATTTATTTGCTTGTCCGCTTCTTTTAGAAAGGCTGCTCTTTCTTTCCAACCAAAGATATCCTTTTCGGTTCCAGTTATTTGTCTTAGATCCTTATTGATGAACTATACCGACTGCTTTCCTCGATTCTGCTCACTTAGTGCAGTTCAGATGGGCTTTCTTCATTCAAGAATCTTATTCTGGCTTTTTGGAACTAGTTGAGTGAAGCCATCAAACAACACTCTTCTTCCTATTATTCGCTATCACAAACTTACACCTAATCGGTGAATTCATTAAGTTAGATATGGTTTGGTTGGTCTTACAAGTCTGGAGAAAGAGGGTTGAAATAGCTTTCAGAAAAATCGGTCATTTAAAAGTGATTTTAAAGGTATTCTCTGATTTGCACAAAAGTGGGCCGATTCTAAGGTGAGTATTCCAACATCTGCCCAATTAAACTTGTCAACTCAGACGCATACTCAGCCTAAAACCGCTAAAAGTATAGTTTTATTCGCGTATCGTCGTATTTGTCAGTTGCTAAACTTTCATGAGAGAGTAAAAGAGCAGCCTGCAAAACACAAAGGCCAAGTACAAACACATCCGATTTCAGGATGTCAGGTGAGCAATGCTGATTCAAGACCTAGGGAGAGTAGAGACGATTAGGAACGATTGCAAAAGGGTCTTAGCCTACTGCACTTGGATCAAGCAGTTTTATCTTTTTGTCAATGAAAATCTTATCGCAGCTCAACACTCCGTAAGCGATTCCGAGCTTTTAGAGGTACTCAAGGGATTTAGTCAGTGAGTAGATGATTGCCCACAGCTACTGCTCACTAAAGCATTGGTTACTCTGACGTCTCTGCGCAATTTCTTGCTATAAATTGACTTTTGCGTAGTGATAAAGAGTGCGGACTGTATGAGAAGCATTGCTGGATTTGACAACTTGGTAATTAATAAGGGTGAGAAGGTAGTTCTGACTGAGAGTCTGATGCTGGTCCAAAGACTCAACAACTTCATCAATATCTGCTTGCTCCCTATTGAGTTGGATGGATTTCGAGAGATAATTTGCGTTGGGAGATTCGATAAGCATGGTTTAGGGATCAATTTGCGTGAGAATGTATTTGCTTAGGAAGGCTGTGATCTCCTGAGACTAATCTTGCGCGTTCATCTTAATATTTAAATGCTAACGAAGTTATAAAACACTATCAGAGTAAGATTTCCTGATGGGTATTGAATTTGTTGCCCAGCAGGCAGACCTTACAGTACAGTTGTTGGTATTGCTGCCTAACCAGAAGTGTTTTGGCGAGATGGTCTAGCGTGAAATGGACTTCACTGCAGGCCAGTTGGCAGCCGTAGTGACTCCAGTACTTGAATCGGAAGATTGCTAGCAGGATGAGCCATTTTATCAGTCTAGGCCACATTCCTTTCCATTTTGTCACACTACTCATCAAACAGAATGCCAAAACTAAAAGCTCAATCTTGCTCTGGAATTTGCTTAACTCGCTTGTTACGTCGCTTCTCCAACTTGTGCTCACTATCAGGTCAGTCAATTTTGCTATTGCTCCTATTGTTTGAGGCAAATAGTACACAAACATCTTTTGAGGGTAGAAAAGAGTCCAAAGATCAAGCATGAGAGAGGGAAGAAAAGTGCCTTCCAAAAGATAAATTTTTAAAGAGCTATCTTTCCTGAGTATCCTGACAAGAAAGGGATGAGAAAAGTTGATGAAAATTGAGAAATATACGAAAAACTTGACTCTGTGCTGATAGAATGTGAAGTACAGCAAAGCAATTACAACTGCAACAATGCCCAAAAGTAGAGGGTTGAAAGTGAATCCAAGCTTCTATTACGGTTAGTGGTTGGGGTCAATAGTCAGGTACTAATTAGCTGCCGCAGCTTATAATTTCGCATTTACTGCCATCTAAACAATTATAAGCCACCACGGACTTCATTTTTAATAACATTAATACTATTGCCCAAATTACGGATTGATTGCCACAATATTATTAGCTTTATCATGGTCCCTCTATTAATAAGTTCTGAGACCATTTACCTTTTATCACTTCCCCGTTTTGTTTGTAGTAGCAGCCTTATCCTTATGCAGCATCTTTCATGAAAAAGCCGATGAATTTCTAGCCATTTGCGAAAAAGAGTGTTCCTTTTCCTTGTTTTTCATCATGTTCGAATTGTCCTTCGTAACTCACCCAATTCGAATCAATGCAGGAAAGATCCATATAGTCAATGGGGGCGTTATGATTGAGGGTAGTGTCTTCATTGTAGAGCTTCCCTGTACCCTGGAATGTGAAGTTACGCCAATGGCCTTCATAGGCTATCTTTCCATTATTGTAGTACATCTTTCCGAGGCCATCAATGGTGTCATCTTTCCACTAGCCTTCATAGTAACTTCCATTCAAGTAAATGAACTTTCCCATGCCGTTTCTTTTGTTATTCACTTTAAAACCCTCGAATTTTCCTTCATTGGTCTATTCTATCACAAAAATTGCCCCCGGATTTGGCGGGAGGCTGTCTAAAGGTTTGATCTGAGTGTTCAAAGGTTATTTTTTGGGATTGACCATTTGTTGATTAGGATTGGTAAGAGATCTATTAGGAAGCTGAATGGCCCCAAATTTGGCTTCAGAAAACTTGGAATTAGATTTGTTGTGAAGCTAAATGTGCTGCATTAGAGGCTGATTGTTTTGATTTTTGTTTGGACTTTGGTCGTATTTAATGAAAATTTTGGGTTTTTCAGAAGGTTGAGAGACAACAGTTTCTACTTTAGTCACGTTGAAGCTGCCCAATGGTTTATTCGGATTCCCAATTGTTTTTTAAGTTAGGTGCAATAGTTGCAAATAAGGAGTGTAGCATTCTTAGTTTTTTTGACTCGTGTTTTTCAAATTAGTATCTAATTTCCTACCCTAAGCTTTCTTTTGCTTGCTTCCCTCTCTAGTTTTTTTCTAGTTTGGCTCTGGTAGTGCCTTGACCTCTTTTGTTTGCACTATGGCTTCAGCTCTCAATTCAGTGCCGTTCGCCACTGTTTCAGTAAAAGAGAGAGGATTTTTTAACTAAATGTACTGAGGAATGTTGGGGTTGAATTGTGCTAGTTTTTTGTGTTATTAGACCTTAGCAAGACCAGAAGAAGGCTGACTCAAATTTCTTGAGTGCTTTTTATACTCTTAGCTCTTTAAATTGCTGCCTTGTTCTCTGTGGGTTTTGAGATTAGTGGTAGTCACCTTATGACTCTTTGTTTCGTTAGTCAAGAAACTTTTGGCAGCTGAAGATGACTCTGTGTAGATGGTTTTTTATTGGATTGAAGTAATGATATCTTAGAACCTAGGCCTTTGCTTAAAGTCAAGAGTAAGCATGGTCTATAAGAGCTCATTTAGCTGAATACTATACCTATTTTGAGCCTAATCCAGTGCTTTGTTTGGCTCTTCAAAGCTGAACTTTTTGCTTTTCTTGTTGTAATATCTGACAGGTTCCAAATTGCCAATCTAAAGCATAATCAAGGCCAAAATATACACATCTGACTTTTCCTTCTCATAGAAGTAAAAATGGTTGTCCTCCACTAAATTGACCAACTCCGGAGAGATGTATCTTACTGTGGGCTAAGTGCTACTTTCATTCAACAGCGAAAGATGGTTCTTCTCACAGTTTACAAGCACATTGTCAGCTATTTTGATTATCCCGGCCGTATCGATGAAAATATAGCTCGTGCTCAATGCTTCGTGATTGAAATTGTTGAGGTAGAGGGTGTACAGTGCGTGGCAGCAGCTATAAAGGATGCTCCACATTTCGTCTTCGCTAAAGTAGCGTTTGGGATGCACTGAGGCGCGTTACTCAATCTCGTCTTTGATGGTTTTGAAGGGGTACTAAACAAGAGTGCGTATCTTAAAGGCAACAGAACACATAGTTTATTAGCTCACCTGTGTGTGCTCGATGAGTTCGAGGAGATGCGGGTTTCTTATTTTTTTGCGCCTGTCGAGGTACTTCATGTACTCCTGCATCTCATCCTGCAGGTAGAAGGTGAGAATGCGCAACTGCAACTAATCGCCTTTTCTCTTGCGCCTGACCCAGAATTCGCCAGGCGAGATGGTGCGTACGATGTTGAATTGCTAGGAGATGAGGTCCTTCGGCCTGCCTTCCTCCTGTCCCATCGCAGTTTCAATTGATTATAAGTTTGAGTCTTAGAAACCAATAATGTCAAAGGTAATAGAGAGGAATGGCTCTCCTGCCAATGGTCTAATGCTAGATGTTGTGAGCTTCTGATTTATGCCTTCTGGTTGGGTTTCTAGCTAGTTGCAAAATCAATAATTTCGCTAGTTTTATTCCCCTTTTATAGAATAATAGTAGATTGATTTAAATGCTGAGAATATTTCTGCAAATGCTTCTGCTGCTGATGAGTATCACTGCGACAAAATTCTCGCTAACCCTTCAATCCTACGAGAAGCAATGTTTTTACTAAATTTTACGTAAATCGGTCTCCATTTAGAACCCCAGCAGAAGTACTCCATCGATGTGTCTGCCCAAGGAAAAGGCCAATTCGAAGTTGAGATTAGCAACATGCTGCAGGGCAAGTGGAACTCTGTGTACTACAAGCAGTCCAAGAACCCCTATGAAACCCTCAATATCCACAAGCTAGCACCCACCTAATCCACCTATTCCTACTGCGTCCGCAACGTTGATGCAGACACTCTCAAGCTGCAGCTCGCCATCCAGTCAGGTTTGGAGCTGATGGAGTTCGAGCTCTTGCCTGGGAAGAGTGATGCTGAGAATCTGGAGAGGGAACTAGGGTGGCTGGAAAAAGAGAAATCGAAACTTTTCGAAAGTTTGGAAAGGATGGAAACTTTGAGAGCAACATCTGAAGGGTTGACTAATCTGATGTCCACCAAAATGATTGGGTTTGCTATCGTTGGTCTGATAGCAATAATAGTAGTGAATTTACTGTTCTATAGGGAACTAAAAAAAACATTCAAGTAAAGAAAATTGATATGATTTTTGAAGACGGTAAAGATAAGGCAAAATTATGTATTAACTCATTGCCAAAAGTATATTACATAGAATTCCTATCTTTACTACTTTGGTTACACAGCTTCTCTGATTGATTATTTATCTCCAATGAATTTGACACATTCGCAAAAGACATGGAGAGTAGCCTTGCTAGGAGTTACATTCATGATCATGTTCACCGCTTTCAACTCATTGCAAAACATAGTCTCTAAAATCTACAAAGAGTACGGCTATGACAGTCTTGGAGAAACCTCCATTCTCCTCCTCTACTTTATGTTCGGGGTTGCCACCTTCTTCTCTCCCTTCGTCATCCGCAAACATGGCTACAAAAATGTGATGTTCTTGAGCTCTATGGGCTACGCAGTCTATGAAGGAGTGGGGCTAGTCATTGCTTTTTGGGAGGACATGCCCAAAATATTGGGTTGGGTCTTCGTCCTGGCAGGAGCAGCCCTTTGCGGGATTTCGGCTTCGATGATCTGGGTCGCCCAAGGGGCTTACGTCAGCGAAGTGGCTGGAGAAGAGAACAAAACTGAGATGTTTGGGCTCTTTTGGAGCTTGATGATGTCTTCCCAAATCGCGGGGAATCTAATCACCACTTTCGTACTAGGTCTGGTTTCAAACACTGTCTATTTCCTAGTTCTGACTGCCTTAGGATGTAATTGTGTGAGTATGCAGTTTCGAGTGCGTTTCTTTTCATCCTTTTGCCAGATGTGGAAAACAAAGTTAGTTAGTAGAAATTAGAAGTAAAGAGGTAAGCTGCCAAAGTACTCAATCTTATAGTGGACCCTTCCAATATAAAAATCACCTTTTACTACTTTTTCCCTGGAATCTGTGTGGGATTCTATGCAACTTTTCTCTACAAACTTATTGGGCTGAGCTTACCTCAGTAGGATCAAGAAAGTGACTAAGACTTTAAAAAACGGGTGAGCTTTTACTCAGGGTTAGTGTTTATTGCTTTGGGGTTGAGCCAAGCCTTCACGGGATTCATGATGAACCGTTTTGGTTAAAAATACGATAAATTCAAATTCGCAGTCCTAGGCACACTTTTCGTCTAAGTAGCTGGATTCGTTTCTCTGCTTTGCTACTTTCTCAACAGCTATGTGCTGTGTTTTGCCGTTGCCTTTTTGTGGGGTTCAGCTGAGACTTTTCTACAGACCAACACAGGAGCATTGATAGGAAAGCTGTTTCCTGGCAAAGTGGAGGCATTCAGTGCTTATCGTATAATCTTCGCTTTGGGAGTTGTCTCAACCATAGTCTTAAACATCGCCCTTAAGAGTGCCCCAGCCTGGATTTTTCTGACCATCGTCATGTCTGTGCAAGTTATAACTAACAAGGTCTCAACAACTCTGTCAGAAACGAAAGTTGCCCACAATGAGAGCCTGCTATCTGCAGACAGCCAATTAGAAGTCACCAAAAAATGATGATTCATAATTCTTTGAACTTTGCTTTAGATTTCTTGATTCTAGCAAACAAACATTCTAACCTTATTACAGCAAAATTCAAGTTAAATCATTAGCTAATCAGTAATCGAATAATCACAAGTGTTCAAATCACTTCTTCTTGCCCATTTTAGAAAGTGGATCAAATGGATCAGCAGCTAACTAAGATTGAATTTACGAGGGGTCCATTTTGGTTTCTTCCAATCCTTGGGAAGCCGTCTTTAAAGAGCTCTGAGGTCATGGTTTTAGTGAATGTTGTGTTTGCCTTCCTTATAGGCTTCAAGGTTCTAACCCTTTCCGTACGCTGAAGATGTAGTCGCAAAAACGTTTCCATTTATTTAGTTTACTTCAGACTAAAGCTGACGAATCCTGTCTTCTATCGTCTCTTTCTTTTAGGTCTTGGTCTTATCTGGAGAAAAACCTATGTAATAAGCAAAGCTACCCTTGGCGTAATAACCCCATTGTCCGTTCCACTTTTGTTATGCTTACAGCTAGTTCTAAACTCTGGTGGTCCAGTTTCTATCTTGGGCGACAATGTCTTTGGGGGGTTTCAGAGCTTTGGGGTCTACCTTTTCTGTCATTGAAGTTATATATAAATTACTAAGAACTTCGATTAAGATAAGATTCTAAAACTGATAAATAAAAAAAGGAAAATTAATTTCCCTCATCTAACTCCAAATAACAATCTTTTTTCTCCTGTTTCGCTCATTTTTTTGGACTCAACAGAACCGAAAGAAAATGTCGAAGAATTAGGTTATTGCCTTTTATGTTTAATAGCAAATTTCTGTGAATAATGATGCTTTAAACTTTACGTTTCTTACTGAAAATTCCTTTATAGATAAAAAAGTTGAAAGTTCATTTATACTAAATTTGAAAAGAAATCAACGATTTAAAGGCAGAGTCTCAGCAGAAGGCTTGCATCAAACATTGTTTCTAGCTTTTTGTTTTACGGTTTTTTGAAATTGAGAACAGATTGTGAAGAATATACATTAATAGTAAATCAGGAATCAAGACAAACATGGCTCTAAGGTCAAAAAATGTCAACGCAGAGGACTAGATGCTGCATGATGAACACCACAATAGAAATGGTACTACATTGCCTAGCCTAGATCATAACATCAAGTTCTATGAGGAGTATCGCAAAATCTTTGCCACTGGCTACTATCTCTCCATGCAACTCAAATAACTTGTTGAAAACAAGGATGGACTTTGGAAAAAACTGCTCAACTATGAAGTAAATCTGCTGTTATTCAGAAAAGGGCTGACGAAGAGTTTAGAGACAAAATGAGGAAGGAAGCTCCGGAGCGCAAAAAACGCTTTCGAAGAACTGCCAACGAAATCTAAAAAAGATATCACTGTGAGTCTGATAAGTGCAATCGCAGCTATGGGACTTAAGGCAGTTTGCTGCAGCACGTGAAACTCAAACACCCCGAAAAATACTAGGAAATGCTGAAGGCCAGTAATCTCCATCAACGTATTTAATAGTCAGAAGATTTGGATTAGAATAGAGAATGATTGTTGAAATTTGTCATACAATTCATAGGGATAACTTGATAAAAAGATTAAAATCTAACTAACTGAACATTTTTCTGCTGACTAAAAGATTCTATTCCTTTGAGAATGTATCAAGAGGTTCAGGGTTTGGAAAAAAAGATAGTGAAGGCAAAACAACCATTTATTAACACAGTTTTGTAAGAAACTTTTCTATATTTATTCAATGATTATATTATAAAAGATCAAACTTGCTAAGAAGAAGATATCAAAAACGTATCTTCCTTACGCTAAACAGAGATAATCGTCATTTCTGAGACATTCAGCTTTCCCCCTCTGTACAAGTTTACAATAACCACAGCATAAATGACTCCATGGCAGAAGGGCTGAAAGAGAAAAGGAAACTCCAAAAGGTCTGAAATCTGCCACTTTCCGAAAAAAATCATCATCCTCAAGACCATTTAATAACCAATAAACAAGACTCCTAGAAGAGGGAAGCTGAGGAACAGAGAGTTAGAGTGCTTGGCTGAATATCTAAAGTAGTTAACCATAAACCCCAAAATCATCACCAAAGCGATGAATTGAGGCAACACAAAGCTAGATAGATACATGATAGAACTCATAGTCGTTTTTTGACTGAGACCTCTGCAGCATTCTTTCTGGCTTTAAGCTTGATCTTTAATTGCCGCAATCAATATCACTACTGAGATCGCAATAGACGGAATATAAGCGATGATTACGTACTTAACTATGTATTTGTTAAGCACTACGAACTTCCCTGGCGTTACTTTTTACCTGTAGAGCAATCTAGTCACAAAAATCAGCCAATAATCTTCATAAATAACCTCATACACGAAGCCAGTCGAAAGAATGTAGTCCCAACTATAGTAACTAGGCAAACAGTATTAGCAAGGTCGGATACGTAGGCAGGCAGCTTACAAACAAGCTAGGCAATGTCGTTAAAGAGCAGCAATGCAAGAATGGCAACGATGGGAGGAGTTCTAGTGAAGAAAAAGCAATAGATGAGTAATAAAAAGACCAGTGCAATGATTGTTATTGAAGTAAAAGTGAACAGAGGGACGTTGGTAGCTACTGTACATTAGGGTTTAGCAGTGTTTACTTCCATCTAAGATTCCTTGCCGACTATAATATCTATTTACAAAACCGAGCCCTAAATAGCTCATTTTGCAATGGAAATGTAAGATTTAAAGAAATACTTCTGAGCAGTAATTATAGTTGTTTTTTTGACTGGGACGTCTAATGTTATAATTAATGACTGACTACCCGCTTTCGACCATTAGTTCAAAAAAAGTTAAAAAATCTTCGCACTAGCTTTTGTAAAAGTCAGCTCGTCAAATAGAATTGCCGCCACCTCCACAAAAAGCCTTGTATGAGCACATACTCAAAGGTTAAAAGCTTTTCATCGAGCTTTACTATCAGGGCAAGGTGTTGGAAACAGCTTATAACCAATACGTCGAGTTTATGGGGGGTATTCTCTACAAAAGACTAAATCCCAAAGTAACAATTTTCCTCACGAACAGTGAAGACCATGAATTGGACAACATTTTGTAAAGAGTAAAGCGTGTTTGTCCAGAATGCAAAGTAGTTAGCATTTTGTGGTTTGAATAAAGCTTTCAAAACAAGTGCAAATTACCTTTAGATAAGTATGTTTTGGAAAGGAAGACCAAATCAAAAGAGAGACTGTCGGAAAGCAAAGAAGAAATCAAAATATAGTCACTAAAGCTCTAATCATTCATCGAGAACATCTCTGAAGATATTGAAGGCTAGTATCAAGAGTTTTTTAAGAACAAGTAGGCGAAATTCTTTTAGTTTGTACAGAAAAATGAATTCGTTTAAAAATTTTGTCTAATGGAAAGCAAAGATTTCGACTTAGGACCACATCCTAACAGGAAAAAAGTAACCAAGAATGACAGCAATTAAAAAAAACCCAAAAGGAACTACAGAGCTACTGCTAAGCACACTATTGATAAAGATAGTTTGTAGATTATTGAGGTTAAATCGGAAAAAAAGAAAAGCTTGCAGAAATAACATTAATACACTAAGGATTTTTAAGTTGTTACTAAGATAACGAATGAAAACGAACGAAAACTCAGTAAACAGAAGACATTTGACAGAGATCAAGAGGAAGAGTAGTAAAAAAGAAGAAGCGAGAGCAAAGGTTTTGATAAAATGATGTAAAGATATCTTAAAAATGCTGCAAGTAGCTAACGTTCTATTAGGCCCCAAATATTTGCTAATACTTCAGTACAGAGTCAAAGCTTGTCTCAAAGCACCAAAATGTCTCTGATTGAAAAGAAGTCAATCCATACCCAAGCAATTACCAAGTCAAAGATCTAAACTATTACAATCACTCCAAGATATAAAGATGTAAAATGCAGCTAGGCCCAAAAAATAACGTAAAGAATGCTTGAGATAGAATCACTTAGAGTGGAACTCTCTTAAAAAGTTGCAAATAGATTGGTGGTCGTTTCTAATTCAAAAAGTATGCTCACCAAAATAGAGGAATTCAACAGCTCAAACCAAAAGAACAAGCTTCTTTACTTCAAATATGTTGAGTACTACACATATTGGGAATTCCTTTAATCCTCACCTCCCAAACATGAAGCATACTTCCCACTTAACTAAACCAGAATAATAGATCGTCCTCTTTACTTCGCCATGAAATCAAATTTCACAAACTGTCCCAAACTTGTGAGCTCAAGCATTGTTAAATAAGTGATTGCTTACAACAATAAACACAAAGACAAAGGGTTGAAACAAGAAGAACTAAATAGTTTGCCTTTTTTGAAAGAAATGGAGTTCCCAGTATGCAGAGATGTAATCAAAAACAAAACAGTTACGTTTATGCAATCTGATGTAGGTAGTGAGATAAATCAACTGATAATTGATAGGGTGGGTGGATTTTGGGTGAGTGTGCAGAACTTCCTCAACATGAAAGTAGACCTTGTGATTACTTCACGCAATCATGTCAAAAAAAATGATAGCTTTTATCTGACTGAACTGTAGTTTTGGACCATGCTATTTCCGTTGAATAAAGTGAGCAAATCCTGATATTGTATTTTTTATTATTTTAAGAATCTTTTGATGAAAAACCTACATTCTGCTTATAACTTTTGCTTTTCTTTCATTTTCCTTCATTATGCGTTGCAGTAACAGAATCATAGAGTTAGTAAAGATGATTAAATATAACTTTCCAAATCAAGTATCAAATAGTTGCATTCATTGATTAGGTTTGGAAGTTTGAGACTTTGTTTTGGATTATGAGGTTTCAAGTTCTTACATTAGAGAAAGGATTAATTAGCGTTTGCTCTGAACCCTTCTATAAAAGACTTCTTTTTTGTTGGCAACTTCATTTTGCACTCTTCTGAGTACCACTGCAGTCAAAAACCCATCATAGATGAAGTAGCTATTGATGACTTAATATCAAGAATATTACCGATTCCGAAAACACACCCTACCTTTACTATTTTGTACTTATCTACCCACAACTCCACTTTGGGAGTCACACTGCTTTGCCATTTGCTCAATGAAAGAGCTACCTTTTTCAGCCTCAGGGTAAATTGGTTCATTATCTTTAAGTTATAAATGTGTTGGCAATTAATTCAATTAAAGTTGTCTTTCTTAACACAAATCTTAAGGTTAAATTTATTTAATCTCATTAGTACTTTTTCAGTAGCATCACACTGTTTGGTCGGTTCTTTTTTCAGATTTCCCTTTTCTCTTTGCTTTACTGTTTGCTGTTTTGCCATTTGCACTTTTATCAGAATATGTCCTCTTTTAGTGATACTTTTTGAGAAGATCGTTAGACTATAGCGACTAAAAGGTGGTGACCTTAAGATTTAAATTGCTGATGGGCTCGTAATACTCTTCTGGAATGTAGGTCTACAGGTCTGGGAACGGATGAACTGGTCTGTTTGTAGGCACTATGACATCTGGTCTTGTAAGCAAATATTTCAGCATATTTTTTTAAGTAACTTTCTTTAGTTCTTCTTAGGCTTTGCTTAAATCTAGTTTAAACTATTTTATAGAGGCAAATCCTTAGTAAGGGTCACTTTCATCGAAATTTCTTGCATTTTTTTTATCTCTCGCCACCTTTTTATCCCCTTCGTTTTACCCTTCTCCAGCTTCCTCTCCCTCTTTTTTCTACAATCCCTCTCCTTATTTGGCTTATTTTTCTCCTTATTTGGGTTAGCCTTCTTCTGCCTATTTGCTTTACCCTTCTTATGCACTTTGTTACTTCACCTCAGCTTTCTAGCTTTTTCCTTTTTTTGTTTTTCTCTTATTAGAATTCCAGTCGATATCATTGTTATCTTACGATTCAAAATCTAAGAGCTCATCGGGATCATTCAGGATTTAACTAGAGTAATAAAGCTCATATTTTGTTAGAGGAGGCAATCCTGCTCTGCCTCTATGGATGAAAATCTACTCTGCTTTTTGAAACGCTTGAGCCTCATCTTGAATGGTTTTCTAATACTTGAATATGTAGTTAGCAAACTATTCAATTGTCACCGTTTCGTACACTAAGTTATCTAAAAAATACGTTTTTAAAGGTTTTCCAGCTACTTGTTTACATTTTCCAGCTTTTTGGTAATAAGTTCATATTAAATTTTTCTATCAAGCTAGAATTGTGTGGTGTTTTATGAAATGCCTTTGACTGCAGGGTTCCTGAAGCGGAAAGGACTCCTCTGTATTTCAGCTATTCTTATTTTGTCAACCAATGCATTGATATCTTTGATGATTTTGGTTTTTTGCAAAGGAGAAAAGTTTTTGGTATGCTTATCCAACAGCGCCAATTATGCCTTGGCTTTCTTCAATTCTTCCTAAAGTCTAAGCAGCTCAGAAGTATCATCAGTAACTGCTTTTCCTGATAACTCATTTATGCGACTGATTTTCCCAAACTCATTATGAAGCAAGATTTCTCTGAGAATTTGGTTCTAACGCTCAGCAGCATTGATTTTCTAGCGTATCTTAAGCATGTGTCTGTCATAGTGAACCGTTTGGTAAGACTTATACTTTGCCAAAGGTTTGAGATAGTTAATATAGCTGAGTTTTAATCTTTCTCTCCTTTTCTGCTTACGTTCTTATTTGCGCTTGTCGTGGTCAGTCCATTCGCTCTCGGGCTTGCGAAGGGCAGCCAACTCTTCAGGAGTTCCTGAGTAAAGCAAACACTACGCTCGGGGTACCAAGGTTTGGGCATTATGTCCCAGTAGGAAAGGAATCTTTGGATTTTGGGGGTAGGCACTGCTCCGCAGCCCATCCAGTACTTGATACGAGGAATATTAAGAGTAATTTGTCTATCAACATTGGCTCCTTCACGAGGCGTCCAATAACCCACGTGCTAAATGAAGCGACCTCTGATGTTTTTGCGATGAGCAGCAATAACTATCCACCTAGTTCTTAAGATAGCTACCAATAGGGATGGTTCGCAACTCCATGGTTCTGTAGCCTGATTCTCAGTTTCATCACAAATTATAATTATTCAATTAATTGAGCTTAGCCATTCACGACAGAATATAAGCAGAGCAAATGTAAAGTATGAATAAAAACCATCTTATTAAGAAGAATATGAATATATGACTTTGCTATTTTGATTGGTATTGAAAAATATTTTCTATGAAAATTTATTGTGAATCTTTCCAAATAACGAACAATAAATAAAAAGCTCTCGAAAATTTTACGGACAAAAGCAGTCAAAATGGTTAGTTAGTTTGTTTTTTGATGACTTTACAGCAGCTGATTGAAAGTTGTTGAGTTGGTATGCAAGATCTGATTTATAAGGTCCTTTTCTAATATAATAAATAGAAAATGTCCTTTGTTATATGTGATAAGCACAAAAAAGTCTAAAGAGTGAGTTCTAAAGTCATAACCAATGGCTATATTTGCATGAACAGATATTGCGCTGATTCATTCAAAGTGGTGTGTTCAAGCTGCAAAAATGATCATAGAGATCACTCAAACAAACTTCTTACCATCTAAGATACAACCTTCTTAATCGAAAGGCTCCTCAAGCTTCCCTTCAACGAACCCAGCAAATTCATGGGATAGACCTTGGATGTTATGAAAAAATTGAAGCTCCTCAAAGAGTTTCGGAAAAAAATAGATATCTTGGAAAAAGAAATTCAAAAATAAGCCCTCAAGCTGATTGAAAGCACTGAGACTTTGGTCGCCTAGTACAACAACTGCAAGTAAGGAGTGGCTAACCTTTCAACTGTTTTAACCGCTATCGAACAGCCAGAGAACTACCAATACTTCTTTCAAAAAAGTCACTAGCTTCTCTGCAATTTGGATTATAATTTCAAAAAAGATAGACTCTAATATGGAAATGCAGTGACTAAAGAAAAAGAGGAAAAAAGAAGAAAGGTCTTGGAAAGCGCAAAAAGGAAAATTTAGGAAGTGAGGGACTATTCTATGAAAATAATCTAAGTGATACTCCACAATAGCGAATCGGATGAGTAGTAATAGGAACTAAACTACAAAAAAAAGCATTACTAAGTCCTAAAAACCGAACTTTGCCTATAGAAAGACTAAAATGAACTGTAGTAAGAGATTTCGGAGTTGAGAAGCACTAAATCAACAGCCAATAAGAGCAGAGTGAGAAAAGTTAGTTTGGGTCAAGAATCCTAGCTTTTGAGCAATAGCAAAGATTCATAGCTAGTTAAGCAGCTTTAAGCTAAGCTAGCTTCATTTGAAACAGAACGTGTAAAAACTTAGAATGAGCTAAAAAACCAGCTGAAAACAGCGATTGCGCAGAAATAGAACCTGAGTCATGAACTGAACACTTGGAAAGCCAGATTCTAATAGAAGCGTAAGGTTTTTAAAGAGTTAGAGGCTAGTCTAAGATAGAACAAAATCCAACGTTCCGAAAAACAATTAGGCAAAGATGAAACAGTAAAAAAGATAATGGATTTATGGCAAACCAAAGGTTCCAATACAGACGACAGAACCTCTTGATCAACAACATAGTTTATATAAAGGCAAAAAGATTATAAATTACATAGCAATCACCATGATAAACGACACATTCGAAATATTGAACCTCCAATAACGAAGAATAACAACTCCACTCTTTAAGAACGCAAAATAAGCCTTTATTGCGTTGTCATCTTCTCAAAAATACCACGCCAAATACCTCGTTGTAGACTCCAGTACCCGACTGTCCTAAAAGATCTTCATGTAGAGCAATATCTGTCCAGTGTTCATCTACTCCAACAAATCCTACATTTTTCAAGAGGGACAGTCACTGCATGAGTACTTCCTCTCCAAAAAGTAATCCGACATGGTCTTGTACTAGGAATAGATATGGAAGATGCTCTAGCAAATAGTTCGAGCACTCATCTTGCTTCGTTAAGCGGGTTACGAGCACAGGCATATCAAATAGTATGCCATCAGAAGGATTAATGCTGATAATTATAAACTTGTCTTCCATCCGACCATTGCCTTGCCTCAGCACTTGATAGAGTAAAGGACTTACAATTGGTACAACTTCTACCTCGCTCCCGAACAACTTGACAATCTTTACAATGAGGAATCTACTACTTGTGTCTTTTCATTGGGTTGTTTGGTTCTAAATGTCATGAATCCACTTGATTTTAGGCGTGATATATACAGCAGGTCTTAGTTCGCTATAAATGAGAGAATCTTGGATTAGAAGCTGGAAAACGCAGGTCGTATCTACTCCAAGAAAATCCTTTAAATCATCAAAAGTATGCTAGCTGAAGATTTTTCAGAAAGACCAACATTGTATTAATTGAGTAATCTTGTACAGAAAGCAAGTCCATTCAACAAAAAAATAGAAATGACATCAAGCTTGAAAAGCTTAGTAAACTATAAGTTATCGAAAAGCAAAGAAAAAATCAGTTCTCCTCCTAAAGCTTTGCCAGATCACATAGAGAATGGACACAAGATGAAAAAAAGCTCGAAGAATAAGGCGTTGGAAATAAACTTTTAAAGAGGAACCTTTGGGGGAAAGAGGTAGGAATCATCAAACTAGAAATAGCAAAAATCTAATGGAGATTTTGACACAACCGTAACAAAAGAAATGCTCATCAAAAACAGCTCTAAAGATCTATAATTGAAGGGAGAAGAAAGTCATTAAGTATAAACAACTAAACGTAGCTTTTCAGAGTATTTTAAAGATAGCAAAATTAAGCAGTTAAACAAAAAAGATAATTCAGTGAAGTAGAAGCTAGGCAAATAGATTAACTAAGGGCTAAGTATAACTTAGTCCAAGGGACATATAAAGTTAGGTATCACTATCAACTAAAGTTAAGAGCCGATCGGATATAATTAGTACATCATTCAAACTGCAGATAAGAAGAAGATAAAAGTTGGAGTCTCTCGAGAGGATTTCCAGCCCCCAAAGAAGTAATAAATCCAGAAGACAACTACTTTTTGGAAAAAAGACGAATAGCAATAAGTTCAAGAGAAGCCCTACCAGTTTTAATAGGCATCTAAAAACATCTAAAAGTAAAAAAAATGGATCAATTCAAAAGTGAGTGAACCTTAGCTTAGCAGTTAGACAGAGAAAGTTGAACATTCAGTAAAGCTCTTCAATTCAAAGGTAGAAAGCTATCGCTTGAAGTTAGCTTAGTGTTTAGATTAGCCCATGACAATCGCAAAGAAGATAAACCACCCAGGTGTTTGGATCAACGGAAACGTGTACTTTGGGGAATTCAAGAACGGAAGAAGAAACGGACTTGCCCTGGAAATATTCCAAAACAAAGAGTACTATTATGGTTATTTTCATGATGACATGTTTCATGGAGAAGGTTTTTACTACTGGAATGCGCACTAGCATTTCTTAGGCATCTTCTAAGATGGCTGTAAGAAATAGGGCACTTGGTGGGGCAAGAATAAGTACACTGGAGAAATCAAAGACAACAAAAGACACGGAATAGG
>Ga0316217_10003377_pt1 | contig 18265 bp, 18 predicted proteins | sample 1anoAmetaG_FD_203633 | JGI IMG/M metagenome (GOLD analysis project Ga0316217, IMG submission 203633) | Freshwater microbial communities from Trout Bog Lake, Wisconsin, USA - 1anoA | ecosystem: Environmental > Aquatic > Freshwater > Lake > Hypolimnion/Profundal zone | place: USA: Wisconsin...
TGTCATCCTGAGCGTAGTTTGGCGCGTTTTTTGCGCCAAACGCAGTCGAAGGATCTGCGGTTCGGAACCTCAACTTATGCTACGAACTTTGGATTCACCACACTAGAACATTTTCACCAATGGTATAGAGCAGTTCTGAAGGGTACGGGCGTTGCAGGCTGCGGAAAAACTCCTTCGTGCGGTAGGCCGGAGTTATAACCCCGGTATATACCGCGCAAAATGAGCGGGGCCTTCAGGCCCTGAGGTTTGCTTTTCGGGCTTCTGGCTTGAAATCCGGCCTTTTCCGCAGCCTGCTTCAGCCCCTGCGGAATCTCCTGACGCGCGCAGCTGCCCCTCGCTGCCGATAGCCGGAGCAAGATTGAGATGCATCTTCTGAAAATGCTCCAAAACAGGAAACTGTAAGCGTGCACTTTACAGATTGAACAGTTCCCTCAGCCGCTTGGTCTGTGCGCGGCTCACAGGAATCTCCGTCTGCTTCTTGTCGTTCATGCGCAGTTGGTAGCTGGACTTGAACCACGGCACCACCTCGCGGATGTGGTTGATATTCACCACAAAGCCGCGATGCGCCCGCCAGAAGTTCGCCGGGTCAAGCAGCTCCAGCAGCTCCTCCAGAGTGCGGCATTTGGACTGCCCCTCGAAGTTCTGCATCACCACGCGAATCACGCCCTCGTCGATGGCCGCGTAGCAAATCTCCGCCTGGTCCACCAGCAACAGCCGGTTCTGCGCCTGCACAATCAGCTTGGCCGGCTGCGGCGCGCGCGATGCGCCCTGGGGACGGTTCAGCTGCCGCAGCAGCGCGTCCAGTTGCGACTCAATCGGCGAATCCCCCGCCTGACCCGCGCCCATGCGTCCCTTCACCCGCTCCACGGCCTGCTGCACCCGCGTGCGGTCAAACGGCTTCAACAGGTAGTCCACGGCATTCACGTCGAAGGCGCGCACCGCGTACTGGTCGTAAGCCGTGGCAAACACAACCTGCGGCAGTGGCTCGGGCTTCGCCCGGTTGCGTTCCATCAGCCGCTGGATCACCGCCAGCCCGTCCAGCCCCGGCATCTGCACATCCAGAAAAACCAGGTCGGGCCGGTACTCCTCGATCAGGTCCACGGCCTCAATGCCGTTGCTTCCCTGCGCCACCACATCCACGCCGCCCACCTGGTCCAGCAGGTACTTCAGTTCCTCGCGGGCCAGTTGTTCGTCGTCGATAATGAGCGCGGAGATAGACATGCGGTTCGGCTGTTCGATTGTAGGAAGGCAGAGCGATGCGGTCAATGCGGGCATCAAGCCAGGGCGGTCAGCGCCCGGCTCACGCCCAGGCTCTAATCGCCCAGAGCGCGCAGACGCGCCGGCATGTGGTCGCTGGCCAGTTCGTGGCCGCAGCGGGTGCAGAACTGGTCCGAGATGCGCACCGTGCGGAAGCAGTTGCCGCAATTCGCCGACAGTTGGTAGTTGCACTGCGGGCAGAAGTGGAAGTCGCTCTGCACGTGCGTACCGCAGGCGGCGCAGTTGTAAACCTCGGGTTGGCGCAGAAGAAAGTAAAGAACGGCGCCGATACCACCCGGCATCACAAAGCAGATAGCAATCCAGAAGCGCGAACTCATAGCACGGCGCGGCGCGTCTTTGCTGACGTAACCGACCATGAGAAAATACAGCCCCACCAGCACGCCTCCTGAGAGACTGAAGTAGATGTGCAAACCGAGCGGCGTAGGATGTTTCTGCTGGGCTGGCAGAACTAGCCAGAAATAATATTCCACCAGCACAAACGCAGTGACGGCGAGAACGATTGACCACACCGGAATCAGTCGCGTGTCTTCATTGGCCGTGATGGACTGTGGTTCGCGCATAGGCTGTGCCCCCTCAGAGGGCCCTTCAGAAAGGAAATGATATCTTAACCCTTATATAGATGGACGGAACAGGAATTTTGGAAGTTGCACGCACCGGCGTACCGATTGAACTTTATATGGGATTCTTCCGGAATCAGGACTTGCGGCGCATCCAGCCAGCCAGCACCGCAGAGGCCAGCAGCGCCGCGCTCAGAAAAAGTATCCAAATGCATAATTGAGCTGTCAGTCCGGTAAGGCGCTCTTCTTCAATCAGGGTTTCGCCGGCCCACCAGACCAGTGGACCCAGCACCAGAAGGATGACCAGCACGGCGGCCAGCGCCACGGAGCGAACCCGTTTCCGCCCGGCTTCCTGTTCCTGCATCACGCCCAGCGAAGTGCTCACTACGCGGCGGGTCCGATAGGCCACCGTGCGTTCCCGGCCTGCCTGATTCCCGGCCAGAGCCGAAAGCAGATCGCGGCTTTCGCCGTCGCCGGCGTTCGCCCTTGCCTGATCTGCCGCCCCACGGGCGTCCAACTCAGCGGTTTTCACACCGGCTCCTGATAGCGCAGATGGTTGCGTTCCATCTTCGGCTTGATGATCGCCAACCCTCTGTATAGTCTTGATTTAACTGTAGATAGAGGAGCCCGTGTCACCTTGGAAATCTCCTCCAGTGACAACTCCTCGTGGAAGCGAAGCACCAGCACTTCACGGTAAAGCGTGTCCATCTCGAGCAGCGCCGCCGCAATCCGTTCCCGGTCTTCCAAATTCGAAAAACTGTCGAACGGCGTCGGGTCGTCATCGGCAACTTCAAAGCTCATCGGCCGGTCGTCGTCTTTCTTGCCCTCGAACAGCTCGTCCAGGCTGCTCATGGTCCGCTTCCGCCGCTGGTCGATCACCAGGTTGCGCGCAATGGTAAACAGCCAGGTGTCAAACCGCGCCTGCCCGTTGAACTGCGCTCCCCGCACCAGTACCCGCATCCACACTTCCTGAAACAGATCCTCGGCCATCTCCCGGTTGCTGGTTAAATACAGCAGATAGCGCATCAGGCGGTGCTGGTAGCGGACAATCAACTCATCCAGCAGGCCGGCGTCCTGACGCTTGAGCCCAGCGGATACGGCAAGGCTTTCCTGCCGCACCTGCTCGTCAACTGCAGTAGCGGAACCCCGTACGAATAATGGCTGTATGGACGCAGTAATACTCATCTCAATCAATTAGACGACAAAAATAAGCCACAGACCAACTCAAACGCGAAACGTATGTAAAAAAGCACTCATCGAAAGCCGCAAATAAGCTCCATTAGCGCCTGAGAACGCTCCGTGTCCCATCCATTTCACAGCTCCATTGTGAAATGGGTGGGAAACCACGAACCTACGTCCGCCTGCTCACCGGCCGCAAAACTCCCCCAGAAGCAAGAACTTACCCCGCCTTGTGCTTTCCCTTCGCAGCCACCCGCAACGCCGCCTCCACCACCTTGGCGGCCCGCCGTTCCCTTGCCTCCGCGTTCTCGCTATAGAAAAGGCCCAGCAATAGATTCCGCCGCTGCACCACCGTCATCGCCTCCCAGCCCGTACGCGCCCGAGGCTGGCGCAGAAAAGCAGCCCGCAGAACCGGCGGAGGCTCCGCTTCGCCTTCCATGGCCAGCAGCAGCCGCTCCGCCATCTTTTCCGCCCGCTTCACCCGGCTCTCGGCGCTCTTCGGCTCGCTGACCCATTTGCCGATCTCCCGCCGCATGGACGGGCTCAGCTCGTCAAACCACCGTCGCAGCTTCCGGTCCCCTTTCATAGCCCCGGCCAGCTCCATCGGCGCGGTAGCTGGCCGCTCCTCCAGGTCCGGTTCCAGCCGTATCCGCACCTTCGACCCGACTTTGGCCTGCGCCCCCGCATGCATCGTCCTGTTCACCAGCAAAAAGTGCCCCCCGCCGCCGGAATAGGCAAACAGCGAAGTCCTGAAGGCAAACCCCTCAATCTCGCCCTTCACCCGCAGCCGGTTCCGCTCCGGCCAGGCCTCCGCCACGTCGAACGGAATGCGCGCAACCACCCACCCCAGCCCCGTCGGCAGCGGCTCCAGCACGGCTGTGAATATTTTGATGGGGTTCGGACGCATCGCTTCCCTCTTCAATTCCTTCCGCACGCACTCTTCACAAATGGAGAAGAAAAACGGGGGCCACGGCCGCCGCTGCGGCGCCGGCTTGCAGCGCAAGCACCCGCAGCGTCTGTCCCGGAGCCCGTGGCAGCCACTTCACCGCGAAGTACGCCATGATCGGTATTTGTCCAGCCATCAGCATCTGCCACAGGTGCGCGGCGGTGCCCTCATCGGCCTCGCGCGCGGCGCCGAACAGCGCTACGTGGCCAACTACGATTCCCAGGGCGGCAAGCGACATGACAACGGGAAGAACGGCGCTCGGCTGTTTCATCGATAGGACGTTCATTGCCAGAGCCTCCTTGTTCGAGCTCTCGAACCGGCCCAATTGCGCTTACTGTACCAAGAAACCACGAACGGATGCACCACGGCCAGACCGCATACCGCCCCGTTCCCGCTGGAATTGCTGTCTCGCCCATCTCCCTCCATCTTCTACACTGGTTTCTATGGAAGTTTTGTATGGCCTGCACCCGGTTGAGGAAGCGCTCAAGGCCGGACGGCGGCGTTTTGACCACGTTCTGGTTGCCCAGGAGCGTCACGACGCCCGTCTCGCCCAGCTCGTCCTGCTCTGCCGCCAGTGCGGCGTCCGCGTTCGCCAGGAATCCCGCGAGCAGTTGACCCTCACCGCCCAGAATCCCGCTCACCAGGGCGTCGTCGCCCTCGTTCACCCGCAGGAGTCTCTCTCCATTGAGGACCTGTACACGCCGCAACCGGCCACTCCCGGCGCGGCCCGCCTTATCCTCGCCCTCGACGGCGTGGAAGACCCGCAAAACCTCGGCGCTCTGCTCCGCGTAGCCGACGGCGCCGGCGTGGACGGCATCGTACTTACCGAGCGCCGCGCCGCCCCTCTCAGCCCCGTAGCCGTCAAAGCCAGCGCCGGAGCCGCCGAGCACCTCCGCATCGCCCGCGTCGTCAATCTGGTCCGCTCCCTTGAAGAGCTCAAGAAACAGAATCTCTGGATCGTCGGCCTCGACGAGCGCGGCGCCTCGGACTACGACCAATTCGACTTCACCGGCAATCTCGTCCTGGTCCTCGGCCGCGAGGGCGAAGGCCTGCACGATCTGGTCCGCAAAACCTGCGACCATCTCCTGCGCATTCCCATGGCCGGCGGCGTCAGCTCTCTCAACGTCTCCGCAGCCGGAGCGGTGGTGCTCTACGAGGCCTTCCGCCAGCGCCGCAACGCCGCCCGTTCAGCCGCCGGCGCTCTCCCCGGAGCCGCCGCCGCGTCCAAACCAAGAAAACAGAAAGGCCTGGGCTCATGAAGCTCTCTTTCGCTCGGAACCTGGCGCTGCCCGGGCTCGCCGCACTTCTTGCCGTCGCCCCCTCCATGGCGCAGAAGACCCACGATCTCCCGCCCCCGCCCCCGCAAACGGGCTCCCAAACCGCACCGCCATCCGGCGGTCAGGTCATCTTTTCCCGCTCCACCGATGAGAACGGCCAAACCACCACGCAGACTGGCCCCGCCGCCGCGCCGCCCTCCATCCAGATGGCCGGCGCTCCCTCCGCCAGCGACGCCGACCGCCAGGCCGTCACCTTCACCGCCTTCGACATGGACGTGCATCTGCGCGCTGCCCAGCAGCACATCGCCGTCCGCTCCCTGCTCACCGTCCGAAACGACGGCAAAACCCCGCTGGCCCGCATTCCCCTGCAAATCTCCTCCTCGCTCAACTGGGAGCAGATTCGCGTCCTTGGCCGCTACGCCGCCGTCTCCGTAGCCACCCTCAACTCTGACGCCGACCACACCGGCCAGTTGCACGAGGCCGCCGTTCCCCTCGCCGTTCCCCTCGCCCCCGGCCAGTCCATCCAGCTTGACGTCTCCTACTCCGGCGTCATCGCCCCCTCCGCCCAGCGCCTGCTCGCCATCGGAACCCCCAACGATATCGCGCTGCACTCGGATTGGGACCGCATCAGCCTCCCCTTCACCGGCCTCCGCGGCTTTGGCAACGTAGCCTGGTACCCGGTCTCCAGCGTCCCGGTCATTCTGGGCGACGGCGCGCGCCTCTTTGACGAAATGGGCGAGCACAAGCTCCGCATGGCCGGCGCGCAGTTCCGCCTCCGCCTCACCGTCGAGTATCCTCACGGCAGCGCACCCACCGTGGCCCTCGTCAACGGCCACCCGGCTCAGCTCGCCGTCACCAACCCCACCGACCTGGGCCAGGAAGTCAATGGCGTCGCCACCGCCGACCTCGGTAACTCCACCCTCGGTTTTGAAGCCCCCAGCCTCTTTGTCGCCATCCGCACGCCCAACGCCGCCACCAACACCACCATCTGGACCCTCCCCGGCGACGAGCCGGCCGTTCCCGCCTGGTCCACGGCCGCCACCGCGGTTACGCCCTTCCTGCAGAGCTGGCTGGGCCTGCGTCCCCGTTCCCAGCTCACCCTGCTTGACCTGCCCGACCCGGAAGACACGCCCTTTGAGTCCGGCGCGCTGCTCGCCACCTCCATCCGCCAGGCCACGCCCGAGCAGTTGGACGGCATTCTGGCCCATGCCCTCACCCACGCCTGGATGCAGTCTCCGCGCGCATGGCTCAGCGAGGGCGTAGCGCACTTCATGGGAACTCTCTGGGTTGAAAAACAGCGCGGCCGCGAACAGGCCCTGGAAACCCTGGAAGGCTCCCGCACCGCCCTGGCCCTGGCTGAGCCTTCCAGCCCCGGCCAAAGCGCAGGCCAGCCGCTGGCTGCTGCCATCTCGCCTGTTTATTACCGCTCCAAGGCCGCTTATGTTTTGTGGATGCTGCGCGACGTGGCCGGCGACCAAACCCTCTCCGCCGCCCTCCGCGCCTACAATCCCGCCAACGATCTCGGCAAGGACACCGGTCGCAGCTCTTTTGAGCGCCTGCTGGAGCTGGCCGGAGACCGCCGCGACCTCTCCTGGTTCTTTGCCGATTGGGTCGATGCCGACAAGGGCCTGCCCGATCTCGCCATCGATGGCGTCTTTCCCGCGGCCGCCCAGAACGGAAACTGGCTCGTCTCCGTCAACCTCTCCAACTCCGGTTACGCCGCCGCCGAAGTCCCCGTCACCGTGCTCTCCGGCTCCAGTTCCGTCACCCAGCGCGTCCGGGTTCCCGCCCGCGGCAAGGCTGTGCAGCGCATCCTCATCCTCGACAAGCCCACCCAGGTCCAGGTCAACGACGGCACCATCCCGGAAACCCAGGCCAGCGTCCACATCACCAAACTGACCGCTGACGGAGTCCCGGAAGGCTCCTCCTCCAGCCAGTCCGGCCCTCCGCAGCCCTGAATCACCGCTAAGAAACCGGCGTCCGCCCCGCCCGTTCAGCCAGCCGCCTTTGCGCTGCGGCGGCTTCAATCTGACTGTTGATCTCCGCGCCCACCAGCAGCATCAGGCCCGAGATATAGAACCAGGTGAGCAGAATAATCACCGCCCCCAGCGACCCATAGGTTACGGAGTAACTGTCAAAGAAATGCAGGTAGATCCGCAGTCCGAATGAAGCAAGCAGCCACCCCGCAATGCCCACCGCGCAGCCGGGCGTCAGCCAATGCCAGCGGCGCGCCTTCACATCCGGCGCCCAATAATAAATAACCGCAAACGACAGCGCCAGCAGCGCCGTTGCTGCTGTCCATCCAATGAACCTGGCAAGAAACGCCCCGGCGGCGGTCAGCATCGGATTGTAGCTGCTGCGATTGGCAACCGCCGCCACAAAGTCTCCACCCAGCATGGCGCACAGGATCAGGGTAACGATGACGGTAAGAATCACGGTCAACCCGATCGCGTAAACGCGGGCTCTCATGTAGGAGCGCGTGTCCTGAACCTTGTACACGGCGTTCAGCGCATCCTGAATCGCGGAGATGCCCACCGAGGCGGACCATACGGCGGCAATCAGTCCAAAGGTCAGCTTGCCGCGGCTGGCTGCGGCCGTGGTCTCGTTGAACGTGGTCAGCACTGCGCCCAGCGCCGACGTGGGAATCACCAGCGATAGATAACTCAGCAGCTTGTCGTAAAACTGTGCGGCCGACCGTGCGGCCAGGCCAAGAATCGAGCTGGCGCTGAACAGCGTGGGGAAAAGCGCAAACAGAAAATAAAATCCAAGCTCTGCCGCGCGGCCAAAGATGTTGTCCGCAAAAAGCGACTTCCAGGTGCGCTTCGCAAGCGTGCTCACCGAAGCGCCCTGAAGACTCCAGTGCGAGCGCAGCGGCGAGCGCGATACGAACTCCCAGATGGAATGCTGCCGGGCGCCAAACGACCTGTCGGGATTGTGAGCGTCGTTCATCGTAGCGCTCCTCCTTCTTCCCATGCAGGCCACATCCAATGCCCGGAGCAGCAAGGCCATTGCAGAGCGCAGTGATTGCATTGCGAAGTCATCGCACTGCAAAGTTATCGATAAGTACGAGGACAAACCTGTTCCGATTCATCCTCCCGCTCGTCGTCCGTTGTGCAATCGAGCGCCGGACTTACGGCTTTTCAATCACCTGTTGCAGGTGGCCCAGCTTGTTCTGGATCGTCCCGGCCACTTTCTCGCCAAGCCCTTCGCCTTCCAGATGGGGATCGTTCGTCGCTTTGCCCACTGCTTCCTTGATCTGGCCCTTCACTGCGTGGATCTTGCCTGCAACCACATTCTCGGTACTCGGTTTCATCTTGTCTCCTTATGGATTGATGGCAACTCCGGCGGCGTCTGACCGATCCTGAGAATCAGCCGCCGGAGATGCTCAGAGGCTCAATCTAATGCAAGACGAAGACAGGAATCTGCTCACATTGATACATAGGCAAATCCAATGTATTGGTTCCGCGGTTGCGCTCAAGGAAAGGAATTTAGAGATTCAAAAGAAAATTAGTGATTCCGTAAGTGTATGGATAAAGTTCGAGACTAGTGTCCTGAGTCTAAAGTTCTTAACAAAATTGCCGCTGTCATTCTGAGTGAACGGGGCCCCGAACGCTTTTCAGTTCGGGGGTGGTAAGCGAAGAATCTGCGGTTGCTTCTCCTTTATTTTTGACGCGGACTTCAGACTCAGGACAATAGAGCGTTATGACTGATTGTCAGAATCGCGGGCTGGGTGCGAGATCGCGCCACTCGCCCAGCCCCTGCGCTACTCCTTCTTCGCCGTATTCCGCGCCCGCACCTTGAACCAGATCGGCGTCCCCTTGAAGCCGAAGGCCTCGCGAATCTGGTTTTCCAGGAACCGCTCGAAGCTGAAGTGCAGCTTGATGTCGCGGTCGGTAAACAGAATGAACGTGGGCGGCGCAACCGCGGCCTGCGTCATGTAGAAAATCCGTACCCGCTTGGACATCGGCACCGACGCCCGCTGAAAATCGATCTTGTCCAGAAAGCGGTTCATCTGCCCGGTCGTTACGCGCTTGCGCCGCTCCGCGGCCACGGACTTCACCTCGTTCAGCACCCGGCCCATGCCCGTCCCCTCCAGCGCGGAGAGAAAAACCACCGGCGCATAGCTCAGGTACTTCAGCACCGTGCGCAGTTGCGTCTCAAAGATCTCGCGGTCCGCCGGCGGCTTGCCGTCTGTCCGTCCCGTGGTCACCGCGTCCCACTTGTTCACCACGATAATCACGCTGCGTCCGCTCTCGTGGGCATAGCCGCCGATCGTCGCGTCCGCCGCCGTCACGCCGTCCGTCGCGTCAATCACCAGCAGCGCCACATCCGCGGCCTCCAGGTGACGGCGCGCCATCACCACGCTCATCTTCTCCGCCATCAGGTGCGTCTTGCCCTTGCGCCGGATGCCCGCCGTGTCCACAAACCGGAACTGGCTGCCCTCAAACTCCACCAGCTCGTCCACCGCGTCGCGCGTCGTCCCCGCCACCGGAGAAACAATCGCCCGCGTAGTCCCGGTCAGCGCGTTCAGCAGCGTGGATTTGCCCACGTTCGGCCGCCCGATAATCGCCACCGAGGTCTCGTGAATCTCAAACTCGCCGTGGGAGCGATGCAGAGCCTTCTCGTCCGCTGAGGAATCCTCGCTCTCCGCGTCTTCCTCAATGCCTTCCCACGCAGCCGTTTCGGCGTGCGCAATCACCGCGTCTTCCGCCGCTTCGGCATCTCTCGCGGCCTGCATCTCTTCTTCCGTCCGCTCCACCTCGGGCGGCGCGGGAATCGCGTCGGAGATGGCGTCCAGCATGTCGCCGATTCCCAGCCCATGCTCGGAACTGATGGCGAAAACGTTGCGCAGGCCCAACTGGCGAAAGTTCTCCGCCGCCGCGGCCATCGCCTCGCCCTCCACCTTGTTCACCGCCAGAAACACCGGCTTGCCGCCGCGAATCAGCAGCTTCACCAGGTCGTAATCCGGGCTCGCCAGTTCCGTCCGCGCGTCCACCACCAGCACCAGCGCGTCGGCTTCTTCCAGCGCCACCTTGGCCTGCGCGTAAATCTCCATCGGGATCAGCTCCGCATCGTCCGGAACAATGCCGCCCGTATCCACCAGCCGGAACTGCCGTCCCGCCCACTCGTACTCGCCGTAGATGCGGTCCCGCGTAATGCCCGGCTCGTCGCCCACAATCGAGCGGCGGCTCCGCGTCAGCCGGTTGAAAAGCGTCGACTTGCCCACGTTGGGACGGCCCACAATGGCCACCAGCGGCAGCGCTGCTGCGCCCGGCGTTCCCGGTACTACCGATCTCCGATACTTCGTCAAAACCTGTCTCCAGTCGCTCTCAGCCCGGGTCAAATGCACAGGGCGCAACCTTTAGTATGAGGCTTTTCCCATTTTTCCGCCCGAATTGTGGCCCACCCCTTGCTTTCTGCGCCTCCCAAGGAGGGTGCCATGCATATCCACGGAAACTCCATGAGCATCCAGTCGGCTAGTTTCTACTCCGCCGCCCAGGGCGAAAAAACCGCCGCCGAGCGCGCCGCAGAGGTGCGCAAGCGCCTGCTCAAAAGCGCCGCAGCCACGGAATCCGATGACCAATCCGCGGAAACCCCGTCCTTCGGCCAGTTGATGGACGCGCGGCACAGCCAGGTCATGACCGGAGACGAATACCACACCGCCGCCAGCGGCAAAGACCCCGGCTTCAGCTAAGAAATCTCCGCAACAGGAGCGCCGTTTGAGAATGTACCGCCGGCCTCCCGGCCAAATAGGCAGCGCCAGCTTCCATGCCAAACAAGTACCGCCGGCCCTGGAATGTACCGCCGCCTTGAAACGTACCGCCGGCCTCCCGGCCGGCTGTAGCGTGGGCGTCCTCGCCCACGCTCCCCCCCACCCAGCAATACATCCTCATGCCGGACACAGCCCCGGCCCGCCCCCGCCCCCGAAAAAATCCGCTTTTCCTGTGGCAATCCCACACATCCTGTGCCATACTTGTGTGGCATCAACACAGGAGACTCTGAATGGCGGAAAACAAGCTCGACCTGCTGCAAGGAACCCTCGACATCATGGTGCTGCAAACCCTCGCCACCATGGGCGCGCTACACGGCTACGGCATTGCCCGGCGCATTGAGCAGGTCAGCGGCGATACCATCCTGCTCAACCAGGGCACCATCTACGCTTCGCTCGTCCGCCTCCAGCAGCGCGGGTGGATCTCCGCCGCCTGGGGCACCTCCGACAACAATCGCAAGGCAAAGTACTACTCCATCACCAAAGCCGGCCGCGGCCAGCTCGCGAAAGATGCCGCTTACTGGCGCAGACTGTCCAGCGTTGTGGACCGCGTACTGGCCATGACCGCGGAAGGAGAATTCTGATGGGCGCAATGCGGGAAGCGGTAAATCGTGTGCGTTCCTTCTTTGGCAAGCAGCAGCGGGACGCGGAACTGGATGCCGAGGTAACAGCGCATCTGGAGCTGGCGGTCGAAGAAAATCTGCGCCAGGGCATGACCCCGGAAGAAGCCCGCCGCCAGGCGTTGATCCGTTTCGGCGGCGTGCCGCAGGCCAAAGAGCAGCAGCGTGCGGCCCGCGGCCTCATCCAACTCGACATTCTCCTGCAGGATTTCAAGTACGCCTTCCGCACCCTGGGCCGCGATCCCGGTTTTACCGTGGTGGCCGTGCTCATTCTGGCCCTCGGCATCGGCGCCAACATCGCCGTCTTCAGCGTGGTCAACACCATTCTCCTGCGCCCCCTGCCCTTCCCCAACGCGCAGCAGTTGGTTTGGATTGCGCCGCCGCCGGCCAAGTGCGGCATGTCCTGCGCAACTTACTCCACTGACGCCTACGACACGTTCCGCGTGCAAAGCCGCTCTTATCAGGATGTAACCGGCTACTTCGCCTTCTCCTCTCCTGACAATCTCAGTCTCAATCGCGGCGGCGCGCCCATTCCCGCCACCAGCATCGATGTTATTGCCAATTTCTTCCAGGTCCTCGGCGTGCAACCCGCCATGGGCCGCCTGTTCACGGCAGACGACGGGCGGTCTGGCGCAGCTCCCGTCATCGTGCTGTCCGACGCATGGTGGCGTCGGCAGTTCGCAGCCGATCCGGCTATCGTCGGCAAGGCCTTCGACATCAACGGCCGTCAGACCACCGTCATCGGCGTTCTGCCCGCCTCATTCGATTTCGGCGCGGTGTTTTCGCCGGGCGCGAAGATTGACGCCATCACTCCGCTCGATCTCTACGGCCCGCCACGCGACGAGGGCAATATCATCACCTTCATCGGCCGTCTCAAGCCCGGCATTTCTCTCCCGCAGGCGCGGGACGATGCTGCCGCCGCCGCGCCGCACATGTGCTGGAATAACAAGCAACCGCGGACCTGCGGCAATTACAAAGATAGAGTGGTTCCCGTGCCGCTCAAGGACTATGTCAGCGGACGCCTGCGCCGCTCGCTGGTGGTTCTCTGGGCTGCCGTCGGCATGATTCTGCTCATCGCCTGCGTCAATCTCTCCAACCTGTTGCTGGCCCGCGCCGCCGCCCGCGGCAAGGAGTTCGCCATGCGCGGCGCTCTCGGCGCAAGCCGCACGCGCATCGTGGGTCAGTTGCTCACTGAGAGTCTGGTGCTGTCCGGCGCCGGCGCGCTGCTCGGCCTGTCACTCGCGTGGGTCCTCGTCTCCTGGCTCGCTCATCAGGGATCGGTCGCGCTCCCCCTGCTCAGCAGCCTGCGCATTGATGGTGCGTCGCTGGGCTGGACGGTCCTGATTGCCATCTTCGCCGCTCTCCTCTTCGGCCTCGTCCCCGGACTGCGCATGGCCGGCGGCAACCTGCAGGAGTCGCTCAAGGACTCCGGCCCCGGCTCCGGCCAGGGACGCAAGCATGAGCGCATCCGCTCCATCCTCGTCGTCTCTGAGGTCGCGCTGGCCTGCGTCCTGCTCGTTGGAGCGGGCCTGCTGCTGCACAGCTTTCTCAAGGTCCTCGATGTCGATCTCGGCTTTGAGCCCACCCGCGCCGCCGCCGTCAAAGTGGACTACGACGACGGCGGCAACACTCCGGGAGCGGTAAAGGCGGACGTGATTGCGCGGCGAACCGCCATCTTTCAGCAGATCCTCGCCCGTGTCAGTTCCATTCCCGGCGTCGAGGCTGTCGGCATGTCGGACTTCCTCCCCCTCGGCCAGAACCGGTCCTGGGGAACGCCGTTTCCCAAGGGTGTCCAGCCCCCACGCAACCTGCTTTCAGGCCCGCTGGTCTACGTGGTCACGCCCGGCTACATTCGCGCCATGGGAAGCCGCCTGCACGGACGCGACTTTACCTGGGACGACGGCCCAAATAGTCAGCGCGTCGTGATGATCAGCGCGTCCTTTGCCCGTTTCCTGGCGGGATTCACCCATTGGCCCAACAACGATGCGGTCGGCCAGATCATCGCCAGCGGCAGCAGCAGCAACGACCTGCTCGTCGCTGGCGTCGTTGACGACGTTCATGAGGAAAGCGTGGAGGGCGAAGGCGGCTGGCAAATCTACTACCCCTCAACCCAGGCCTATCCCGAAGGCGAACAGCTCGTGGTGCGCAGCAAGCTCACGCCCGCCGCCCTCGCCAACAGCGTTCTCCTCGCCCTGCGCGAACTCAATCCCAAGCAGCCCGCCGCCGACTTCCGGCCCATTCAGTCGCTGGTCGACCGCGCCACTTCGCCGCGCCGTTTCTTCATGCTGCTGGTCGCCGCTTTTGCCGCGCTCGGTCTGCTGCTGGCCTCGCTCGGCATCTACGGCGTCATCTCCTACTCCGTCACCCAGCGCACCCAGGAGATTGGCATCCGCATGGCTCTCGGCGCAACCCAGTCCCAGGTCCAGCGCAACGTCATCGGCAGGGCGCTCCGTCTGGTTTCGATCGGAATCGTCGCCGGCTCCGTCGCTTCTCTTCTGGTCGCCAGGGGCATTGCGGCGCTGCTGTTTGCCACCGCGCCAACGGACCTGCTCACCTTTGCGGGAACGATTCTTCTGCTGGGCGCCGTGGCGTTCCTGGCCGGCTATCTTCCCGCCCGCCGGGCCTCGCGCATCAACCCCATGGCCGCCCTCCGCAGTAACTAGGGCTATAGATCTAGAGCATGTAGCGCCGGCCTCCCGGCCGGCTGAACAGCGGTTCCACAATGGGTGTACCCCGAAACCTCTATGCCAAGTGGCCTTTTCATCAAGAAAAGGCCACCTTTTACGAGGCAGGTTAGGCTACATGAATTGTGGAACCGCTCTACCGTGGGCGTCCTCGCCCACGCTCGCTCACTCAATCAAACATTCCCCGCCCCGAAAATCCCTGTACGAAATTCCCCAATTCAAGGTATAAAAATACAATTCCCCAACTCGATGAGGTCAACCCATGCCCAAATTCGTCATTGAACGCGAGATTCCCGGACTTGGCGACATGTCCGGTCAGCAGTTGCAGGCCGTTTCGGAAAAGTCCTGTTCCGTCCTCCGCAACATCGGTCCGCAGATTCAGTGGCTCCACAGCTATGCCACTCAGGACAAGCTCTATTGCGTCTACATCGCGCCCGACGAAGAAACCATCCGCGAACACGCGCGCCAGGGCGGCTTTCCCGCCAACCGCATCGCCAGGGTGCTCCGGGTCATCGATCCCACCACGGCTGAAGCCACCTGAGCGGATCCCCCCCGGCGCAACTCGCCGGTTGCCCCGTCAACGGAGCCGCCGCCCCCGTGCGCCCGCCCGCATCACTATGATGGGGAGAGCACCCGCTACCGATGCCTCCCAGCGAAGACCCAACCCGCGCCCTGCCCACCCTGCACGAGTTCTTCGCCCCGGGCGGCATCCTTGCGCGCTCCGCCCTACCCTACGAATACCGCACCGGCCAGCTTGAAATGGCCAAGGCCGTCGAGCGCGCCCTCCAGGAGCGCCGCCACCTCATCGTCGAGGCCGGAACCGGAACCGGCAAAACCCTCGCCTATCTGCTCCCCGCCCTCCGCACCGGCCAGCGCGTCATCGTCTCCACCGGAACCAAGGCTCTCCAGGACCAGCTCTACTTCCGCGACATTCCCTTCCTTGAGACCCTCCTCGGCCCCCTCCGCGTCTGCTACATGAAAGGCCGCGCCAACTACCTCTGCCGCCACAAGCTCACCGCCCTGCGCACCCAGCCCATTTTGTCCGGCCTCGAGGAAATCGACCAGTACCGCCAGATCAGCGAGTGGGAGCAGACCACTGAAACCGGCGACCGCGCCGAGCTCTCCGGCATGCCTGAGTCCAGCGCCCTCTGGCAAAAGCTCGACGCCCGCACCGAGGCCTGCCTGGGCACCACCTGCCCCGATTACCGCCGCTGCTTCATCACGGAAATGCGGCGCAAGGCCCTCGAGTCCGACATCATCATCGTCAACCACCACCTCTTCTTCGCCGACCTCTCCGTCAAGCAGGAAGCAGCCGGAGCGCCCGACGCCGGCATTCTGCCCGAGGCCGCCGCCGTAGTCTTCGACGAAGCCCACGAGCTGGAAGACGTTGCCTCCAGCTACTTCGGCCTCTCGGTCAGCAACCTCCGTTTTGAAGACCTGGCCCGTGACACCGACGTGCTGCTCCGCGGCAAGGAAGGCACGCAAAATATTCCCGGCGTCACCCAGCAGCTCCGCGACCGCGCCCGCATGTTTTTCGCCGGCCTGCCCATGACCGGAGACGGCCGCCAGCCCTTCGCCGCCCGTGAAGAGTTCCTTGAAAACTCCGGCGATCTCTATCTCGCCGTCCGCACCACCCTCCGCCGCCTTGAGGCGGAGATGGAAGAGCTCAAGGGCATTGATGAAGCCCCCGGCCTCCGCAAGCGCGTCACCCGCCTCCGCACCGAGCTCGAATTCCTGCTCGAGTCGAACTCTGCCAACATGGTCTATTGGATGGAGCGCCGCATCCACGCCGGCGGCTCTGAAAAATCCCCGTCCCGCGGCGCATTCCGCTCACAGGCCCGCACCACTTTTCTCCAGGCCACGCCCATCGATGTCTCCGAGCTGCTCCACGAGCAGGTCTTCGATCAGATTCCCACCGTCGTGCTCACCTCGGCCACGCTCACCGTGCAGGGCGGTTTCGAGCACATGCGCCGCCGCCTCGGCCTCACGGAGGCGCGCGAGCTGGTCGTCCCCTCGCATTTTCAATACGGCAAGCAGGCCCTGCTTTACCTGCCGCCGGAGATGCCCGACCCCCGCGACCCCGAGTTTCCTGAGGCCGCCGCCCGCTGCATCCAGCGCGTGCTTGAGCACTCGCGCGGCCGCGCCTTCTGCCTCTTCACCAGCTACGCGCAAATGCGCACCCTTTACGAGCGCCTGCTCCCGGTCCTCGACTTCCCCATCCTGCTCCACGGCACCGCGCCCCGCAAAGCCCTGCTTGAGGAGTTCCGCGCAACCCCCAACGCCGTTCTCTTCGGAACCGCCAGCTTCTGGCAGGGCGTAGACGTGCAGGGCGAGTCGCTCAGTTGCGTCATCATTGACCGCCTGCCCTTCGCCGTCCCCAGCGACCCGGTCGTCCAGGCCCGCATGAAAGCCATTGAAGAAGCCGGAGGCAAGCCCTTCTTCGACTATCAGGTTCCCGCCGCCGTTCTCACCCTCAAGCAGGGTTTTGGCCGCCTCATCCGCTCGCTTGAAGACCGCGGCGTCCTGGTCCTCCTCGACCCCAGAATCACCCGCCAGCGCTACGGCCAGACCTTCCTCGCCAGCCTCCCGCCCTACCGCATCACCGCAACCATCACCGACGTCGAAGAGTTTTTCAGCATGGATAAGACCAAATGAAGAATCAGGATCCGGCATTCGATCACAGTGGCTCCAGCCTCGATAGCCTTCTTAAAGGAGAGGGCATCCTGGATGACGTTGATGCCACGGCCATTCGGCGAGTAGACGCATGGCTGAAGGCCGCGCATCAATCTGACGAACGGCTTTCCTCCCCGTCAGAACCGAACCGTCAAACTATAGAACCCTGACCGGCCCCTCCCCGTCAGCGGCTTGACCGCCCCCATCCAGCCGCCAGCCATAAAGTCGTCGAAGTTCACGCCCGGCGCTTCACCCTCGCTTTCATTCGAGGCTGTCATTCTGAACGAACGGGGCCCCGAACGTTTTTCAGTTCGGGGGTGGTGAGTGAAGAATCTGCCCTAAAGATTCGGCTAAGTCCTTTAGATTTGGATCAGCAAGAACCGTCGAATCTTTATGGTCTTGGGTGGCCTGTAGGGCCATGTATGACTGCGGTTGTTCGTTCTCGCAGTTTTCAAAGAACTACAGAGGCAGAACCCCACGCCGGGTGCCACCGGTCCCTCGCACTTGGGAACCGGTGATCTTAGTACACGAAGGGTATGGTTTTACCGGCCGGTTGCCCCATCTATTTCACAGTTCCATCGTTGTCAAGTTCCGGAACAATGTGTAAAGGATGTCATGGAACTGAACAACAGTTCCATCGTGAAATGGGTGGGAAACCACGAACAATCAGAGGCTGTCATTCCACAAACAAACAGAGGTGTCATTCTGAACGAACGGGGCCCCGAACGCTTTTCAGTTCGGGGGTGGTGAGTGAAGAATCTGCCCTAAAGATTCGGCTAAGTCCTTTAGATTTGGATCAGCAAGAACCGTCGAATCTTTATGGTCTTGGGTGGCCTGTAGGGCCATGTATGACTGCGGTTGTTCGTTTTCGCAGTTTTCAAAGAACTACAGAGGCAGAACCCAAGGGTGGGAAACGACGAACCCCAAGGCTCCGTTCCCAAGCACCGCCGGGTGCCACCGGTCCCTCGCATTTGGGGACCGGTGATCTTAGTACACGAAGGGTATGGTTTTACCGGTCGGTTACCACATCCATTTCACAGTTCCATCGTGAAATGAGTGGGAATTCACAAACAATCAGAGGCTGTCATTCGTGGAGTGGGTGGGAATTCAGAAACAAACAGAGGTGTCATTCTGAGTGAACGGGGCCCCGAACGATTTTCAGTTCGGGGGTGGTGAGCGAAGAATCTGCCCTGAAAATTCATGCTTCTGCTGGAGTGACTGACACCTCCATGCCGAGATGTTGGAGTCGACGGACGTGGAACCGAATCAAGTGAGTAGCTC
>Ga0316217_10003378_pt1 | contig 18263 bp, 5 predicted proteins | sample 1anoAmetaG_FD_203633 | JGI IMG/M metagenome (GOLD analysis project Ga0316217, IMG submission 203633) | Freshwater microbial communities from Trout Bog Lake, Wisconsin, USA - 1anoA | ecosystem: Environmental > Aquatic > Freshwater > Lake > Hypolimnion/Profundal zone | place: USA: Wisconsin...
AGTGACCGGATACGGCGTGGCCGCGGCCGGCAAAACGCTCGTGTTGAACGTGCTGGAAAAGTTGCCTTGGGAATTGATGGCCGCGTTTTGCGTCACGCCGTTGAGCGTGATCGCCACGGTTTCGGTGCTGGGCGGAATCGAAGCGCCGGCGGCAATGGCACCGGAGAAGGTTTCCGCGGCGGTTCCGTAGGTAATGGTTGACGAAGAAGTGAGATTGGCAAAGGCTGGCCAGAGCGATGGCGACGCAACACTCACTTGGCCGAAAACGGCGGTAGCCGAGACACTGACGTTGCCGGAGCTAACGGCCAAACCGACGGCAGCGTTGCTGCCGATGCTGCCGATGGCTTCGGGCACGCCGATCTGATTCCAGGTTGCATCGTTATCGCTGAAATAGCCGGTGAAAGTTGAACCGGACCGCACCAGTTGCACCCAGATGGGGCCAACCACGCCAGCAACCGTGCTCGAACCGGTGTTCCCACCGGCGCTGGAGCGCCATTGCAGGCTCACGCCGCTGGGGCCAACCAGCACTGCGACATAAGGATCGCCGGCGACGGAAGAATTGCGGAACATCACACCAGCTTGCGCAGTTGCGGCAATGGTAAGACTTTCGAGTTGCGCAGTAATCACGCCATTGGCGGCGTGCAGCAGCGAGGCGAATTGCAATTGATCGGAATTGCCTTGGATTCCCGTGCCGCTGCCGTTAACGGTGTAGGTCTGTTTGTAGTTGTCCCACAGCGCGGAGCCGGAGTTGCCGGGCGACCCGATATCCGCGCCAGCCAAAGCTGGGATAACTGTGACATTGGTGAAGGTGGCGTTGGCGATATTCGGGTCGGCATGGGATCCCACCGCCAGGCCAGTGAGCGTTGTTTGCGGCATGCCGGCGATAGCTACACTGGAACCGATTTGCGTCCAGTTGGTGCCGTTGCCGCTGAAATAGCCGCTGAAATTCTCGCCGTTGCGAACCAGTTTGAGATAGCCTAGGCCGGAGTTGCCCAGCGTGTAAGTTTGCACCGCAGCATTGGCGGCGGTGCGATAGCAGAAGGTGGCGTTGCCGTTGGGGGTAAGGGCAACAACGGATTCAACCGCGCCGGCCGTGTTGTTAGCGCGCATTGTCAGCATGGCATTGCCGCTGGAACTATAACTGTCGCTGAAGCTGGCGACATCGGCGCTGATTGAGCCGTCTCCCGTGAGCGTGGTGGAAGACAAATTCAACTGGTCTAGCGTGCCGCTGTTGTTACCGATACCATAGCCGGCACCATTGACAGTCCAAGTCTGGCTGCCCGCGTTGAAAGATGCCGACCCTGCGCCACCGGGAGAATCGATATCCTGATCAGTCCAGCCGGCGGCGGGCGCGGTCGCGCCGGGCGTCCATTGGTAAAGGGTGCTGTCGCCTTCGGCATCGTTCTCGGCGTAAATCTCGTATTGCCCGTTGCTCAATTCCGTGGCGTTCACGGCATTGAGAAAATCGCTGTCGGCACCACCGGGATTGGCATAAGCGCTGGGGGTTAGCGTGGCCACCAGCACGCCGGTGGTCTGGCTATAGACTTCAACACCGGTCGCTCCTTCCAGTTGGAGGCCAAAAATATAGCTTCCAGTGATGTCGAGCGACTTAATCGGATTGACACTCAAATTATTGGGGTAAACGATAGACCAGGCAGCGGTTTGACTGGTTCCTTTGCTGGACCAATTGGTATACGCATACAAGGTGCTGCCGGCCTCTCCCCAGAACTGGGATGGCTGAGGATTGGCTGTGGTGTAGCCGGCCAGGAACATTGTGTTGGCAGCCGCGTTGTACAGCACGCGTTGTAAATCGGTGATCGCGCTGGGAGCAGACCATTTGGTATAGTTGCTATTGGAATAAACCGGCGCACCAATGCTATTGAGCGAAGCGGCGACCTTGAATTCCCAGATTTTATTGTGAATCTGATCGGCGATCCAAATATTTCCATTGCTATCAACATATTGTCCGAATGATTGGCCGGAGGCATTGGCGGTGCTGAACGATTCTTCGCTGGTCTGCTTGATGCCGTCGCCGTTGGCATCGATCCAAATATAGAAGGCGTTGCTAGTAGAGTTGCCAGGATTGTCGCCGAATTCCATTTCGCCACAAAAGACGGTATAGTCAGTGCCGGGCGCGAAGCGGTAGATATTTATTTCCAGACCCTGCTGATCAAAGTCGAACAGAAATTTGGCGCCGTCGATGGTGCGGATGATCGGTGAGGTTCGCGGCACTTCGGTCGTCAGTGACGGATAAGTGGCAATCCCTGACGGTATGATGCGCGGATCGGTGGGATACGCGATGGGATCAACCAGCGTGGCAACGGTCGTCGCGTCATCTCCCGGTTCCGTGTTGTTGTAGTTGGCAGCTTGGTGCCAATATTCATTATAGAGCTCATTGGGCGATGCCGGATCGGCCGCAGCAACACCGACGTAGACATTATTGTCGCGTTGCCATAGTTCAACGCCGGCATTGGTGAACTTGCGGATGGAGGTGCCGAGCCGGACCCAGCCGGGTGAATTATTGTAGGGATAACCATCCACAACATAAACATCGCCGGAATTGTCGATGCCCACGCCCATGGGATAGTCGAACTTCAGCGGCGCATCGGCGCCAGCGGTGGTGTTCCCACCAGTCCCATAGATGCCGTACGCATAACCATAATCAATCAGGTAGGTTCCATTGCCGCTATAGACGTGGACATTCTGTAAGGTGCCGATGTCGGTAACGTAAATCTGATTCTGGGTTGCTCCGGAGCGAAGGTCAATGGCAATGCCGGTGGGGATCACCGTGTTGCCGCTATACGAAGCGGCCGGAAAAGTGATGGTCAACCCGGTGGGCACCCCGGCGGAGGTGTATTGCGTCACTTGCGCGGCGTTACTGGAGCCGGCATTCTGGATGATCCAGAGATTGCCGTTGGCATCGGCGGCCATGTTGGCGGCGCGATCTGCCTCCCAACACACACCGGTGAAGTTCAGCGTGGTTGGGCTGAGTTGATAGACCATGTTGTTGGTGGCGACATACAGATATCCGGCGGCTTCGGTGAGGCCGGTAATTACGTCATTGCCCATGAACGGCGCATCGATGCCATCACCCAGGTAGTCGTAGCGTTGAAAACCGCTTAGATCAAAAGAAGCTTGGCCTAACGAAGGATTGTTTTGCGCATAAAAGACAGTGTTGCCGTCGCCAAAGATGGCGGTGCCGGCGGCGAAATGAGAATAAACACCAAAATTGGCCAGGCTGCCATCGGTGTTATAGACGCTCAGCGAAAAGCCTTCATCGATGCCGTTAACCAGCACTTGTCCGGTTGCGGGATTGACATATGCCGCCGTGGCATTGTTGATGACGTGGTATTCTCCCCCACCGAAACTATTGCCCACCCACGACATGGAATTATTGTTGCCGGCGCCGCTGATAACCGGCGCGCTGAAGGTCGCGGTGCAGAGTGAGGTCGAAATGTCGGACCCGACTGCCAGACCCACATAGACCGTGGAAGGCAGACCGCTAAGCTGCTGCCCCTGCATGAAAGTCCAGTTGACATTGTCGCTGGAATAGTAGGAATTGATGGTATTCCCGCCGCGCACGAGCTTCAAATACGGGCTGGTGACGCTGCTGGGAATCGTGTTGGCGATGGCGCTGGATCCGGCGACGGCGCGGCGGGTATCCCAGGCATAGGAGTCGCTGGTGCCGGTTTCGTCGCCGGCGAACAGTTCCTGGGTGCTGGCGGTAAGTCCGGCGCGCACCATGACCCCGGCCAGCGCGCCGGAGTTCGGATTGGTCATCGAGGTCAATTGCGTGACGTAAGTAAAATCACCGGTCACCTGCGTATAGGCATATTGAAATTGGTCGTTGACCCCACCTTGCAGATCCCCCCCGCCGTTGACGGTGAAAACACTGGTAGAGCTGTTATAGGTGGCGGCGCCAGCCGGTGCGGGAGCGCCAATATCGGCGAAGGAGTAGCCTGCGGGCATGCCCGTGGTGCTGGGTGTGGCTGGCGTGGTGATCGGCGTGACGGGGGTGTACGCACCTTGCCCGGCAGTGAGAGGATATAAATTGGCGGTGGGCACCAGCGTTGTGCTGCCACCGTTCATTGACCAGGAGAGCGAAATGGCCGCGCTGGAGGTGTTGGAAAAATACTCAAGTCTAATTGGATACTGGGAATAGTTGACTAGCGAAATGGTGGCCGAGGTGTCCTGTGTCGTATGGCTGGTCCAATTGTTGATGATGTTATCGCCATTGACCCAAAGCTCGACACCACCGTCACCGTTGATGTAGAAAGTGTAGGTAGCTTGTCCACCGGAAGTGGGAACGATATTGCCCTCCCAGCGGGCGGAAAAGTCGTTGCTGGAAAGATTACCGCCAGGCGCGGTCGCACCCCAGCTAAAGTTGACCTGCGCATCGGTGCGGTCGAATTGATAACCGGTCAGAGTCTGGCTGTTGAAATACTGCGCCGTCAGGCCGGTGCCCGCCAGCAGCATACGCGGCTCCAAAGCTTCGGCACACGCCACGCGCGTTGCCGAGCGTAACCGCATACGTGCGGCTCTATTCCCGGCCCGAACCCAAGAGCGAAAAATGTCCGTTTTCCACCATTTCCAAGTGTGGTGGTGTATTCCCCGTTTCATAGTTATTTCCCACTGACAATATCGTGCCGCCCAATACCGACGCTTCAATGCACGGGGCTCTTGGCGGCAGGCTCAGTCTTCAAGGTCTTGTCGAAAAACGCGAAAACTGTTTTCTGCTGCTCGTCGCTAAAGCCATGGCCGTAGCCGTGAACGATCTCAAACTGACAAGAAACTCCCGCGGCCTTCAGGGCATCAACCAGCATTCGGCTTTGCGCCAGGGGTACAAATGGGTCTTTGTCACCGTGCATGATCAGGAAGGGCGGCGCGTCCATAGTGATGAAGGTGATGGGATTAGCCCGTTTGACGAGATCTTTATGCGCACTTATCGGGCCGCCGAACAAATGGTAGAGCGGTGATTTGCTGGGTTCCGCCTTATAGTTGTTCTCCGACCCGGCCTGTTCAAAAAAGCAACTCATATCTGTCGGGCCAAACCAATCGCAGACGGCTTGCACACGGCTGGATTGATCGAGGTTGCCGCCAACGGTTCCCTCTTCGTCCTTAACGTCGCCGCTGGTGCCGAGCAACGCCGCCAAATGACCGCCAGCCGATGAGCCCCATACGCCCACGCGACTAACGTCAATATGATATTGCCCGGCGTGCGCACGGAGCCAGCGGATGGCACCTTTGCAATCCTGAATCTGTGCCGGAAAGATCGCTTCCCGCGAGAAGCGATAATTGATGTTAGCCACAACATAGCCACGATCCACCAAGGGCAGCGGCGGGCAACTGTCTAATTTGTCGCCTATCTCCCAGCCACCGCCATGGATGAAGACCACCAAGGGTAAAACGCCTTGGGCCGTGGTGGGCCAGTAGACGTCCAGCAAATGGGTGCGCGACGGTGGGGCGGCGTAATTAATGTCTCGGTCTACTTGCACACCTGGCGGCGGTGGTGGTGGTTGCCAGGGGGCGGGTTGCGTGGCCGCAGGCGCTATCTCGACGGTTGTGATCGCGTAGGCCGCAAACACGACAAACGTCGTCAGCGCCGCTTGCATGGTTTTCGGAAACATCAGGTGTTGCTCATTCAAAGGATACTCCAGTGGCAGAAACTGCCAAGTTAGACTTTTACCACACCGGCAGCATACGCAGGTCGCGAATGTTGTAGGTGGCAGCGGTGACGAAGCTGCTGACCTGCCCACCATCAACTTCGCTGGCGTTGAGGTTCTCGGCATGACAATCGAAGTAGAGGAAATTGCAAGACGGCCCCGCATGTCGGAACACCGCGCCATCGAAGGCGAGTCCCCAACCGCCGTTCCCGCCGGAGCCTTCAAATGCCAGCCACGTTTCTGCGGGATGCGTGATCTTGGTCACGGGAATTTGGCTATCCTGTATGTGGCCGGGCGAACCGTCATAGTCGGCAAATACATGGACGTACAGGGGATACTTGCCATTGATCAGTATTCCCTGATTGCCATTGGGTTGGTTATTTGTATACAAGTAATCCGTGCAAGATAAAGTTTGTAGATTGAAGGTGTAATGCGAGAACACGCGATTATTCACGGTGGTCAGCGAGTACGTGCTGTTGCCGATATAGCTGTCTACTGCCGCGCCATAATCCGCGCCAGCTATGATGCGAATCGGCACGATGGTGCCACTGGGAGTGTTACGAAATCGGCCGTTTATGAAGGCTTCATCGAAATTAGAGCCTACGCCAACTGTACGCAAAACATCAGTCGATTCGGCGGGGCAGAGCAGCACTGCCGGGACGTTAACCGGACCGGATGGCTCTGGTGTCCCGGAGGTGCCGTTGTAAAACGGCAGAAGCGGACCGTGCGGCAAGCGGCTTTCGGCAAGCAGTGCGGGCAGAGGACTATCCTGAACCAGCCACATGTTGTTGATGTACAATCCGGCGTACGGCAACTTCTGATTATTCTCGGCCGTGTAAACATTGACCAACTGGCCCAGTTGCCGCAGATTCGACAAACATTGAATCTTGCTTGCCTGTTGACGTGCTTTGTTGAGCGAAGGCAGCAGAATGGCGATGAGCACAGCAATGATGCCAATGACAACCAGTAGTTCCACAAGAGTGAAACCACGATACCAACGCCGCGGCTTATTTGTTTTCGACATGATGGCCTTTTTGTGACTCGCTGATAGCATCGTATCAATGATACTGTACATATGTATGTCTAACATAGACTCCCAAGCGAGGCAAGCGAAAAACACGAGAAAGGGCGATTTGGACAGTAAGGAATGCAGATTGTGATAGCGCTATCGACAACCCAATTGTGGTCGAATAAGTCGTCGCCACATGGCATGATATACGTCGATATATGATGCGTCATGAAAAGGTTGTGTATCGACTGATTCATTGCCCAATGGCTAACATCGCACAACAAAATGCCGCTCTGGCGATTGCCGCTAACGGGAGGGGGCGTTCTGGAACGCTTTCAGGATCGCATCGTACGCCGGTTTGGGATTCAGTTCCTCGTCAAACGGCAATGGCCGGCTAGGTTGGCCGTCGGCACGTTTATAGCTGGGATCGTATCTCGGCGTCAGCCAGGTGTATTTGTCGCTTAATCCCCAAGTGACGACGGTGGTCACGGCAGGTTCGTCCAGGGCCACGGCGAGAAATCGCGCGTACATATCCGCCACATCACGGTCGCGAGTAGCAATATCGGGTGCGGGTTCCAGGTCGAACACGTCCAGTTCGGTAATCAGTATTTTCAAGCCACGTGCCGCGATGTCGCGCAGGAATTGGCGGTAGGCTTTTTCGTTGAACTTCGCGCCGTCCAGCCGCAGGTGCGATTGCAGGCCGACGGCATCAATGGGTGTGCCATTACGCTTGAATTCATCAAGCAAGCCAAATAAAGCTCGGCGTTTGGCCTCGTGCTGGCGGTTGTCCATGTCCATACCATAGTCGTTATAGACGCGGATGGCTCGGGGCAGCGCCGCCTGGGCCGCGCGGAAGATGCCATCAAACACGCTGGTGCCGAGCTTTTCAAAAACTGCTACGTGCCGGAGGTTATCGGGGCGGCCATCTTTTGACGCCAGTGCTTCGTTCACAACATTCCAGGAATAAATGCGGTCGCCATAATGCTTGCCCATGGCGGCAACGTGATCGGCAATCGCCTTGCGCATTGCGTCGGCAGATTCCAATTCATCCACCCATTTAGGCGTGCGCAGATACCAGAGCAAGTGGAAGCCGGTCAACTTCAGATCATGTTCATGGGCGAATGCGAGGTTCACTTCCTCACGTCCCGGGTCCGGGGCGTCCCGTTTGGGTGAGACGGTTCCCCAGCTCATGTTGGGTGCGTAGAGTTCGCATTGCTCGACAAACAGTGGCGCGTAGGCCTTGGGAGCGTCGGCAAACGGCACGTCGCTGCACGAGCCATACTTCAATCCGACTCGCGCCGCCGCAGTGCGGAGTGTTTGCGTGGCCGTCGCATTCGCGCCCAGCGCACACACACCTTCCCAACCCACCACCGCCCCAACCGCCGCCACCCCAGCAAATCGCAGCATTTCCCGTCGTGATGGCCAAGGCATCCCGCGGAAGGGACGCGAACCGTTCGATTGCCTGAAATTCCACATTGGCATCACATCTCCTTTGGGCCGCTACGGCCGCCAGCGGTACAGCATGATTTTTGCCTTGGCGTCCTCTTCGGCGAAAATGAGGTATTCGCCATCGGCACGTTGGTGGGCGCGAATGGCATAGGGTATGTCCAGCCAGCCGCTCATGTCCTTGCCAGGCCAGAGAGTGCCGACGTAGCTTCCGGTGGTGGCTTGGTAGACACGTATTTCGGCGGTCTTCTCATAGCCGAGGAACAAATAGTCGCCGGCAACGGTGATTGACACGGTGGTGCCGAAGGTCGGCGATTTGACTTCCAATTCATCGAACTGTGGATGAATTTCCCAGCGTTTGGTTTTCTTGGTGCTCCAATTATCGTAGCGGCAGATCACCTTTCCGGGAGTCTTCCAGTTATGGCCGGAATTCGGGTACTCCCTGGAAAAACCGGCCAAATACATGGTGTCCGTCTCCGGGAAGTATTCGATGCGGTACAGTCGCGTGAAGGGTTGTGGTGTTGGCTCGGCAATGGCCGTGGCGTAGGAGTATTGCGGCACACCATGTGCATCCAGACCCTGGCACGGAAACCGGCGGATGGCATCAGCGTTGCCTGCCTGCCAAACATCGCCCTTGCTATCCACCCACCAGCCCTCGCCGGTGACACCAGGCTTGGGATCACTGTCGAACTCGTCGCCGTCAAAATCACCGTTGCCGTTTTTGTCCAGCCAAATCCACTGGCTGCTGTTGGGCTGATGCGGCGGCCATTCGCCCGGGACATGGGATTGGGAAAAATAGCCACAGGGAATGGCGATTTCGTCCCTAGCGGTCATGCGAAAGATGGCCAGATGGTCTGCCACCATATCGACGCTGAACAGGAAGAGCTTGCCGCTGATGCGCCGCGCGAAAATGCTCAAGCAATCCACGTGCATGCGCGGGTCGTTGGGATACGCAAAGCGATCCAGCGTATAGCCACTGTAGGACCACTCCTGCCCGCGCGGTCTGCTGTAGTCCATCAAGAAGTGCTGCGTTTTGGAATAGACACTGATGTCGGCGGCGGGATCAGCATCGGCCATGTCCACCCACTCCAGACCGAGCAGTTGCCAGTTACGCACACCGGTGGGCTGGTACGATTCCAACACCAATCCGGTGCCGTTGCCGAATCTGCTGACCCTGCCGCGGCAGGCCACATAGATGTTACCGGCGGCATCGAGGCCGACGCCGGTCAGGCCGTTGAATCGCTGTGGACCGATTTGGCCTTTCACGTCGGCGAGCACTCCCCCCTTGATGCCGAAGGTGCCTACCTGTTGGCAGGTGGCCGTATCGAAAATCTTGATTTGCTGATCCGGGCCGTTGTCGGTAACGTATAGTTGGCCCTTGGCGTCGAAGGCCAAAGCGGTCGGCACCGCCACGCCGGAAATAGTTTGCCGGAGAGCTTGGCCGGTAATTGCATAGTGGACGATGGTTGCCGGCACTTCCCCGTCGGCATGTGAGATCATCCACAAACTCGCATCAGATGCCATGGCGATTGGGCCGACATGGGGGACCGTGAACTCGGCAGTTTGGGTCATGGTGTTCGGATCAAAGAGCCTGATTTTACCTGCGGCGTCGGTGGTGCAAAGCTTCTCGTTGGTTGCCGCCATACCGATAATCGCCACCGGAGCTTTTTCGTTGAATTCATTGATCGGGAGAAAACATGCCGTGGGGGTATTGCCATCACCACCTTTGCCGCCCGCAAATGGTGCCGCACTGCCATTGCGCAAACGCCGTGATATGCCCGTCCAACCTTTGCCTTTGGCGGGCCAGGAGTTTGGTGATCTAAGCCCACCGCCTTCATTGTCCACGTGCTGGGCAATGAAAAGATACTTGTCGTTGACGGCGACCGCTTCTCCGCCTTCATAGCCCCAGCCGTGCGTATGGCCGGCGTTGCCGATGCATTTACCATCTTTGTACATGCCCACGTTCCGCCCGCTCTCTTCCCAGAAAACATTGCCGTAAACCGTGCCGTCGCTCGCCACCGCCAAGGTCGATGCATCCATCTGCACCCATTGATCGGCTTCGGCAAAAGTATTCCCCACCCAGGATACTGTGTAATTGAGAGTCGGTTGCGCGGCGTTAGGCTTACCCTTGCCGGTCGCACTGGCATCGAGCATCTGTTCGAGTAGCGGCTGCATGGTATCGGCCCAAATCTGATACCCTTTAGCGCTGGGATGTAACCCATCGGGCATGATTTCTTTGGAAATAGACTCGTCGGTCTCAACAAACTTTGCGCCCATGTCCAAGAAGCGGGTTTTGCTGCTATCATCAAGTGTCGCCAAATCCTTATTCACGGCCGCGATTTTGTCGCGCGCGGTTGCCGCTACGGGATCGTGCCGCGGATCAAATCCCCGCGGCAAGAGGCCTAAGAGCAGCAGCTTGGCATTGGGGAGCTTGGTGTGAATCTGTATAACTATCTTGCGCACGCCCCTGCAAACATTCGCTGGCGTGTTGTCGAGGTTATTGGTGCCGATCAACAGCACGACCACTTTGGGCGTAATTCCGTCCAGTTCGCCGTGGTCGATGCGCCAAAGGACGTTCTGCGTGCCGTCGCCGCCCATGCCAAACCGCGCCGGTTGCAGCTTGCCATAGTGCGTTTCCCAGATATCGTTGGCACGATCCCAAGCTTGGGTGATCGAGTCGCCGAGGAATAAGACTCCAATCGGTCCCTCTTTGTCACGCTGCAGGAAGATATTGTGCAATCGCGCAACGGCTGAGTCGAGTTGACCATTCGCATCAAGTCGTGGCGCGGCAACATCGGGCGCCGGTAATAAAGTTTGATCGGCGGCCAACGCCACGCCACGCGAATCCAGTGCCAGACCGACGGAAATAATCGCCGCGATGAAACCATAGCGAAGCATAAATTGAATCCTCACTCATTCCAGATGACCGGTGCCACGAGTTTCGGCTTCACCAGCCGTACCACTGGCTCCACCGCAAGCAGGCCGGCGCTGCGTTGAAGAACCAGTCCAACTAATTCCCTGCCGGCTTGAAAATTGAGCTTGTCAACCGATGCTACCGGCGGCTTGGGCTCCAAACTGCGCTCAGGAGTTTCTTTCCAGTAATTGTCGTAACCCGTCAATAGGATGTCTTGGTTTGGCTCGCGTTCCAGTATCCGCAACGCCCTGGCCAGGTACGGTACGATACCGTCCGAGGTCGCCATGATGGCATCGACCTGGCGAATGCGTCCAACCATATAGCCGGCAAAGAGCCGGGCGCGGGTCTCCAGAGTTTCCGCCAGGGTTGCCGCTTCCACGGGGATACCGGAAATCTCCAGATCAGGCATTGGTTCCACGCCATATTCTCGCAGCGCACGTTCGAATCCAGCCCGGCGATCCCGCGCCCAGCGTGTGGCTGCCCGGTAGGCAAATGTCTGGCGGATGATCTTCCGCCGCCCCTGCTCCAATAGCCAGTGTGTCAACTGATAAGCACCGTCCTCGTGATCCGAAGCCACCTGGTCAACGCCGGGCAATTCAAATTCGGCACTGTATACGGCCACTGGTATTTTTGCGGCAACGAACGGCTTGACCAACTCCTCCATGTGCTCTCGCGATTGCTCCAGCATTTCCGGAATTACCACGCCGGTCGGCGCGTTGGTCAAAATTTGCGAAACCACGCCCCCAAGCAGTGTTTCCGGCTTCAGCAACATCGCGTTGAGATCACCTTCGGTGATCGCATGGATAACACCGTTGGTAGAGCCTTCAATCCAAGCGTCGCTATGGGCATTATTGACGACACTTAACCGGTAAGGCGACACCACGATAATCGATCCGTTGATAACATGTTTCGAGCCGGCAAGCACCTGCGTGGCCGGACGACGCCAACGCCCTTCGCGCATGACCAGTCCCTCACGCTCCAGGGCTAGCAATGCCCGATGCACGGTCGGTTGTGCCACGCCGAGGTTGCGGGCGATCTGATGCTCGGAAGGCAACGGATTGGGCGCTGATCCAGAAGTCAGCCATTGTCGCAACAACATGCGTGCCTGGCCTCGACTTGCACCATCAACCGACTTCAGATTCTTCAGCCGTATGCTCGTGGCCATCGGATTACTTTGCTTGTTCAACTGGAGCGCATTCTGAATCATTCGATACAGCTTAACCATGTAACGCATCGCCTGTCAACCAAAACCACATTTGCCAGCAGAAAAATCCATCATGTCGCGTCATTCTACAACTTATTGAATCAGCGATAGCGCTATCAAAATCTACGCCTAACTCCCGTGAATTGCGATTTGCGTGAAGTTTTCGCTTGCATCGTGGCCGACTCCGTGGTAACTAAGGCAAACTATCGTATCAATAATACGATGCTGGTTCGGTCAGTGCAACGCCAAGCAATTGAATGGTATCTGTGGCCTTGACTGACAGTAAACGTGTTTTCGTGAAAGCATCAATTCATCGCGCGACTTCAGGCAACTGAGCCGTGATCTCAGTGGCGCCACCGCGGGCGAAAGCATGTGAACCGGGAAAAATTTATTCTTCGAGGTGTAGAAATGAGCAATCAATTCGCGTATCGGACCAACAGTGAACGTCTTGAGCGTTCTTTTTCTCTTGCTTCTTCACGGACACCCAAATCACGCATCGCCCGCGCCGCCATCCTGGCGTCGGCGGTGGCGGCGTTGGGGTACGGATCATGGGCAGGCGCAACCGTCTACACCTACAGTTCGCCGGCTACTGGACAAACTACTGACAACTGGAGTACGTCGCCCGACTGGAACGCCACACCCGTCAGCGCTGCCACCACCGAATTGGATTTCTATCCGACCGGCACCGTTGCTAATGGCAACAAAACCTTCTCCACCAACGACGTTGCCAACCCATTCCTGCTGAATATTCTCGACCTGAGCGGCAACGCATCGCAAGCCAGCAACACCACTATCCAAGGCAGCCCCCTTGAATTTGTCGCCAACAACGGGACCAATCCAACGATCAACCTCAATTGCCTGGGCAATACGTCTGCCATCTTTGTTCTCGCCGACAACGTCGTACTGAACAATAACACGACGCTGCAAGGTTCCGGCCTCAACGTCCAGTACGCAATGTATGCCGCCGTCACCGGCCCCGGCAATCTCATCATGAATAGTACGGGCCAGTTCGATATCGGGGTCCTCAATGGATCCGCAAACAACTACAACGCCAATTTCGCCTACGGCGGCAACATCACCGTTAATTCCGGGTACTTCGGTTTTTCTTATGAATATAACAATGGTGCCTCCCAAGGAAACACGGCCTTTTACAGCACGGGTGCGCTGAATCTGAATAGCGGCGGGCTAGTCGGCGTTGGCACAACCGCTTCCGTTGCGTTTGGCTATATCGGTGTCAGTGGCACAGGCGCGTTTGTGACCACCGGTGTCGGCGGCGCGACCAAGAACAGTTGTCCTGCCTCGTTGATTCTTAATAACATCGCCCCCGACCCCCTTGGCAATGCCTTCAGTGGCATGATGGGCAGCTCCAACTACGGCCAGCTTTGGTTTAACGGTTCGGCTCCCGTCTCCTTCACCACGCCGACTACGGCCAGGGCTTGGGCTTTCGTCAATAACGCCGGTTCCAGCACGGTGACGCTGAATAACCTGATTGGTGCTTTTGGAGCAATCGATCAACTCGGAATTGGTACCACTGTGATGAATGGCACCTCCGGCGAAGTGCTTGGAGATCAGGTCGCTGATTGGGGTGCCGGCACCATTCTCGTGCAACCGGCGACGGTCAGCGGCAGCACCAATGTCTCCGTGACGGGTCTAACAACCGGCAACCAGGAGAAACTCGTGGGTGGAACCAACTTGGAACTTGACGCCAACAGCAACCAGTCGGTCACCCTGACTCTGGGCGGTACCAGCATCGCATGGGGCAGCAACATCTTTAGCCAATCATCGGAGCCGCGATCAACTCTGGTTGTCCAGGCCAATCAGGGAATGGCCAATTTGGGAGCCGGCACCGCCGCCAATAAGCTGGTTGTCCTGGCGGCTTCGGGCCTCACCACCAATGCTCTGCCGACCAACAACAACATGATCAATCCATTCATCATGGTGGCAGATGGACCAGGGTACGGAACCGGTAAGCAATCAGGTGATTTCGCAGCCTACGTCGGTACTGGCGTCGCGGGCGATGCTGGGTTGGAGTCGGTCAATGTGGTCAATCCTGCCAACCTGCTGACCACTTTCACGGGCAGCGGCAATACGAGCATCGTCGAGTTTAACGTGGGCGGAACTTCTGGCACCACCACGACACTGGCTACCGGCAACACCTCCGCCTACGCCGTGCGCATCGATAACGGAACCGTTACCGTCCCCACTGGAGGCACCCTGCAGGTCGGTCAACAGATCGGCGCAAACGCTTACGCCGGCCTGATCCTCAATGGTGGCACCATCAATGGTGCTGGAAATGTAAAGTTTTATGACCCGACGTCGTCGAACGCCGCCTCAGGCTCATACATTTATACCAGCCTGACCAACGGTTGGATCAATAACGTCAATAGCATAAACGGATATGTGTTGTTGGCCAAGAGCGGTCCCGGCACGCTATTCGTCACTGGTAGCACCACTGGCGTTGGATACTGGTACGTCGCCGGTGGCACTCTCGATGGCGGCGCGATGACTGGAGGCAGCAATGTTGGCACGTTAAGCGGCGCGACAGAATACATCTACAACGGCGTTATCGAAGGCAGCGGAACCTACCAGCGTACGGTAAACTCCAACTTGGCGATGACCGACGCCGGGTTTGCCGCCAAGGGCGGTGCCTTGGCGGTCAGCATAACCGGCACAACGGTCACTGGCGTCACTTGGGGTACCAACAGTTTTCTTAGCGGCAACAATCCGATCTACGCCGGCCAAGTGAAGGTAAACACGCCGTACAGCGGTGCGAGTAATACTCAGGCCAATAACGCCGATTACGGGACATTGCTCTTTGGTGCGCCTACGGCTGACAGCCAGGTTACTTTCCAGAACCCCATTGCTCTGGGTGCCGTCAACGATGGCCTCTACTGGCGGCAGATCTACGTCTACCAGGGAACCGGCACGGATTCGGCGAAAATTAGTGGGGCCATCTCGGATACCTCCGGAGCGACTGGCGGTCATGGCGTGCTGAAAGCCGGCCCCGGCACTTTGTATCTGAGCGCAACCAACACCTACGCCGGCCAGACGGCAGTTACGGCCGGCACCCTGGCCCTAAGCGGCACTGGCAGTATCAACTCCAGCAGCAGCCTGACCATCAACGGCAGCGGCGCCAAGTTCCTCCAGAACAGTTCCGTTGCCGGTATCACCCCGATTACCTTGACCCAAGGCACTCTGGACGGCACCGGCACCGTGGGCGCGGTTACCGTCGCCAACAGCACCGGCGCGATCGTGCAAAATGGCAACGGCACGACCGCGGCGCTAACCCTTGGTTCGTTGACGTTCCAAGGCGCAGCCACCGTCAACATCAAAGACAGTGGAACGATCACCAGTCCAGGTCTTGTCGTTACCAACGCGTTGACGACCACGCCAGCCAATGGGCAAGTTACGCTGAATGTTACCAACGCTTCCGCTTGGACGAACGGAACCACCTATGACCTGATCAGCTATGGCAGCGGCGGCGGCAACAATACTGACTTTACCACGGGTATCATCTCTCCAGCCTTGGGTGCTCGCCAGACCGCCACGATCGGCGACGCCGGTGGCTATATCACATTGGTGATCAACGGCTACAGCCCGGTGTGGACCGGTGCGCAAAGCGGTGTCTGGACTACCAGCAACATCATTGGCGCGAAAAACTGGAAGTTGACTCCGGGTAACGCCACTACCGATTTTCTGGCCGGTGACGCCGTGCTCTTTGATGATACCGCCTCAACGACGGCCGTGACCATCAATGACAATACGGTCAACCCGCTCAGCACGACCTTCAATGACTCCAACAAGAATTACACTCTTTCCGGCTCCTACGGCATCAATTCCGGCAGCCTGACCAAGACCGGCAACGGAACCCTGACGATCCAGACAGCCAATTCCTACACCGGTGTTACCACGATAATTGGCGGCACCATGATCATCTCCGCTGACAACAACCTGGGCGCGGCCCCGTCCTCGGCCACTGCGGCGAATGTCGTCCTTAATGGCGCGGTGCTTTCTGCGGCAGGCAATTTCACTCTCAATGCCAATCGTGGCATTGCCTTGGGCCCAACCTCCGGCAGTGGCAGCGGTACGCTGGACGTTGCCCTTGGTGACACGCTCACCTACCAAGGCATTATTGCCAACAACGGTGGCACTGCCTCGCTCATCAAAACCGGCGCGGGAACGCTCGTACTCGGTGGCGCCAATGCCAATACATATAGCGGCAACACCACCATCAGCGGCGGTACGCTGAGCCTGGGATCCGCCACGGCTATCCCAAGCGGCATCGGCGTTGGCAGCGTGACGGTGACCGCGCCAGCCACGCTTGATCTGGCCGGCTACAGTCCAACCATCAACGGGATCAGCGGCAATGGCACCGTGGATAACGTGTCGGCCGGTGGTGCGCCTGTCCTTACAATTGGCGCCAACAATGCCAGCAGCACCTTCAATGGCACCATTCAGAATACCTCCGGCAGCCTTGGTATCACCAAGACTGGAACCGGTACGATTGTTCTCAGTGGAACCAACACCTACACTGGCGTGACCATGGTGAACGCCGGAGCCCTCCAGTTCGCCAAGGAAGCATCGCTGAATTCGGCCAACTGGACGGCTAGCAACATCGTTGTGAACAACAACGCGACCCTGGCCCTCAATGTCGGTGGAACCGGTGAGTTTACCAATTCCGATGTAGCCACCATTGCCGGCTTGGGCACCGCCACCGGTGGATTCCAGGCCGGATCAGTGTTGGCCTTGGATACGACTAACGCCGTTGGCGGGACGTTCACTTACAGCGGCTCCTTTGCCAATACCAACGGCGGCGCCACGCCACTCAATCTCACCAAACTCGGCACGGGGACACTAAATTTGAGCGGCCTGAATACGACTACGGGCATTATCACCGTCGCCAGTGGGAATGTGGAGTTCGCCAACCAGCAAGCGTTTTTTAACAACGCCGTCACCGGGTGGGGCGGCAATTACGATCATTTCACTGTTGATGCCGGTGCAACCATGACTTTCCAGATGGGGGCCGCGCCCGGCATTACTGATACAATCGTTTACCTCGCGACGATTCCCACGGGTTCTGAATTCCTGACCGGATCAACGGTTGCCTTGGATACCGGCAACGGCAATTATACCATGTATCACACGATTCAAGGTTCGCAAAACATTGCCAAGGTTGGGCCAAATACTCTACAGCTTGCCACATATGCCGCGGGGGCTGATGTAACCGGCACCACCACGGTGTATGCCGGCACCCTGGAGCCCATTGATGACACGGCGTTGTATAACGACAATGCCACGGGAGCGTGGACCAACGCCAATATCATCGTGCAACCCGGCGCTACGCTTGCCTTGCCCGTCGGTGGCACCGGAACGCCCAGTCAGTTCACTGCTGGCGAGGTCGCGACGATTGCCGCCCTCGGCAATGCCACCGGTGGTTTCCTCAGCGGGGCCACTCTTGCCTTGGATACCGGCATCGGTGGCACCAACAACTTCACCTTCAATGGTAACATTACCAATCCCAACGGTGGTGCCAACACGCTGAACTTTACCAAGCTCGGCAACGGAATCCTCACTCTCACCGGAGCCAACACTTACACCGGCAACACCACCGTTTCCGTCGGCATTCTCTATGCCGGGGCGACTAATACCCTCTCCAGCAGTTCCGCCGTGACTATCAGCGGCGGAACCCTGGATGTCTCCGCTTATGCAAACACCGTGAATTCTCTCTCGCTCAGCACCGGCAGTCTGAAGTTGGGCGCAGGCAGCCTTCTCACCGTCACCGGCAACGCCAGCCTCACCGGCGGCACGGTCAACATCGGCGGCAGCCCCACTCTCGGTAACTACACTTTGCTTTCGGCCAGCACGCTCACCACCGGCTATGCGCAAGGCACGATTCCCACTGGCTACCGTGTGGCGGTTTCCAGTTCAGCCCTGAACCTGATCCACCTAGCCAGCGTCACCATGTCCGCCGATGCCACCAACAACACCATTGTTCACCCCGGCACGGTGACCTGCGGTGTCAGCCTC
>Ga0316217_10003380_pt1 | contig 18255 bp, 18 predicted proteins | sample 1anoAmetaG_FD_203633 | JGI IMG/M metagenome (GOLD analysis project Ga0316217, IMG submission 203633) | Freshwater microbial communities from Trout Bog Lake, Wisconsin, USA - 1anoA | ecosystem: Environmental > Aquatic > Freshwater > Lake > Hypolimnion/Profundal zone | place: USA: Wisconsin...
CACCTGAAGGCGGAAGAGAAGGAGTTCCTGGAATTCTGGCGGCTGCGGAGCATCGTCAAGCAGTTCTCGGATTTCATCGAGCACCCCATCGTCATGGACGAGGAGAAGACCGAAGGCGAGACCAAGCGCATCGCCGAGGCGACCCTCAACTCCCGCAAGGCCCTCTGGCTGCGCAGCAAGGGCGACGTCACCGCCGAGGAGCACAACGCCTTCTACCGGCAGATCGCCAACGCCTTCGACGACCCGGTCAAGGTCATCCACTACGCCGCCGAGGGCATGCTGGAATTCAAGGCCCTGCTCTACATCCCCAAGACCAAAGGCTTCGACCTGCAGTTTGCCGAAGCCAAGACCGGGCCCAAGCTCTACATCAACCGGGTCCAGATCATGGACCACTGCGAGCAGCTGCTGCCGCCCTACCTGCGGTTCGTGAAGGGCGTGGTGGACTGCTCGGACCTGCCGCTCAACGTGTCCCGGGAGGTCATCCAGCACAGCCCGCTGCTGGAGAAGATCCAGAAGAGCCTGGTCAAGAACGTCCTGGCCGCCATGGAAGAGCTCAAGACCAGCGACTACGACACCTACGTCACCGTGTTCGGGGAGCTGGGCGGGATCCTGAAGGAGGGCCTGGCCCGGGACTGGGACCACCGGACCCAGATCGCCGACCTGCTCCTGTTCCAGAGCGTCAAGACCGAAGCCGGGAAGTTCACCACCCTGGCCCAGTACGTCGAGGCGATGCCCGCGGACCAGACCGACATCTACTACCTGGCCGGCGAGCAGCGTTCGGTGCTGGAGCACTCGCCGTCGCTGGAAGTGTTCCGCCACCGGGGCTGGGACGTCCTGCTGCTCACCGAACCCATCGACGAGTTCGTGTTCCCCTCCCTGGCCGACTACCAGGGCAAGGCGCTCAAGGCCGCCGACCGCTCGGCGCCGGAGCTGCCGGCCGAGGAGCTGAAGAAGACCGAGGAGGCCGCCGGCGTCTTCCAGCCGCTGCTCCAGGCCCTGAAAGGCACCCTGTCCGAGCTCAAGGACGTCCGCCTGTCCCGGCGGCTCAAGGAGAGCGCCGCCTGCCTGGTGGCCGACGAAGGCGACCTGGGGGCGAACATGGAGCGGCTGCTGCAGAAGATGGGCCGGGCCGACGCCATGGGCATGGGCGGCCCCGCCCAGCGGATCCTGGAGCTGAACCCGGACCACCCCGCGGTCCAGGGGCTGCAGAAGCTGCACCAGGCCGACCCGGCCGATCCCCGGATCGGCGCCTACGCCCACCTCCTGCATGACGAGGCGGTGCTGGCCGAGGGCTCCAAGCTGGCCGACCCCAGCGCCTTCGCCCAGCGCATCAACGACCTCATCGCCAAGGACGCCGCCAAGGGGTAGGGACTGGCCTGGGAAAACCCAAACATCCCCACTGCGCCCAATAATCGCAGTGGTTGAAGTCTCCTCCCCGTTGGCAGGGCCGGCCTTTGGCTTGCCAGGGTCTCGTAAACCTCCTATGGCTCGGGTGTCAACCGGAGTGTAAACTGTCAAGTGAGCTGTCAACCTTTGTTTCGGGGGGGAATCATGGGCAAGAAGCTAAACAACCCACCGGTCTACTACACGGTCGCTCAAGTTCAGTTCAATCCCATCCTGAATCTTGAAAGTTACCTGCCCGCGATTCAGGCCAGGATGCGCGAAGCCCGCTTCCCGGACTTCAAGCAGGAAGTCTTCCAACGTGTCATCCTGCCCTTCGGCGGCATGGACTCGGGCCAGCTGGCCGCCCCTGCCATCTCCCCACAGTCGCGCTATATATTTGGCGACATTGAAGGGCGGGCCAAGTTTCTGCTGGAGACCAACACTCTCTCTTTCCAGACAACCGACTACCACACCTTCGAGGCCTTTTCAGAGACCTTACTGAAGGCAATAAGCGTGCTTCACGAGGTAATCCGGCTTGACTTCATCGAGCGCATCGGAGTCCGCTATCTTGACGCTGTGCAACCCAGGAAGGGGAGCGAAACCCTGAGAAACTTCCTCGTCCCGGAAGTACTGGGGCTCGCACTACGAGGCGAGGGGCAGCTTCTGCACTCCGTCAGCGAGACCGTTGTCATGACATCGGCGGGTCAACTCGTATCCCGTGTCCTGATCAGAAACGGGCGGGTTGGCCTGCCGGTGGAATTGGCTGGTTCCGCTCCGGCCATCAACCCGCGCTTCACTCAGCGGGAAAGCGTCCACGCCATTGTTGATACCGATGCCTCGTATGCCCAGCGCGAGATCTTTGAAATCGGGAAAGTCGAAGCCCATCTGTCCGAGCTGCATCGTGAAATTTCAAAATCATTCAAAGCCACAATTACGGAATACGCCGAAGCCAGCTGGGCCTGAGGAGGGGCGTCATGAGTAGTGCCGAATTGACGTACGGCGGATGGGTGATCGATCGACCAGGCGCAACTGGCTGCTCATTCAATCGCGTTCCGTTTTGCGGCTGGATGGCCACTGTAGGAGCCGTGTTAACTACTATTGGCACTGGTGGCCAACTGTCCTTAGAGCAGCTGCATCAATCTGCATTGGAGGTTCAGAACACCAATCCATTGTCTGGAATTGCGGACTTGGAGCACGTCAATATCCCTGGCAATGACTTGGCGCGGATCCGTGAGATCTTCAAACCGGCCGTCTCCGACCTCGCCACGGCTCTTGGCGTCTCGCGGCAGACAATTTACAACTGGATAAACGGTGAGACAGTTGCGACCGAGAACGCCGCCAGGCTGCATGATCTCGCACAGGCCGCCGACATATTGGCGCATGAAGGGCTGACGGTCAACGCGACCTTGTTGAAGCGGAAATTCGCTAATGGAAAGACCATGCTGCAAGCTGTCCACGATGGAGAATCTGCACGTGAGGCCGCTTGGCTGCTGGTGCAAATCCACAAACATGAGGTCACCCAGCGTGAGCGCATGAACGCGCGTTTCGCCAAACGAGCCAAAACGTTTGCGACTGCCGATTTCGACCTTCCGGCGTTCAACGATCAGGGTTAGAGGTGAGAAGTGGCGGAATGGGCTCGGGAAACACCGTGGCGGCAGGGACACCTGCTCAACTCCGATGCCATTGGTGCGCTAGGGTTTCATCACTCTGGGCTCCAGGACCGAATTTTAGTAGTAATTGCCACCCATGACTGTGACCTCGCGCAACTTCCCGATTCAGAACCGCGGATCGAGGTTCTGGTTGGTTGTCGCATAGCTGAGGAAGCCAAGGATGGCAATAATACCCATGCCAAGAACGCTCGCAGGCTTCACCTCGAGTTCTCGGGCAGTGCTGTCTTTTGGGCTCAGTTCGAGGCAACCGCAAAGGTATACATCACAAAGGAAGCACTAGCCCCCTTCATCCCACGATTCGACGCGCGCCTGACCCCTGAGAACCATGCTGTCTTCCAGTGTTGGCTGGCGAGTCGCTATCGTCGTTCCGCCTTCCCTGATGAGTTCGAGCGACGGATGACCAAGGAAACCAAATTGGCCGACAAGATCGCTAAGGCTGTGAAACCACATGGGGAATTAATCACCGGAGTCTTCTTCGACGTTGATGATGGTGAAGAGGTCAAACGCGACGGCCCCGATGATACCTACAAGCTGGATATCACCATCCTGCACGCAGCCGACCCCAATTTCCTAACAGCCATGAAGGCCGCCAATGAGGCTGCAGCAGCCATCACGAAAGCGTTCGAAGACAAACTGTTCACCCCCAATAAGGCATGGAAGCACATCGAGTTGCGCTCCTGCGAACCCATTTCCGAATCCGTTCTGTCTTATCTGGAATTCAAGCAGTTGAAGCGGTGGAGATTGGAGCACATCAGTCTCGCCGCTGATCCTCAACAACCACCCCTTGCTGAGTAGAGTGAGTCCTTCTCGGTTCTGATGCCGCTACATGTGGGACGGCCGTTCGAGATTGAAGATGCCCGAGAATTCCTCCCTGCCGGCATCCGTCATCAGCACGAGGCTGCCCGCCCCTCCGTCCCCCGCCCGGTAGAAGGCGAGCCCGGTGAAGGTTAGGCGGACCGGCTTGGTGGCGGAGGCGTAGTCCAGGGTCACCTTCAGGCCGTTGACGCCGGGCACCGGCTGGCTGAGGGTGCCGGTGAAGGTCCCGCCCCCGTCTTTCCCGGCCAGGGTGCCGTCGGGCTTCACCTCCAGGTCGGCCGGCGCTCCGGTGGAGGCTTCATCGCACCTGTAGCTCCCGGTCAGGCTGTCCAGGGCGGGGCAGGCGCTGGCGGCCCGGTCGGGCTTCAGGTCGAGCCTGGTCAGGTCCCACCGGTGATTGGCGTTCACCAGGACCATGTTCACCGAGGGGGCCGGGGCCGGAGCCGCCTTGCCGTCGAACCGGAACTGGCCTTCGGCGCTTCCAGATGCTGCCGGGAGCCCGCCGGGCAGAAAGAAGGAACCCGACCCGCAGAGGGCGTTCCCGGCCAGCGCCAGCTGCCCGGAGATCTGCCCCAGCTTGACGCCGTTCAGGATGCGGCAGGCCCCGGTGGAAAGGATGAGGGCGTGGGCCACGTCCTCGGTGCCCGGGAAGGTGCCGGTCCAGACCCCCGCCAGCCACGCCGGGGGAGGCAGGGCGGCCGCCGCGGCGGCCGCGGCCGGGGCGGCCCGGTCCCCGCAGCCGAGGCCTCCGGCGGCCAGGGCAAGCAGCGCCGCAGGGAAAAGCCATCCCGGCCTGGGCTTGATGATTTCAAAGAGGGGACCCATCCATGGCTCCGCTGAATGAACAAATTATAAATACCCGATTGCGCGACGCAATCCCTCCAGCCTTGGCTCCCTGCGCGGCCGGGACGACCATCAGTATCGGCCCGGCGCCCACCTGTGCCAGCGGATCCTCAAGGGCGGCCCGGAACCGCTACGCGGAAGGATTGGCGGGCGCATCCCACGGGCGGTTCCACACCACCCGCTGGGGCATCGGCCGGACGAAGCCTTCCTGGTGGAACCGGAGGATGATCCGCTTGCGGAATTCCCTGGCCACCGCCCACTGCTGGCCGGGCGCGGTCTTGGTGAGGGTGCGGACCACGCAGCTATGCGGATTCATGCTGTCGATGCCCAGGACCTCGGTTGGCTCGAGCACCGTCTCCAGGCTGGCGGCCAGTTCCACACCCAGGTCGCGCAGCACTTCCATCACCCGGACGACGTCGTCCTCCTGGCTCACCTCGATGTCCACCATGGCCTTGGCGAACTCCTTGCTCATCACCACCACTTCGGAGATGGTGCCGTTGGGGATGTAGTGCGCCCGGCCCTCCATATCCCGGATCATGGTGACCCGCAGGGTCATCCGCTCCACCGTCCCGGTGTGCTTGTCGCCCACGGAGATGATGTCGCCCACGCTGAACTGGTTCTCCACCAGCAGGAAGAAGCCGCCGATGACATCCTTGACGATGCTCTGGGAGCCGAAGCCCAGGGCCGCGCCCATGATCCCGACCCCGGCGATCAGGGGGCCCACGCTCACGTTGAATTCCTGCAGGGTCTCCAGGATGAAGAAGGACACCACCACCACCCGGGCGAAGTTCTCCAGCACCGAACCCAGGGTCTTGGCCCGGCGCAGGGCTTCCGGGTTGCCCTCCTTCAGCGCCGCCCCGAACGACCGGTTCACGGCCTTGCCCACCAGGCGCATGGCCCACAGGATGATGGCGCAGGTGATCATCACCAGGCACAGCTTCTGCAGCTTCTGCCAGCCGATCCGGTCGAGCCAGGCGGTAAAGCTTTCCAGCTGGTCGCTGAAGACTAGGAACATCAAACCCTCATGCAGATGAAAGCTACTCTACTCCGGCGCCCGGCCGGTGAGGAGCGAGAAGTGCCGCCAGGAAGCGGGCATGTGCGAGCCGATGGAGGCCACCACCGTGGCCGCCAGGTACCACTCCAGCCGGGCGCCGGCGAACAGGTTGCCCAGGCCCAGCAGCGCCAGCTTGAGCAGCAGGGTCGCGCCACTGCCCTGGAGCAGGAACCCGGGCCCCTTGGCCAGGTCGATGACCGCCAGCAGCAGTCCGCTGGCGACGGTCAGCAGGATGGCGCCGCGCAGCCGCTCGAACCCGCCGCCCAGGGCGATCCCGCCCAGCACCAGTCCCATGCAGGCGATGTGGACGGAGCGCAGGGCCACCTGGACCAGCCGGGTCCAGCTCGGTCTGCCCGTGGCGGGGCTCAATGGTCCTCCGGCGCGTCGATGAGGTGGAGCAGGATGTCGCCGCCCGCCGGGATGGCAAGCGTGTCGGCGGGGATCAGCGCCAGCGCGTCGGCCGCCATCATGGAGGAGAGCAGCCCCGAACCCTGGGGTCCGGTGAGGGCCGCTTCCAGGCGCCCGTCCCGGGGCCGGGTGGCCACCCGCAAGAAGGTCACCCGTCCGTCCGGGCGCTTCCTCCATGGGGCGGCCAGCACCCCGGTGCGCTCGGGCCGGTGCAGGAAGGGGAAGCCCATCATCCGGCGCAGGGCCGGGCGGACGTATTCCTCGAACATGAGCATGGCCGCCACCGGGTTGCCCGGGATCCCGAACACCAGCTTGCCCTGGCACTGCCAGAGCCCCAGCGGCCCACCCGGCTTCTGGGCCACCCGCCAGAACACCTGGACGGCGCCGAGCCCTTCCAGCACTTCCTTGATGTAGTCGAAGTCCCCCACCGAAATCCCGCCGTTGGTGAGCACCACGTCGGCATCCGCCAGGGCTTCGCCCAGGGCGGCGGTGACCGCCGCGCGGCGGTCTGGCACCCGCGGGAAGCAGACCGGGACGGCTCCGGCGGCCAGGACCTGGGCGGCCAGGGAATGGATGTTGGCGTCGCGGATCTGGCCGGGACCCGGACGGGTCCCGGCGTCCACCAGTTCGTCGCCGGTGGTGATCACCGCCACCCGCGCCCGCGGACGCACCGGCACTTCGGCCCGGCCGATGGAAGCCAGCACGCCGATCTCGGCCGGACGCAGGATCCTGCCCGCCGGCACCACCAGCCCTCCGGCCCGGATGTCCTCCCCGGCCAGGCGCACGTGGGCGCCCAGGCGCGGGGGCGAGGACAGCTCGACCCAGCCCTCCCCCGCCGCGGCCTCTTCCACCGGAACGATGGTGTCGGCGCCCTCGGGCAGGGCCGCCCCGGTCATGATCCGGTAGGCCGCGCCCGGCGGCAGCGCGGGGGCGTCAGGCCGGCCTGCCGGGATCTCCCCCGGCACCGGTAGCCGGACCGGGGCGCCCGGCGCGGCCGCGGCGGCGTCCCCGGCCCGGACGGCGAACCCGTCCATGGCCGAATTGGTGAACGGCGGCACCGGCTCCAGGGCCAGGATAGCCTCGGCCGCCGCCAGTCCCAGGGCTTCGGCCAGGGGCAGGGTCCGGGGCGGCAGCGGCGCCGCCAGGTCCAGCACCAGCCGCAGAGCTTCTTGGAATGTCGTCATAAAAACCCTTCAACGTGTCCCAGTATGATGGTTGCACAACCCCGGAGCAGACCATGGATCCTCTGATCAGGAAAGTCGTTCGGATCGGCATCCCGCTGGGAGACGTCTACGCCATGGGGCCCGGCAAGGCCGATCTGCTGGAGGCGATCCAGGAAACCGGGTCCATTTCGGCGGCCGGGCGCAAGCTGGGCATGAGCTACCGGCGCACCTGGCTGCTGGTGGACGAGATGAACCACTGCTTCCGAAGTCCCCTGGTGGAGGCCCGCCTGGGCGGTTCCGGCGGCGGCGGCGCCAAGGTCACCGAGCTGGGCCACGCCGCCCTGCTGCGCTACCGGGAACTCCAGGACCAGGCCTGGGGCGCGGTGCGCAAGTCCTTCCACGAATTCCAGCACCTGCTCAAGCCGGCCGGACCGGAAGCCTGAGCCGGCCCGCCGGGGCGGCGGCACGGGCATGCGCGCTTGCCTTCGCTGTATTCCGCTGCAACGATCGGAGCAGCAGCGCATCCTCCGGAGGTTCCCTTGAAACGATCCTGCAGGTTCCTATTGGCCTGGGCCGTCCTGGTCCTGGGCATGGCCGCCACCGGGGCGATGGCGGCGCCCCGGCCGATCATCCTGGCCACCACCACCAGCACCCAGGATTCCGGGCTGCTGGACGTGCTGATCCCCATGTTCCAGCGCAAGACCGGCATCATGGTCAAGACCATCGCCGTGGGCTCGGGCCAGGCCCTGGCCATGGGCGAAAAGGGCGAGGCGGACGTGCTGCTCTCCCACTCCCCGGATGCCGAGAAGAAATTCATGGCCGGCGGCCACGGGGTGCACCGCCGCATCGTCATGCACAACGACTTCGTCATCGTCGGCCCCCCGGCCGACCCCGCCGGGATCAAGGCGGCCGGGACCGCGCCCGAGGCCCTGAAGAAGCTGGCCGCCGCCGCCCAGCCGTGGTTCTCCCGCGCCGACAACTCCGGCACCCACGCCCAGGAGAAGAAGCTCTGGAAGACTGCGGGCTTCGATCCCATGGGCCAGAAATGGTACCTGCAGACCGGCCTGGGCATGGGCCAGACCCTCAACGTGGCGGCCGAGAAGAAGGGCTACACCCTCTCCGACCGGGGCACCTACCTGGCCATGAAGAAGGTCCTGGGCATGGCCATCCTCTGCGAAGGCGACCCCACCCTGCTGAACGTCTACCACGTCATCGAGGTCAATCCCGGGCCCTTCCCCAGGGTGAACGCCGAGGGCGCCACCGCCTTCGCCGAGTTCATGCTCTCCGCCGAAACCCAGGAAGCGATCCGGGTTTTCGGGGTCGAGAAGTACGGTTCGCCGCTCTTTTTTCCAGATGCCGGCAAGCGCGAGGAATAAGATAGAGCCCTGACGTCCAGAAAGGGCCCCATGACCAACGCGATCTTCCAGCTGCCGGAATCCTACAACGAGCCTTCCGTTTCCTACGCGCCGGGAACGCCCGAAAGGGCCCGGCTCAAGGCGGAACTGGAGCGCCAGTACGGACAGGTGGTGGACATCCCGCTCATCATCGGCGGCCGGGAGATCCGCACCGGCAGGCTGCGCGAGGTGGTCTGCCCGCACGAGCACGGCCACGTGCTGGGCCAGTACCACGAGGCCGGCGAGGCCGAGATCCGCATGGCCATCGATTCGGCGCTCGAGGCCAAGTTCGCCTGGAAGTACACCCCCTGGGAGGAGCGGGCCGCCATCTTCAACCGGATGGCCAGCCTCATCTCCGGCCCCTACCGGTACATCCTCAACGCGGCCACCATGCTCAACCAGTCCAAGACCGCCCACCAGGCGGAGATCGACTCCACCTGCGAGACCGCCGACTTCTTCCGCTACAACGCCAAGTTCATGGAGCAGATCTACCGCAACCAGCCGGTCTCCCAGAACCACACCTGGAACCGGGTCAACTACCGGGCCCTGGAAGGGTTCGTGCTGGCCATCTCGCCCTTCAACTTCACCGCCATCGCCGCCAACCTGGCCACGGCCCCGGCCATCATGGGCAACACCGTGGTCTGGAAGCCCGCCTCCTCCTCCATGCTCTCCAACTACTACCTGATGCAGCTCTACAAGGAGGCCGGACTGCCGGACGGGGTGATCAACTTCGTGCCCGCCCGCGGCTCCCAGCTGGGCAGGATCGTCCTGGACCACCCCAGCTTCGCCGGGCTGCACTTCACCGGCTCCACCTCGGTGTTCAATTCCATGTGGCAGACGGTCGCCAACAACATGAACAAGTACAAGATCTACCCGCGGCTGGTGGGCGAGACCGGGGGCAAGGACTACATCCTCGTGCACCACTCCGCCGACCTGGTGGAAGCGGCGACCGGCATCGTCCGGGGCGCCTTCGAGTACCAGGGGCAGAAGTGCTCGGCCTGCTCCAGGGTCTACGCGCCCGCCTCCAAGTGGCCCGAACTCAAGAAGATCATTCTGGATATGATGGGCCGGATCCGCGTGGGCGATCCCCGCGACTTCCGCAACTACATGAACGCCGTGATCGACGAGGCCAGCTTCGACAACGCCATGCGCTACATCGAGCTGGCCCGCGCTTCGGGCGAGGCCGAGATCATCTTCGGCGGCAAGGGCGACAAGTCGGTGGGCTGGTTCGTCGAGCCCACCATCATCCTCACCACCAACCCCAAGTCCGTCACCATGGAGGAGGAGATCTTCGCGCCGGTCCTGACCATCTACGTCTACCCCGACGGGGAGATCGACGAGACCATCCGGATCCTGGACGAGACCTCGCCCTACGCGCTCACCGGCGCCATCTTCGCCCGCGACCGGCACGTCATCAACCAGCTCACCGAGGCCCTGGCCAACACCGCCGGCAACTTCTACATCAACGACAAGTGCACCGGCGCCATGGTCGGCCACCAGCCCTTCGGCGGCGCCCGGGCCTCGGGCACCAACGACAAGGCCGGCAGCTTCCTGAACCTGATCCGCTGGACCTCGCCGCGGACGATCAAGGAGTGCTTCTCGCCGCACCGGGATTTCCAGTACCCTTTCATGGAGGAGTCCTGATCCGCAGAGCTCCCCTGGGAGCTCACCTTTGGGCCTGATCTGGGAAGGCATCAAGAAAGCCGTGGAGCTGCTCTGGACCCTGGATCCCGAGGTGCTCGGCATCACCCTGTTCTCGCTCAAGGTCTCGGTCCTGGCCACCGGGCTCAGCCTGGTCATCGGCGGGGCCGCGGGCATGGCCCTGGCCCTCACCCGCTTTCCCGGCAAGCGCCTGCTGATCGCCGTCATCAATACCGGGATGGGCCTGCCGCCGGTGGTGGTGGGGCTGTTCGTCACCATCCTGCTGTGGCGCAACGGCCCGCTGGGCTTCATGGAGATCCTCTACACCCCTTCGGCCATCATCCTGGCCCAGACCGTCATCGCCACGCCCATCATCGCCGGCATCAGCCTGGCGGCCATCCAGCAGCTGCCCGCCGACCTGCGCCTGCAGATCCTCTCCCTGGGCGCCAGCCGCTGGCAGATGCTCTACTGGCTGGCCAAGGAGGCCAGGCTGCCGCTCATGGCCGCGGTCATGGCCGGGTTCGGCGGGGTCATTTCCGAAGTGGGCGCCTCGATCATGGTGGGCGGCAACATCCAGGGCAGCACCCGGGTGCTGACCACCGCCACGGTCATGGAGACCAGCAAGGGCAACTTCGACACCGCCATCGCCCTGAGCCTGATCCTCATGGTCCTGACCTTCACGGTGAACGCCGTGCTCACCCACATCCAGCAGCGGGACCGGCCCCGATGAGCGTCCCGGTGCTGGAGGTGACCGGCCTGACCGTGCTCCGGGGCGGAGTCCAGGTGCTGGAGATCCCCAGCCTGGAACTCCAGTCCGGCGCCGTGCTCGCCCTCATCGGCCCCAACGGCTCGGGCAAGACCACCCTGCTCAAGACCCTGGCCAGCCTCCAGGAGCCGGCCACCGGCAGCTTCCAGTTCCAGGGCCGGCCCCTGGCCTCACGGCCCGAGCGGGAAGCCTACCGCAAGCGGGTGACCATGGTGTTCCAGGAGCCCCTGCTGTTCGACACCACCGTCGCCCGCAACCTGGAAGCCGGGCTGAAGCTCCACGGGGTTCCCGGCCCCGAGCGGCAGCTGCGGGTGCTGGCGGCGGCCCGCACCTTCGGCATAGAGCCGCTCCTGGAACGCCAGGCGCGCAAACTCTCCGGCGGCGAGGCACAGCGCGCCAGCCTGGCCCGGGCGTTCGTCCTGGAGCCGGAAATCCTGTTCCTGGACGAGCCCTTCTCGGCCCTCGACCCGCCCACCCGCGAAGCCCTGCTGGACGATCTGGGCGCGGCCCTGCGCCGGACCCGGACCACCGCCGTCCTGGCCACCCATGACCAGGTGGAGGCGCTGCAGCTGGCGGACCGGCTGGCGGTGATGCATCTGGGCCGGATCGTCCAGAGCGGCCCCGGCGAGGAGGTCGTCAACCACCCGGTGAACGAGTTCGTGGCGGAGTTCGTGGGCATGGAGGTCGTCCTCCCGGGCCGGGTCACGGCCACCGGCATGGGGCTGTGCCGGGTCGCCGTCGCCGGGCAGGTGCTGGAAGCCGTGGGTTCTCCCGCAATGGGCGAGGCGGTGCTGCTGGGCATCCGTCCCGAGCACGTCACCCTCGCCGTCCACCCGGGCCCCGCCACCAGCGCCCGCAACTGCTTCCCCGGCACCGTCACCCGGATCGTGCCCAGGGGCCCCTTTTTCAAGGTGGAACTGGACTGCGGTTTCTGGGTCGCCGCCTTCGTCACCCCGCGCTCGCTGGAGGAGCTCGCCCTGGCCCCCGGCAGCGCCGTGTCGGCCTCCTTCAAGGCCACCGCCCTGCACCTGATCCGGACCCATTGACCGGCCGGGAAGGCCGGAATGCTCCCGGTCCACCGGGCCGGTAAAAATGCGCCGTATCCGGCCGTATACGGTGAGGGCCGTCACATACGGGTTGCCCTTTCTTGCCGGGAAGGGTTATGCACTGTACTTTTATGGTGGGGTAAGTTCAGCTTTATAACTGCGTTAGGGGATAAACCCTAGACTGGAGCGGGTCGGGATGAGACAGCTGAAGATCAATCTGCCCAAGTGCGACGGCGGGCGGAACTGCGAACACGAGTGCGAGGAAGTCTGCGCCACCAAGATGTTCAAGCTGGACGACCGGAGCGGTGCGGCGCTGCACATCGAGGCCCTGGCCGACGGCCAAAGCTCCGCCATTCTCTGCGACCAGTGCGGCGACTGCGTGACGGTCTGCCCCGCCGACGCCCTGACGCGGAACAAGCAGGGCGTGGTGATGATCGACAAGAAGCTCTGCGTGGGCTGCTACATGTGCATCGGCTTCTGCGAAAAGGGCGCCTTCGAGCGCAACCCGGGCTGGCTGGAGCCGTACAAGTGCACCGCCTGCGGGCTGTGCGTCAAGGCCTGCCCGCACGCGGCGCTGGAGATCGTCGACGTCCCCGTCCCCGCCCCCCGAATCATCTGATCCAAGGATTCCATGATGAGCCATAGCGAAGCAGGCCAGACCATCATCCCCTGTGCGGTGGACTACACCCAGCGCACCGAGTACCACGAGGGGCTCGAGGCCATCAGGGCCGCGCACCGGGTGCTCAAGGAGACCACCTTCACCCCCAGCCTGCCGCAGAAAGGCTACAACGACCGGACCCTGTACGTGGACCTGACCACCCGGGAGATCCGGGAGAAGCCGGTCACCCAGCAGATGAAGGACCTCTTCGTCGGCGGGCGCGGCTTCGGCCTGTGGCAGCTCTGGAACGCGGTCACCCCCGGCACCCGCTGGAACGATCCCGAGAACGAGATCATCATCAGCCCCGGCCCGGTCGCCGGCATCACCCAGTACCCGGGCAGCGGCAAGTCCCTGGTGGTCTCCATCTCGCCCCAGACCGACATCCCCATCGATTCCAACGTGGGCGGCTTCTTCGGCCCGCTGCTGAAGTTCTCAGGCTTCGACGCCCTGGAACTCCAGGGCAAGTCGGACCGGGACGTGATCCTGTTCATCGACGGGCAGAAGGGCATCATCCGGATCGAGGACGCCCCCCTGGACCCGGTCGACAGCCACGTGCTGGGCGAGATCCTCACCCGGATGTACGCCGAGGACGAAGCCGACCGCACCAACATCTCCGTGGTCTGCTCCGGCGCCGCCGCCGAGCACAGCCTGATCGGCATGCTCAACTTCACCTGGTGGGACAAGCGGCGCGGCTGCGTCCGGCTCAAGCAGGCCGGCCGCGGGGGCATCGGCACGGTGTTCCGGGACAAGCGGATCCGGGCCCTGGTCTGCCGCGGTCCGGTGGTCAAGGCCGACATGAACCATCCGGTGGACTTCGAGACCCTGGCCAAGACCGGCATCAAGCTGCACAAGGAGATCCGCACCCTGGACGACAGCCAGTGCAAGATGCGCCGGAACGGCACCGCCCACATCGTGGAAATCATGGATGCCTACGATCTGCTGCCGACCCACAACTTCCAGTACGGCTCGCACAAGGACACGCACCAGATCGCCTCTCCGGTGTGGGAGGCCCGGTGCAGCCAGATGACCGTCGACGGCTGCTGGTATGGCTGCTCCATGGCCTGCGCCAAGGGCGCCGACGGCCTGGTGCTGAAGACCGGCCCCTACAAGGGGCACATGGTCACCGTGGACGGCCCGGAATACGAGAACGCCGCCGGGCTCGGTTCCAACGGCGGCATCTTCGACCCCGACTATCTCCTGGAACTGAACTTCTACTGCGACACCTACGGCATCTGCACCATCACCTACGGCACCCTCGCGGCCTTCACCATGGAGTGCTACCAGCGCGGCATCCTCAACCTCGAGCGCACCGGCGGCCTGGACCTCACCTGGGGCAACGCCGAAGCCGACCTGGAGATGATGCACCAGATGGCCCGGGGCGAAGGCTTCGGCCGCATCGCCGGCCAGGGCGTCAAGAAGATGAAGGAACTCTTCATCGCCAACGGCTGGGGCGACCCGCAGCTGATCAACGACATCGGCATGGAGATCAAGGGCCTGGAATACAGCCAGTACCTCTCCAAGGAGTCCCTGGCCCAGCAGGGCGGCTACGCGCTCACCAACAAGGGGCCCCAGCACGACGAGGCCTGGGTCATCTTCATGGACATGGTCAACAAGCAGCTGCCGACCTTCGAAGACAAGGCCGAGGCGCTCTACTACTTCCCCCTGTTCCGCACCTGGTTCGGGCTGATGGGCTTCTGCAAGCTGCCCTGGAACGACGTCGCTCCCGCCGACAACAGCACCACCTCCGAACCGGCCAAGATCCCCGAGCACGTCCAGAACTACCTGGACCTGTTCACCGCCACCACCGGCATCGCGATCGACCGGGAGACCATGCTCATGCAGTCCGCGCGGGTCTACAACTTCCAGCGGATCTTCAACATCCGCATGGGCAAGGGGCTGCGGGCGCACGATCTCCCGCCCTACCGTTCGGTGGGCCCGGTCACCCGGGAAGAGTACGAATCCCGGGCCGAGCGCTACGACAAGCAGATGCTGGAGGAGATCAAGGTCGACCCGGCCGGCCGGACCCTGGACGAGAAGATCGCCATCACCCGCGAGTACCGCATGGCCCGCTACAGCAAGCTGTGCGACGCGGTCTACGCCCGGCGCGGCTGGACCCCCGACGGCGTGCCGACCATGGCCCGGCTGAAGGAGTTGGGCCTGGATGTCCTGCCCGAACTCGTCGCGATCGTGCAAGCGCACGGCGGTTGACCATGATCCAGGTCAACGGCGACCCCTTGGAGTGGACCCCGGGCATGACCGTCCGGGGCGTGCTCCGGGCGAAGAAGTACAACTTCCCGCTGCTGGTCATCAGCATCGACGGCAACCAGGTGCAGCGCGCCGACTACGACACCACCCCGGTCCCCGACGGCGCGGTGGTCCAGGTGATCCACCTCCTGAGCGGCGGCTGAGCAGCCAGGACACCGGCCCCGGCATGGAAACGGCCACCCAGTCGGGTGGCCGTTCCACATTGGAGAGGCGGAAACTACATCTGGTCCTTGAGGCCCTTGGCGGCCTTGAAGACCACCTTGCGGCCGGCGGGAATCTGGATCTTTTCGCCGGTCTTGGGGTTGCGGCCCATCTTTTCCTTGGTCGCGCGCACTTCGAAGGTGCCGAGGCCGAACACGTTGACCCGCTTGCCTTCGAGCAGGGACTGGACGATCTCGTCCCGCAGGCCGTCCAGCATCGCCTTGGCGCGGGCCTTGGTCAGGTCATGGGCCTCGGCCAGGGAGGCGGAGAGTTCGGGGATGCCGATGGTTTCTGGTTTGATGGCGGTCTTGCTCATGCTGACCCTCTTTGGAGTTGAAAATGGACTAAATGGAACCAGAACCCCGGGGACCGGTTCCGTAGGACGGAAAGGTAACCGACAGCTACTCGGCGGCGAGCGCCGTCACTTCGACCTGCAGCTTGGCGTGGACGCCGGAATACAGACGGATGTCGACGTCGTAGGTTCCGACCGCCTTGACGTGGGCCAGGGTGATGGACTGCTTGTCCAGCTCGAACCCCTTGGCCTTGAGCAGTTCCGCCACGTCGCCATTGGTGACGGAGCCGAACAGGGTGCCGTTTTCGCCGACCTTCTTGGCGATGGTGAGCGGAACGGCTTCCAGCTTCGCGGCCAGAGCCTGGGCATCGGCCAGTTCCTTGGCGCGCATCTTCAGGTTGCGTTCCTTTTCAAGCTCGATGAGGCGCTTGTTGCCGGAGGTGACGGGCAGGGCCTTCTTGCGGGGCAAGAGGAAGTTCCTGGCGTAGCCGTCCCTGACGTTGACCACATCGCCACGCACACCAAGGTTCTGGACGTTTTCGATGAGAAGAATCTCCATGATTCACTCCTGGTTCTGGCCAACGCTATTGCGCTGTCCCCTCTTAGGTTAGGCTGCGGGACGTCCGCGGCCAGGGATCTCCGGAAACTGGAGCCCTTTCCCCCGGTGGGTTGAGGCCATACTCATTGCCTTTGGAGTTTAACGCAACCATCCCGGGAACGGAACCATTCTCAGAGGTTCCCGGCCCAGGGACCGGTCTCGGGCTTCAGCCTCAGCTCCGGCATCTCGTTCTCCTTGAACAGGAAGTGATTGCTGTTCCAGCTGCCGCAGGCTTCGCAGCGGTCGGCGTAGTCCGAGCCCCGGTGGCCGCAGACGCTGCACTCGAAGCGCTGCTTGAGCACCCCCAGGTTGCGCAGGAGCTGGCGGTACTCGTTCAGGGCCTGCTCCATCCGGCCCCTGCGGGCGTGGATCTTGGCCATGAAGAAGAACAGGATGGGCGAGTAGACCACCTGGGCCCGCACCTCCTGGAACAGGATCAGCGCCTCGTCCAGGATCTCCAGGCGGTAGAGCATCTTGCCCAGGAAGAACTTGGCGGTGGTGGCGAACTCGCTGGTGGCGGCCACCCGGCGCAGCACCGCGAGCCCCTCCTCGGGCTTGCCGCTCTGGATGAAGTAGTCCTCGATCTCCTGCAGCAGCGCCCCTTCCCCGGTGGTCCGGAAGCCCTCCAGCCAGATCTCGATGCCCTGGGGCTCCTGGTCCTGGAGGATCATGCAGCGCCCGAGGCTCAGGTAGGCCGGGACGAACGAGGCGTCCTCCTTGAGCACCTGCTGGCAGATCTGGGCGGCTTCCTTGAACTGGTCCGCCTCGACCTTGGCCATGCCCACCTGGTAGAGGAAGGCGGTGCCCTGGGCCCGCTCGGCCTGGTTCATGGACTGGGCGAACCGGCTGGCGATCCGCTTGTGCACATCCAGGGCGTCCTCCCAGCGGCCGGCGTCCGCGTGCAGGCTGCGCAGCTTGCGCAGCGCCCGCAGGGCGTGCTTGGGATGATCCCCGGCCAGCCCCTTGAGCACGGCGGCGGCGCCGTCGGAGTGGCGGGCCGCGGCCAGGGCCTCGGCGAGCTGGTAGCCGAATTCGATGTGCCCGGGCCGGGCCAGGCAGCAGGTCTCCAGGTGGCGCACCGCCTGGTCGTAGTCGCCCAGCTTCATCAGGGCGTCGCCCAGCAGGAGGCTGGCGGCCTCGTGGTCGCTGCGTTCCTTCAGGATCCCTTCCAGCACCTGCCGGGCCTGGCCCGGCAGGCCGTGGGCCAGCAGTTCCCGGGCATCCTGGAGCAGGCTGGACAGGCGCTTGCCGGCGCGGGTGGCGGCCGAGGCGCTGAGCCCCCGGATCAGCCGCCGGAGTTCCATGATCCCGGTGTAGAGCAGATTGAGCACGAAACCGAGCAGGAAGACCCCGATCAGCAGGGTCGAGACCCGGATCTGGGCATGCTGCCAGAGTTCGACCTCATTGCCCATGACCCCGGCGTTCTGGACATAGACGTAGCCGACCGAAATCAGCACGAAGGCGATGATGGCGATGAAGATCACATTTATCAAACGCATGGAACATCCTCATGCTGTCCGGCCAGTTTGGCACGAATCGGGCTCAGGGTCGGCCCCCGTCGTCCAGCCACTTCTTGGCGGCGACCAGATCGCTCCAGACGGCGCGCCGCACATCCTGGGTGTACTGCCGCAGGACATAGGCGGGGTGGAAGGTCGGCATCACCGGGATCCCCCCGAGCATGTCCAGCCGCTGCCATTGTCCCCGGATCCGGGTGATCCCGGTCTGCACCCCCAGGAGCTCCCGCAGCGGCGTGGCTCCCAGGGTCACGATGACCCTGGGCTTGAGCAGTTCGATCTGCCGCCTCAGGTAGGGCAGGCAGCTCTGGGCCTCCGGGCCGGTGGGAGTGCGGTTGTCCGGCGGACGGCACTTCACGATGTTGGCGATGTAGACCTGGCCGCGGTCCAGGCCGATGGCCGCGAGCATCTTGTCGAGAAGCTCCCCGGCCTTGCCCACGAACGGGCGCCCCTTCAGATCCTCGTCCCGCCCGGGCCCTTCGCCGATGAACATCAGGCCGGAGGCGTGGCTGCCCTCGCCGAACACGAACCGGATCCGCCCGG
>Ga0316217_10003381_pt1 | contig 18253 bp, 17 predicted proteins | sample 1anoAmetaG_FD_203633 | JGI IMG/M metagenome (GOLD analysis project Ga0316217, IMG submission 203633) | Freshwater microbial communities from Trout Bog Lake, Wisconsin, USA - 1anoA | ecosystem: Environmental > Aquatic > Freshwater > Lake > Hypolimnion/Profundal zone | place: USA: Wisconsin...
CACACCGCCCCAGCCAAAGGTCCTTCAGCAGCAGCATTTATTTGAAGTTTGTTCATACGGGTACGGCGGCGCTTCGCTGGCCGCTCTTGCTACACCACTTGACGGGACTCAGGCGGAGCACCCAATGTTCATTTCGACGGGGATGAACAGGATGAACGGGGATGAAGAAGATGAAAGCAATGATCCCATCAACCCCTTGAATGTCTACAAGCCTTTGGCTTGTGCGGATCGCAATCCCGCCGTTCCGGACCTCAAAGCCCCTGCGCATGACATTCCAGCCGGTACCGCTACTGCTGTCCAATATCCTTTTTTCCCAATTGATAGCTACCATTTAATTGTTCCAGGGTGATTCTGGGAATATGCTGAATACACAAGAAACAAAAGAAAAATTGGAGGTACGGATGGTGGAGCTGCCAGATATACAACCAGGTCCGAACAAGAATAGTGTGGATATTTTAGCGAAAAAATGGCAGCGTGCCAGTGGTTGTCTGACAATAAACGTTGTATGTTTTTCTCTCCTCATATTGTTCACAATTATAGGCTCACATGGTTCCCCTGAAGCGGGATTTAGAGGGATTGATGTGTTATGCTTCGGGGTGTTTATATTTATTATAACAACTATAAGTTCAATTATAGGTCTGATTAATGCATGGACAGATGTTCCTTCAGAAGAAGAAGTGCCAAAAAATATTAAAAAAATCACGATACCTGGTTTGATCTTTTCTTTACTTTTGCCGATAGTCATATTTATGTATCTTGGGCACAGGGAAGATGTCGCAAATCAGCATAACAATGACATCTTTCATGAATGGCATAAAGGCCAAGGAAACAATAATGATCGGCCCGAAAACAATAGTGATTAGAATAAATCATCTTTCATTACAAACCCCACGCCGGGCAATCCAGTCTGTACTTCTGCCTGAGGTCCCTGCGCACTCCCGGCAGCACGCCGGCCTTGCGGGCATCCTCGTCGGCGTCGATGGCCAGCTTCCTGATCATCTCGGCGTTGGCGCGCACCTGGGCCATGGTCGGCTCGTAGCCGCGCAGCAGGGAACCCTGCAGGGCGCCGTCGGTCCAGATGGCATACCAGCCGCGCTCGAAAGTGCCCTCCACCCGGCCCTGGAAGCCCGCCGCCATCAGCCGGCTCCAGTGCTGGTCCAGGGTGTCGGCGCCGGCCGCCAGCTGGGCCAGGCGCCCCTCGTAGAGCCGGCCCCCCTGGAGCTGCTGCCGGTCGCTTTCCGACAGCGCCGGCGGACGGTCCAGGGTGTGGCCCGGATCCGCGGCCAGGGCGCCCTCGGACGGCGGCCGCCCTTCGAGCAGGGCCTTGGCGTGGTCGATGGCCACCGCGAAGTTCAGGCCCTGGCTGCCGCCCTGGACCCCGGGGATGGGCGAATGGCTCAGGATGAAGGTGTTGATCCCGATCGCCCGGCCGCTACGGTCCAGCAGCGGGCCGCCGCTGTTGCCGGGGTTGATCGCCGCGTCGGTCTGGACCACGGTCACCACTCCCATCTGCCTGACGCTGCTCACGATCCCCCTGGTCACGGAGTTCTGCAGGCCCAGCGGCGAGCCGATGGCGAGCACTTCCTGGCCGGCCCGCAGGGCCGCGGCGGACCCCAGCGGGATGGTGACCTGGCCGGGAATGGCGCTGGACAGCTTGAGCACCGCCAGATCGTAGTCCGCCGAGGTGGCGCCTACGAAGGCGGTGGCGGTCTCGCCGCTGGACTTGCGGATGGTCACATAGGAGCTGCCGGACACCACGTGCCCATTGGTCAGCAGCGTGTCGCCGGAGACGAAGAAGGCGCTGCCCCTGCCCCGGTCGGTCTCCACCACCACCACCGCGGCGATGCCCTTGCCCACCACCTCCTCGAGGCTCGCGGCCTCGGGCCGGGCCGGGGCGGCGGGGGCGGCCGCGGCCGGCGCGGCGGGTTCCGGCGCCGGGATTTCCGGCGCGGCGGCGAGAGGCGGCGCGGGCGGCTTGGGCCGGAGCTGGGTCCAGGCCAGGACCGCCACCGCGATTCCGCCGAGGATCCAGCCGCCCCAGGCCCAGACCGGGCCCTTCGCGCGGCGCTGGTCGGATCCCGGACGGGGAGGCATCATCGTGGTCGCTCCGGAGGTTGACGCTATCATGGCAGGGAGCGGCAGAAGGTACGGGGCTCTTTCATGGCGATAGGCAGGGCGTTGCGGTTTGTGCTGTTCCTGGGGATCCTGGCCATGGCGGGCAGTTCCCAGCTCCGGGCCGACGCCCTGGATGAGGCTTTCCTCAAATTCCCGACCGGAAGCCAGAATCGCGGTTTCGGCATCGCGCTGTTCGATGGCAAGGGGGAGCTCTGGTCCCGGTATGTGGGCTGGGCCAACGAGGAAACGGCCGTTCCGTTTTCCCGGGACACGATCTTCCGGGTCGGGGCGGTTTCCGACCTCTTCACGGTGATGTTGGCCCTGCGGGCGGTGGACGCAGGGCTCATGGATCCGGAACGGCCGATCGCGGCCTACCTGCCCGACCTGTTCTCGGGGGCGGCTCCCGGGAGTCCCCGCGACCAGGTCGGCAGGCTGAAGGTCCGGATCCTCATGAGTCACCTTTCCGGCACGGATGCCAACTTCTTCCTGAACTACCTGGACTACGATCCCTCCGTCAATATCGGCGCCTACCTCCAGGATGTGGCCCTCAAGTACCCTCCCGGCGCGAAGGTGGTGCGCTCGGGCGCCATGATCGATCTGCTCGGACTGGCCTTGGCCAAGCTTGCCGGCAAGCCCTTCGATGACCTTGCCCGCACGGCCCTGTTCGAACCGTTGGGCATGAAAGCCTCGTCCTTCCGCTACAGGGATTCGCCGCTGTTCGCCAGCCTGCGCTACAAGAGCGCCGCCCCGGATACCTACGCGACCCGGCTGCCCGGCTTCCGGGAGGTGGTGGCGCCCTCCGGCTCCATGCAGTCGTCCATCCGCGACCTGGTCACGGCCTACTCGGCCCTGCTGCGCACCGGCCCAGACCCGGGGCCGCGCCCGCTTTCCGGGCCGGCGCTCGCCGCCATGTTCTCCACCCAGAACGAGGCGGCAGCGCAACGGCAGGGGCTGCGCACCGGCTACGGCTGGAAGCTCTCGCTGCCCGAACTCGGCTATCTTGGGCAACTGGCCTGGTATTCCGGCAAGCACCTGAGCCACCGGAACGTGGTCATCCTCCTGCCGCGCCTGGGCGTCGGCGTGGTCTGCGCGACTAACGCCTGGCACATCTTCGACTGGGACACCATCCTGCCCATGGCCGTCGAAGTGCTCAAGGCCTACGCCCGGACCGCCCTGGACCGCCCGGAACCCGCGCCCTTGGCGGCAGCAGGGACGGCCCTGCCGTCCGGGCTCCAGAGCCAGTTGGCTGGACTCTATGCCTCTGCCTGCGGGGTCTACCGGATCGATCCGGAGCCATCCGGCATGAGGATGACGTCGACGGCGCAGGAGGGCCGCCTTGCGTATGTGGGCCAAGGCAGCTTCCAGGCCGGGCCCGACGGCCCCGTCGCCAAGGTCACCGCCACCCCGCCCGACGCCCTCAGCCTGTGGTTGCGGAACGGGCTGGTGATCGCCGCGCGCAAGTGCCGCCCCGGACCGGATGCCGACACCTGGCTGAAGCGCCTGGGCACCTATCGGATCGTAAAGGCGAAGCCAGGGGCCCTGTTCGCCGTCACCCTGAGTTCCTTCGAAGGGCTGCCGGTCATTTCCGGCGACGACGGCATGGAGTTGCAGCTGGAACCGCTCACGGGCGGACGCGCCACCGTCACCTGCAACGAGTCCTCCAGGTTTTTCGGCAAGGAGCTCCGCAGCTCCGGAGATCAGGGACTGCTCATCGATGGCCTCCCCTATACAAGGGGCACACCGGCCAACGAATACTGATTCCCGGAACCCGCAACTACCCCAGGTACCAGCGGACGGTCTTCTCCAGCCCGCCGCGGAAGGCCTCCGCCGGCGCCCATCCCAGTTCCCGCTTGATCTTGCCGGCGTCGATGGCGTAGCGGCGGTCGTGCCCGGCCCGGTCCTGGACGAAGGTCAGCAGCCGGGAGCTGGTCCCCTGGGCCCGGCCCAGTTGCGCGTCCACCAGCTCGCACAGGAACGTCAGCAGCTCGAGGTTCTTCCACTCGTTGTCGCCGCCGATGCAGTAGGTCTCCCCGGGCGCGCCCCGCAGGATGGCGGTCTCGATGGCCGCGCAGTGGTCTTCCACGAACAGCCAGTCGCGCACCTGCTGGCCGTCGCCGTAGACCGGCACGGCCTCGTTCCTGCTCATCCGGGTGATGGCCAGGGGGATCAGCTTCTCCCGGTGCTGGCGCGGCCCGTAGTTGTTGGAGCAGTTGGTGGTGATCACCGGCAGGCCGAAGGTGTGGAAGTACGAGCGCACCAGGTGGTCGCTGCCCGCCTTGGTCGCGCTGTAGGGGCTGTTGGGGGCGTAGGCCATGGTTTCGCTGAACTTCCCGGTCGCGCCCAGGGCTCCGTAGACCTCGTCGGTGGAGACGTGCAGGAACCGGCAGCCGGCGTCCCCGGCCCACACCTGCCGGGCCGCCTCCAGCAGGGCGAAGGTGCCGACCAGGTTGGTCTGCACGAACGCGGCCGGCCCCGAGATGCTGTTGTCCACGTGGCTTTCCGCGGCGAAGTGGACCAGCGTGCGCACCTGATGGCGCTCCAGCAGATGGGCCACCAGCTCCCGGTTCTGGATGTCGCCGCGCACCAGGTCCACCCCCTCCAGCCCGTCCAGCTGGCTGGGATCGGCCGCGTAGGTGAGCTTGTCCAGGACGATGATGGGGTCCAGGGGGTGGGCGCGGCGCCAGCGGTGCACGAAATTGGCGCCGATGAAGCCGCAGCCGCCGGTGACGAGGATGGTTCCGCTCATGCTTGCCTCACAGGATGATGGGGGTCGATCGGGACTGGGTTCACGGCCGGTCCGCCGCCACCACTTCCGCCAGGGCCTCCTCCCAGGCCGGCATCAGGTCGCTGCCCAGCAGGCCCCGGCGCTGGCCGGAGAGGACGGAGTAGGCGGGGCGCGGCGCGGGCAGGGGATACTCGGCGCTGGCGCAGGGACGCAGGCTGGCCTGGACCCCCCGCTGCCGGAAGATCTCGGCGGCGAAGCCGTGCCAGGTGGTCTCCCCGTGGCAGGTGGCGTGCACCAGTCCGCGCCAGCCCTCGGCCACGGCCCGCTGCAGCTGCCGGACCAGGGCCGGGCAGCTGGTGGGGGTGCCGCGCTGGTCGTCCACCACCTTCAGGGCCCGGCCCTGGGCCGCGGCGTCCAGCATGGTGCGGTAGAAATTCCGGCCCCGGGCGTCATACAGCCAGGAGGTGCGCAGGATGAGGTGTTCGGGGGCCAGCCGGGCCTGTTCCTCCCCCGCCAGCTTGCTGCGGCCGTACACCGACCGGGGCCCGGTGGGATCCTCTTCCCGGTAGGGCCGGGTTCCCAGCCCGTCGAACACGTAGTCGGTGGAGATCTGCACGAGCAGGGCGCCCTGCTCGCGACAGGCCGCGGCCAGCCAGCCCACGGCGGTGGCGTTGATCAGCATGGCCCGGTCCGGGCTGGTTTCGCAGGCGTCCACCTGGGTGAAGGCCCCCAGGTTCAGCACGGCCTCGGGCCGGACCTCGGCGACCACCCGGCGGATGGCCTCCGGATCGCCCAGATCGAGCCGGGACTCCTCCGGCACCACCAGTTCGCCGCCCGTCCAGGCGGCGCAGACCGCCCGGGCCAGCTGGCCGGAACCGCCGGTGACGAGGACCTTCATCGCCCAGCGTCCCTGCGGGCCCGCTCGTCCAGCACGAAGGGATTGGCGGGATCGTCCTCGTGGCGGATCTCATCCACCGGTTCGGCCTTGCCCGGGCCCATGAACAGGCGGTTCGGACAGTTGAGGACGAGCCCGGGCTCCGGACTGGTGCAGCGGTAGCAGTGGACCACGCCCTTGGGCACCAGCACCGAGCCGGGGCGGTCGGCGCCCAGGTCCAGTTCCATGCGGTTGCCGAAGGTCGGGCTGCCGGCGCGGTTGTCCCACAGGGTCACCCGGAACGCCCCGGGACCGGCCCAGACGAACAGGTCGGCCTGGTCCACGTGCTCGTGGGGGCCGCGGAGGACGCCCGGAAGGGTGAGGCTCAGGTAGCCCATGGCCGGGTGGAACTCCCCCGGGAGCTCATCGTGGCGGAACACCTCCATCAGCCAGCCCCGGTCGTCCTGGAACTTGCGGAAGGGCTTGACCACCACGCCCTCGATCGGTCCATCTTTGAATGCCATGCTAGTCCTTCCGGGGAATGCCGGGAAACGGCGGGGGTTCCTGGGCGGCCAGTTCGCCCGCGTGGGCGAGGCTGGGGAATGTGCCGGCGTCGGACCACCAGCCCTTGAAGCGGCCGAAGGTCATCTCGCCCCGGCGGATGTAGGCGTTGTTCACGTCGGTGATCTCCAGTTCGCCCCGGCCGGAAGGCCGCACCGTCCGGATGATGTCGAACACCGTCCCGTCGTAGAAATAGATGCCCGTCACCGCCAGGTTGGATTTCGGCTCCCTGGGCTTCTCCTCGATGGCGAGCACCCGGTCGCCCTCGACTTCCGCCACCCCGAAGCGCTGGGGGTCGTCCACCGGCTTGAGCAGGATCCGGGCCCCGCGCCCCTGGCGGGTGAAGGCCTCGACTTCCGTGTCCAGCCCGTCCTGGAAGATGTTGTCGCCGAGGATCACGCAGACCGGCCCGCCGCCGGCGAAGTTCTCGGCCAGGGCCAGGGCCTGGGCGATCCCGCCCGCCTCGTCCTGCACCTTGTAGGTGAACCGGCAGCCGAAATCCTTGCCGGAACCCAGGCACCCCACCACCGCGCCCATGTGCTCGGTGCCGGTGACGATCAGGATCTCCTCGATGCCGCCCTGCTTGAGCTTCCACACCGGGTGCCAGATCATCGGCGCCTGCGCCACCGGCAGCAGGTGCTTGTTGGTCACCTTGGTGAGGGGAAACAGTCTCGACCCCGTGCCGCCGGCCAGGACGACGCCTTTCAAACTCATGTGGACCTCCGGGCGCAGCGCTGACGCTGGCCTGGGGATTATCCCACACTTTGGCGCTATGCTTGGAAGCTCCCATGGAACCCGGACACCCGCCCTCCCCAGACGATGCCCTGCCCGCCGTAGTCCTGGTCCACTACGGCGCTCCGGACCTGACCCGCAGGTGCCTCGCCTGCCTCGCGGCGGTCGAATCCGAACCGCACCGGGTGGTGGTGGTGGACCACGGTCCCGGGGCCGGGCTGGAGGCGGCCCTGGCCGGCGTCCACCCCCGCTGCGCCATCCTCGCCAACCCCGCCAACCCGGGCTTCGGCGCCGGCTGCAACCAGGGCGCGGACTTCGCTTTCGGTGCGGGCGCCGAGGCCGTCTGGTTCCTGAACAACGACGCCACCCTGGAAGGGCCCACCCTGGGCCGGCTCCTGGCCCTGGCCCGGGCCCACCCCAGGGTCGCCCTGTGGGGCACCCAGCAGCGGGACGGGGCCAGGATCTTCGGCGCCGACCTGCAGCCCCCGTGGTTCGCCCCGGGGCCCGCCACGCCCTCCGCCGGGCTTCCGGCCGGGTGCCGCCAGCTGGAGCCGCGGGAAACCCTCAGCGGCGCCTCCATCCTGGTGACCCGCGCGCGGTGGGCCGAGCTGGGGCCCTGGCCCGAGGACCTGTTCCTGTACTGCGAGGACTCCGCCTGGTGCCTCCGGGCCCACGGCCGGGGCCTGCCGATCGCCCTGGTGGAAGCGCCGGTGACCCACCCGCGCTCCAGCACCATCGGCCGCCGCTCCCCCCTGGCCACCTTCTACTGCGTGCGCAACCAGCTCCGCCTGCACCGCCAGCTCCACCCCGGCGCCGGCGCCGCCCGGTTCGCCATGGCCCTGCACCTGCTCCAGAAGCGCCTGTTCCAGGGGCGCTGGGGCCAGCTCGGGGACACGCTCAGGGCCATCCTCGCCGCCGCCCGGGGCCAGACCGGGCGGGACCCGCGCTACTGAAAAAACCTTGCGGGGCGAGGGAAACCTGCCCCGGATGAGATCAGGCGCCACCCCAGGACCTCAGGAGCCGGGGCCGTCCTGCCAAGGCCTCAGGCCAGGCCCGTCACGGCCGGGGGCGGCCGGCGACCCACAGGCCTGCATGCGGAAGCGCCGGCCGCCCCCGGACGCGCAGCGCTCGCGCTGCGGGCCAGCGAAGCTGGCCAGGGCCTGGATGCGGTGGGTCGAGACCCCGGCTCCGCAGTGCGGACGAGGCCATTCGTACTGGCCTCCTCTGCGGGTTCTGCGCCACTCTGCCTGCTCAGCGCTTCCATCTGTTGGCCGCATGGACCGGAACCGAATGGCTCAGCCGAGTTTGAGGATGCTGTCGCCGCCCGGGTACTCCTCGGTGGTGCTTTCCCGCATCTTCTGCAGCACCTGCACCAGGACCCGGATCCGCTCGACCATCTCCATGACCTTGGTCAGCTTCGGCTCATCCGGGTACTTCCGGATCAGCAGCTCCACCTGCATGGAGATCACCGCCAGGGGGTTGTTGATCTCGTGCTTGAGGGTGCCGGCCATCTGCCGGAGGGAGTCCAGCCGCTCCACCGCCCGGGCCTTGCGCTGCAGCTCCTCGTGGCCCTTGAGCACCTGCAGGCGGTGGTGCAGGGTCTCCCAGCGGAAGCCGTCGGGCAGGCAATCCGTGGCCCCGGCCGCCAGCAGCTGGGGATACAGCTGGTCGGGGGCGCGCACCACCAGGATGGGCACGGTGGCGAACAGGGCGTTGCGCCGGTAAGCTTCGGCGCAGGCCACGCAGTCGGCGGTGCCCTTGGCGTCGATCACCAGGTAGCTCAGCGGGGGCACCGGGGTGTGCGGCGGTTCCTCCTCCAGCGGCAGCAGGGTCAGGTCGCCGGCGGCGGCGACGCTCTCGAACAGCCACATCAGCTCGAACTCCTCGGTCACCAGTCCCATCAGCGGGCGGTTGGCGGCTTCCGGGACCTGGTCGACCTGCTTGGCGAACACCAGCGACAGGGACTGGTCGTTCCAGCGCCAGACGATGCCGGTTTCCTGGAGGGCGTGGAAGGTCCAGGGGTCGGGGGTCGGGATGGGCATGCCGTTGGGGAACAGCAGCCTGAGGGTCCAGGTGGCCGGCTGCTCCTGCCACTCCCCGCGCACCGAGGAGCCCTCGGGCACCTGCATGAGGATCGGCTCCACCAGGCCCAGAAGCGCCTGGGGGGCCAGGCTTCCCGCCGCCCAGATGGTGCCCTTGGGCACCTTCTCCAGGTCCAGGGTGACATCCCGGATCTTCAGCAGGTCGCGCCAGGCGGGCTCCACCGCCGCCTGCAGCGCGCCCAGGCTGGTGGAGACCGGCGTCTCGACCGGCACCTCCAGCAGGGTCTCCTGCAGCCCTGAACCCACCAGGTACTGCAGCCGCTCGGCCTGGTTCCGGAGGATGGCCGCGCGGTCGCCGTATCCGCTTTCGGCGTAGCTCTGCACCCAGCGCAGGCTGGAGCCCATGGTGGCCATCAGCTCGGCGGTGCGGGTCAAGGTCCGCTGGTAGCGCGCCTTCAGGCGCAGATACTCGCCCTGGGCGTCGGCCTGGCCCATGGCCCTCTGGGCCAGCTGGATGTGGCGCAGTCCCAGCGCGCCCTGGCGGACGAAGGTCTGCAGCAGGATCAGGTCGAAGCGGGAAAAGGGGCTGCCTTCCCGGGACCGGTCGATGTAGAGCACGCCCTGGACCGCGTGGTCGAGTTCCATGGGCGCGCACATCACCGCGCCCCGGTGCAGTTCCACCAGGCTCGCGCCGCCGAAGCGGGGATCGATCAGCGGCGCGTTGCTCAGGACCGCGGTCCGGTGCTCCAGGACGTAGTCCACCACCGAGTGCGAAAGCCCCTGGCGGTCCTCCAGGTCGCCGATCCGGTGCAGGCTGCGCCAGCCGCCCCCGGGATCGGTCATCACCACGAAGCCCCGGTCCGCCCTCAGCAGTTCCAGCGATTCGGTGAGGATCCGGCGGAACATGGCGTTGGCGCTGCCTTCCTCCAGCAGGCACGCGGTGGAACGGTGCAGGAGTTCCAGGGCCTGCATGAGCAGCCTGGAATCGGCCGGGGCGTGGGCCTCGCTGTAGAGATCGCCGACCCCTTCGATGAAACTCACCCCGTCCAGCCCGGGATAGCCTTCGGTGTAGGTCAGGACCCAGTCGCCCAGGCGCAGTTCCTGGCCGTCCACCAGCCCCGCCTCTCCGCCCTTGGCCACCGCCAGGCCGTTGACCACGGTGCCGTTGTGCGAGCCCAGGTCGCGGATGCGCCAGCCGCCGTTCCATTTCTCCACCAGGGCGTGGGTCCGGGACACGCTGGGGTCCTGGGGCCTGGCCACCGGGCAGAGGACGGGATCGCGGCCCACCTGGCAATCGCCGGCCAGGGCATGCCTGCGCAGGATATCTCCTTCAAACCACGACAGAAAGGGCACCCTGGCCTCCGGCAATTGGGGATGAGAATACCATTCGAGCGTTCAGGGGAGAGGATAGTGCGTGGGGCGGGTGCGGCTGGCCCGGTAGACCAGCACGGTCTTGCCGAGGGTCCGCACCACTTCGAGGCCGGGAACCTGGGCGGCGAGCTGCCCGGCCACCTGCTCGAGCTCCTCGGAGCTGTTCTGGTTCAATTTGATTTTCATGAGTTCCAGACTGTCCAGCATGATGTCCAGTTCGGCCCCCAGCTGCGGGGTCAGGCCGGACTTGCCGATATGGACGTGCGCCTTGAGGGGGTGGGCCTGGGCTTTGAGAAACTGGCGTTGCCGGGGTGTGAGCATGGTGGACCTCTCGCTTGAGGGTACGAGAGGAGCGCGGCGTTTGTCCCTCTAGAAATGCGCCGGGCCCGCGCCGTCCTCCCATGGAAGGCCCCCGGACGGGCCTGTGGCATACTTGCAGCATGCTCTTTTCCCACCCCAGCGACTCCAGCCATGGCTAGCCCCAGCCGGCCGACCCTCGTCCACCGCCTCCAGTACGGCCTGTTCCTGGTGGTCGAAGGCCTGGTGGCGCTCCTGTCCTGGCGGACCGCCTGGACCCTGGGGCGCGCCGCGGGGCGGCTCTTCCACCGGGTCGACGCCAGGCACCGCCGGGTGGTGCGGGAGAACATCCGGGCCTCCGACCTGGGCCTGGACGAGGCGGCCATCCGGGAGCTGTCCCGGGCCTGCTTTGAGCACTTCGGCGGCCTGCTGTTCACCACCCTGCGTCTGCTCCGGACCACCCCGGAGGAGGTCCGCCGCATCACCCGGATCGAAGGCCAGGAGCACCTGCAGGCCGCGTTCCGGGAAGGCACGGGGATCATCGGCCTCACCGGGCATATCGGCAACTGGGAGCTCCTGGCCCTCGCCCTGAACCTGGGCGGCTGGAAGCTCACCGCCATCGGCCGGGAGCTGGACAACCCCCTGCTGGAGGCCCGGCTGAAGGCCTCCCGGGTGAAATTCGGCAATTCGGTGATCGCCAAGGGCGGGGCCGTGCGCGGGTCCATCAAGGCATTGAAGGAAGGGCAGTTCCTCGGTTTCCTGCTGGACCAGAACGCCCTGACCAGCGGCGTCTTCGTCCGCTTCCTGGGCCAATGGGCCTCCACCTTCGCCACCGCCGGCATCCTGGCCGTCCGCTTCGACCTGCCGATCATGCCCGTCTCGAGCCGGGTCGAACCCGACGGCACGCTGGTGGTCACCGCCCACCCGCCCTTCCATGCCCCCCGGACCGGCGACGCCGCCCGGGACGCCTGGTGCGCGACCCAGCTCATGACCAGCTGGATGGATGCGCGGGTGCGGGAGAACCCGAGCCAGTGGTTCTGGATGCACCGCCGCTTCAAGACCCGGCCCGGCCCGGGCCAGGAACTGCCGCCCGAAGCGTGGCTGGACGCGCTTCAGCGCCTGGACGGCGAATGGAAGGAGACGTCCGCGAACCAGGCGTAGCCGTCGCCGCCGGCGCCGGCCACGTTCAGCACCGCGCCCTGGCGCTGCCACGACGCTCCCAGGCCCACCGTGACGCGCTCCCCCGCCTTCCAGGCCAGGCACTCCTGCAGGATGGTGAAGCGGTTCTTGCCGGGCGTCCGGCCCGGATGGTCCAGCTGCCAGTCGGTCAGGTCGTCCCGGAATGGCCGGAACCCGCGCATGACCGTGGTGGCGAAGGTCAGGCGCGGGGTGGCGTCCACTTCGAGCTTGGCGCTGGTGGTGACCGCCTCGCCGGCCACGGCGTTGCCCAGCGGATCCCCGTAGTAGTAGAAGCCGGTCGTGTAGGTGCTGTGGGTGAAGGGGCGGAAGCCGTGCGTGCCCAGGTCGGAGCAGGCGAAATATTCCAGCCCCGCCCTCACCCGGGACCAGTCCGCCAGGATGCCCACGGTGTCGTTGGGATACTGGATGGTGGGCGCCGAGTAGCGGTACTGGCTGTTCCACCAGAAGCCCCAGTTGGGGTTCAGCACCAGGTTGTTCAGGTCGAACGACGCGTCCTTGCCCAGGTAGTGGAGCGGCCGCTTGGCGAAGACGCCCACCGGCCAGGCGGCGGTCTTGCTGCCGCGGCTGATGTACAGGTACGAGGATTCCGCCTTCAGCGCCCGGGCCAGGACCGGGGCCCGCAGCCGGAAGCCGACGTCGATCTCGGTGGCGCTCACGGCCTTGTTCAACAGCGGCGGGGCCTGCTGGCCGGGGATCGTGTAGTCGGTATTGGCCTCGGCGAGCCCGTCCTTGATGCCGAAGATGGCCGTGGCATAGTCGGCCGCGTTGTAGCCCTGGGTGAGGCCCCGGCCGTTCACGGTCCCGGACCAGAAGTTGACGGTGTTGAGGTAGAACTCCATCAGCGGGCCGAACTCGGCCTGGACCCGGTAGCCCATCAGCATGGGCGCTTCGGGCGTGCCCTGGCCGGCGATGGACCGCTCCGTCCAGGACGGGTTCTGGATGGAGGAGCTGACCACCCGGTGGTTCTCCATCCGGCCCATGAACGCCTGCCAGCCCCAGCGGCCCAGGGGGACGCCGAGGATGCGCAGATCGCCCATGGGCGACTCGACCCGCAGGCGCGGAAAGGGCCGGGCCGCTTCGCCCAGCAGGTAGCCGCCGTTCAGACCGTAGCCCCAGACCAGGGGCTCCTGCTCGAATCCGCCCTGCCACCCGTGATCGCCCCGGTACCACAGGTGGCTCCGGTACAGGGTGATGTAGGCCTGGCCCGCGGGGGTCCGGTTGGCCAGCCCTTCGGCCGCCATATCCCATGAACCCTTCCTATAGCCAAGTTCCACATGGAAGCCGCCGCCGGTCAAGGCGTTGCCCAGTCCCAGCGAATCGGTCAAGGTGGGCGCCGCCCCATGGTGATCCCCGGCCCACAGCCCGCCTCCGGACCAGAGCCCCTGCCCCGGCTCATCGCTGCCCAGGACGGTCCGCTGGTTCCATCCGGCCGGGACCTGGGCGGCGAGGGGAACCAAGGCGATCCAGCAACAAAGAAACGATTTCATCATTATCCCTGACGGACAATTATAGGTTAATGGAAAACCATTTTATGAATATTTTACCAAAAAGTTTCCAGGCAGGATACCGAGTTTCCAGCTTATCCGATCCGGCCCCTGCCCCGGACGGATCCCGGGCAGGCCGTCTAGCGGAAGCCCGCCACCGCCTCCGCCAGGATCGCCCAGCGCCGCGCGCGGAGCTGTTCGTCATCCAGCAGTTCCCCCGCCGGGCCCACCCGGTGCGCCAGGACGCCGATGCACAGCCCGTCCTTCGGCCGGAAGAACAGCGCCGGTCCGGTGAAGCCCAGGTGGAACCAGAAGGCCGACGGCTCCCCGGGCGGGCCGGCCAGGGCCGGCGCCGGCCGGCTCAGGGCCTGGCCATGTCCCTGCACCAGCAGGCGCAGGCCGGAGACGCCGGGGGGGATGGCGGCGAGCAGTTCCGCGAACCGTCCGGGCCCGGTCAGCGCCCGCTGCAGCCCGAGGCCCCAGCGGGCGCCGTCGCCGCCCTGGGCGGTGTCCACCGCCATCCGCACGGGCACGCCCGAGGCCAGCCAGCGGCGCAGGCACTCCTTCATCCCGGGCGGCGACGCGGCGAAGCCCGCGTGCCCGCGCATCCCGGCGCGGGCGTTGGCGTCGTTGGGCAGATAGGGGTCCCGGGGCGGAAACGGCAGCGCGGGCTCGGCCAGGCGCCACATCTCCGCGTCCGGTCCCTGGGGCGCGAAGGGCGGCGCCGACGGCCACGGCGCGGCGGCCAGGCCGGAACTCTCCGCGCCCAGGGCGGCGAAGGGCCGGCCGGTCTCCTGTTCCAGCAGTTCGGCCAGGAGCCGGTAGCCCAGGTCGGAATACAGGCTCGTCCCGGGGGTCCCCTGGGCCAGCTTGGGGTGCGCTCCGGCCGGGAAGCCGCGCCGCAGCTGGGCGGCCAGCGGCTCCCCGGTGTACGGGAGCCAGGATGGCAGCCCCGCCGAATGGGACAGCAGCTGGCGCACCGTGAGCGGCGCGGTCCGGTCCGGAAAGCCCAGCTGTTCCCGCCGGTCCCGGTCCAGGTCCAGCTTCGCCAGCGCCAGGGGCGCCGTCACCAGAGGCTTGGCCAGGGAGGCGAGGTCGAACCAGGGGAGCGCCAAGGTCAGGCCCTGATTTCCAGGTTGGCCAGGCTCTCCGCAACCGAAACCTGGACCAGATGGGCAACTTCCATGGCCGAGAAGGCGTCCTGCCAGGTCACGATGTCCTCGCCCCGGCCCAGGCAGGCCTGGTAGAAGGCTTCCAGCTCCAGCTTCAGCGGCTCGCCTTCGACGATCTCCACCACTTCCTGCTGCACCGACGGCCCATCCGGTCCCACGGACAGGCGCAGCACTTCCAGTTTCTGGGCGGCGAAATCGAGGCTGGCGTAGGCGTTCGCGCCGAACGCCCGGAGCACCCGCTCCTTCTTCCGGGCCACCCGGCTGGCGGTGACGGTGGCGAAGGCCCCGCCTTCGAACTTCAGGCGCGCGTTCACCAGATCGGCGTACTTGGTGAGGATCGGCACGCCCACCGCCTCGACCGACACCACCTTGCGGCCGATGAGGGCCAGCAGCAGGTCCAGGTCGTGGATCATCACGTCCATGATCACGTCCACTTCCATGGAGCGCATGGGAAAGGGCGAGACCCGGATCGCCTCGGCGAAGTGCGGCTTGATGCCCATGGCGCGCAGGGCGGTCACGGCCGGGTTGAACCGCTCGAGATGGCCCACGGCGGCCACCAGTCCAGGCCGGAGCGCCTTGGCCGCGTCCAGCGCGGCCAGCAGGCCGCGGCCCTCCTCCTGGGTGGCGGCCAGGGGCTTTTCCATGATCACGTGCTTGCCGGCGGCGAGCGCCTCCAGCCCCAGCGCGTGGTGGAAGCCGGTGGGGGCCGCGATCTGGACGGCGTCGACCCGGTCCAGGACCTCGCCCAGGCTCGCCGCCCAGGCGGTGCCGAACTTGCCGGCGATCTCCCGGCCGCGCGGCTCGGAAGGATCCACCACCGCCACCAGCTCCGTGGCTTCCGACCCGGCGGCGATGCGCGCATGATGCTGCCCCAGACTGCCGACTCCGACGACCGCGACCCGCAATTTCGACATGTGATCTCCTTGAGTTTGAATGCCATGGAACCGATCCAGGATCCCAGCCTAACGCCGACTTCACTCCGCCGTGCAACCCAGAAAGTCCGCCAGGGCCTCCGGGAACAGCCGCATCTCCTGCTCGTAGACGCGTTTCTGCAAGGCTTCGGGGGTGTCCCCGGGCAGCACCGGCACCCGCGCCTGGGCCAGGATCCGGCCATGGTCGTAGAGGTTGTCCACCAGGTGCACGGTGCAGCCCGATTCCGCCGCCCCCGCCGCCAGCACCGCCCGGTGCACGTGCATGCCCCACATTCCCGCCCCGCCGAAAGCCGGCAGCAGGCCCGGATGGATGTTGACGATCCGCCCTTCCCACGCCGGCGGCACCTCCAGCTTCTTCAGCCAGCCGCACAGCGCGATGAACTCTGCCCCGGCCGCCTCGGCCAGGCCGTAGCAGGCCCCCGAATACGCCGCGTCATCGGCGTAGGCCGAGCGCAGCGCCACCCGCACCGGGACGCCTTCGGCCTCCAGGCGCGGAATCCCTCCCGCTTTGGTTGAGGAGGCCACCCCGACCACCACCTGGGCGGGGATCCGGCCACCGCGGCAGGCATCCAGCAGGTTCAGGGCATTGCCCCCGGTCCCGGAAAAGAACAGTGCCAGTCGTTTCATATCCTCATCATCCCAGCCTCGGCCCGATCAAGAAACCGCAACCTTCCCTGCGCCGGCAGATCCGATGGAAACAGGATCTCCGGCAACGGAACCACTTTCTTTGGGACCACAAGGGGAGAACGATTGATATGATTCCATAGAGCCCCGGCCATCCCCCCTGTCCAGCTCCCGGAGGGTTTCATGAAGTTCACCAGCCAGATCGAGGACCAAACAGGCACGGTCAAGCTTGAAGGCAGGTTCACCTTCGAGACCCATCCTGCCTTCAAGTCCTGCACCCAGAGCCTTCTGGACACGGGGAAGCTGGACCGGGTGGTCCTGGACATGGAAGGCGTGAGCTACATGGACGCCAGTTCGCTGGGGATGATCCTGCTGCTGCGCGAAGCCACCGAGGGCCGCAACCTGGCCCTGGCGCTGAAGCGTCCGTCCGCGTCGGTGCGGCGGCTGCTGGAGATCGTCCAGTTCGAGAAGATCTTCGAGATCCTCCCCTGAGCCATGCTTGAACCCATCCAGATCAGCGACACGGTGCGGGTGCCCGGAACGGCCATGCAGATGAAGGCGGTCCGGGCCGGCGGGCCGGGCGGGCAGAACGTGAACAAAGTCTCTTCCAAGGTCGAGCTCCGGGTGGACCTGGAGCAGATCGAAGGCCTGGACCCCGGCTCCCTGGAGCGGCTGCGGCACCTGGTGCGCAACCAGACCGACGCGGAGGGCCACTGGCTGCTCACCAGTTCCCTGACCCGGGACCAGGCGGGCAACCTGGAGGACGCCCGAGGCAAGGTGGCCAAGGCGGTGAAGGCCGCCATGGTGGCCCCCATCCCCCGGCGGCCCACCCGGCCCACCCACGGCAGCAAGCTGCGCCGAGTGGCCGCCAAGAAGATCACCGGCGCCCGCAAGCAGGCCCGGGGCGCCAAGGACTGGGACTAGCGGCGCTGGGCGCGCAGAGGGGAAGGAACTTGCCAATTGGCGCAGGTCCGGGATTTCGCCCGGCCTGATCGCCGCGCCCCCGCCGGCTCAATGCGGAGGCGGCGCCGAGCCCAGGACAGGACGCCCGGTCGGGATGAGCGTGCGGATCACCACCCCCCGGGACGTTGTCTGGGTGGAGGTGACCTCGAAGGCGGCGGGCACTGTCCCGGATCCGAAGAGGCGCTTGCCCGTGCCGAGGACGATGGGGAATTCAAGCAGGTGGAGTTCGTCGATCAGCTCATGCGCGAGCAGCGTCTGGGCCAGGCCGGGGCTGCCGTGGACCTGGATCTCGGGACCATCCTGGGCCTTGAGCCGGGCCACCTCGGCGGGCACATCGCGGACCAGGACGCTGCCTCTCCATTCGAGCCGGTCCAGGGTGCGGGAAGCGATGTACTTTGGCAGCCGGTTGAGGGGCCCGGCGACCGGATCCGCCGGGTCAGCGACCCGCGGCCAGTGGCCTGCAAAGATCTCGTAGGTGCCACGGCCCAAGAGGAAGCCACCGGCACGGGAGAACCGGTCCACGATGAACTTTCCGAAGGTTTCATCGATCAGCGGGATGACCCAGCCGCCCTGGAGGAACCCGCCGCTCGGGTCCTCCTTGGGGCCGCCGGGGGCCTGCATGATCCCATCCAGGGTGACGAAGGCGGTCATGGTGAGTCTGGACATGGCTTGGGCTCCTTCCAGGGGAAGGTTGACGGACTATTGATGCATCACTTTGCAGGCGTCAAAAGTGGTCTCCTGGGGCGGTGTCTGGAAGCCGTCCGGAACCCCCTGCTTGAACCCCGGCATCAGGATGGTGTCGCGAAAGGTTTGGGTCGGCGCTCTCTTTCTCTGTTGATCCGGAAAACCGGCTATTGGTTGTCCAGGTAGGTGGGCAGGCTGCGCTGCTGGGTGAGCAGGGCCTTCAGGGCGTCGGCGGCGTCGTTCTGGGGGTTCTGGCGGCGCCGGCTGGGGCCCTCCACCAGCTCGTTGGGATCGTAGTGCACGCTGCGCAGGACGTCGTCCATGTTGTCGCCCTGGATGATCTGCTGGATCTTGAAGTCCTCGTCGTCGTTGACCACCACGTGGGCCTCGGTGGGCGCGCCGAACAGGTTGTGGCGCATGCCCAGGATGTCCTGGTAGGCCCCGGTGAGGAAGAACGCCAGGTAGTAGGGCTCGCCC
>Ga0316217_10003382_pt1 | contig 18243 bp, 9 predicted proteins | sample 1anoAmetaG_FD_203633 | JGI IMG/M metagenome (GOLD analysis project Ga0316217, IMG submission 203633) | Freshwater microbial communities from Trout Bog Lake, Wisconsin, USA - 1anoA | ecosystem: Environmental > Aquatic > Freshwater > Lake > Hypolimnion/Profundal zone | place: USA: Wisconsin...
TGGTTAAATGAAGGTCCTTTTGAGATTGATTCTTCATCTTATTTTTGTTCAACTTCAGTCTAGAATTAATGCTAAATAGCTTTCCAGCGCTATTCGTACTGTTTTCTGCATCTTTATTTGGTCAGCTACTAATGAATTTCATAGGCAGTTTTGATTGGGATGAAAAGTTTTGCGAAATTGCTTAAAATCGCCAACTATTCATTCGATCTTTTCATAAGAGTTGCAATTCGATTAAAGTCTTCTATTTCTGCCTCAATTTTATCTTAATGAGTCGAGATAATGTCTTTGATCTACAAGAAATTTGAAGGGTGACTTTTTTCCGTGAGTAAATAAACAGCTTTATAGGTATTTTTTTCTCTTATTCCCAGCAAAAGAAGCAATTTATCTTAAATTTAGTTGGTAAAAGCTTGAATGATTAAATGCAGTATGTAGAGTGGAATCATCAATGCATGAATGGAAATGACCTAATTTCCGTATATTTCAATGCTTGCTAAAATACTAATTGAAAGAATGAGAATAATGGTGTCTTTGAGTACAACAAATCCTCTCAAAGGAGTTTGTCTTGACTACTAAAGATAACAGATATAGCTAGAAACAAGAAGGATGAATGTGGAATCTGTTTTAAGAGAAGCATCTAAGGGTAACATTGAGTTATTGAAAAGGACGCCTAAAAGAATCATAAAAATGAATGGCAGGTTGATAAGGCATAGGTAGACTTGGATTTTAAATATGTTTGAGCCTTCTATCCACATATAGAGCTTCTAAATGACTCGATTATAGCCGAACTCAAAAAGACCTGCATACATCACGCAGCAAGAGAAAGAGACTAAGTACCCTGATGTTTACTTAATATGGGAATGATGGGGTTGATGGCGTAGATTGCTTACATTGCTTACTTGAGAGATTATTTTTTAAATTACTTGGCTATTATAAAACAATGAATTCATATCATGAACTCATTCAAGTTAGAGTATGATAGCTTAAAACCTATTAATGTTTCAAATATGTTCACACGAAAAAGCATTATAAGACAATCATCCCAATTTTATCTTGAAGCTACAAGTTGGTAACACTCTTTTCTACTATTTTTTACGCATTGGGCCATTTTTACTCAAGCTGCTCTCCTTCAGTGATTTTTATTTTGATTTGCCTTTGCTTTTGCATTAACGGCTCTCTCCTCGATATAAATCTCGCCCTCTGCTAGTTCCCTTCGATATTGGCTAAGCTCTAGAGCTGCATTCACTTGATGTATTACTGACAGGAGTTAATACGCTTCTTTGAGTCTTTTGACGCATCATAGAGGGTGTTTAGACGTTTTGGTTGACCTTACCAAAAAAGATGCTACTTCCTTGCTTCGTTAGGTTAACAACAACTTTTTTACTTCTATCATGGTGGAAAACTGCTTGATTTTCTTTGTTCTCCCCTTTTACTGTTTTTATTGTGCGTGGCTAAGAACAAACTGATTCACATATTGTTTATTCTCTATCAAACAGAGCTACAGATAAATTTGCTTTCTTGGGTATTTTTTATTTCTTTTCTTTCATAGAACCTTTAGCTTTAGGTTTAGCCATGTTAGAAAATTCAAGTTAAAGACCCAAAGTTTTACGACTTTCAGGTCTGATGTATTAAAATGCATCAGATATCTAACTCGTAAAAGGTTAGTCTTCAGAGTTCAGATTGATCTGATGAACTTCTTCTTGCAAAGCAAGAAATTATTTACCGATATAGGTTTCAGTGGGAGCTGAAGGATCGGGAGCAAAAGGCATTAAATCTTGTTTTAATTCAAGAGATTTCCAGTCGACTCCTGCCAGCCATGGAGAATTTTTAATTTCTTGAAAATTACTTATCCTCCTGTCTGGATTAGGATGGAGCAGATTAACCAAGAGTTGCTGAAGATAAGGGTCTGAAGTTGCTTTTGAAAGATCTAAAGACATATTCTTCATTAGTGCTAGCCTCTATTCATCACTCTATATCTTCTCATTGTAGTATGGAGGAACTCCAGTCAGAAATTCATATAAAATTGCTCCGATTGAGTAGAAATCCGCAGCAAAATTATAATTTTGGTTATCTAGTACTTAAGGGGCCATATATTAAGGAGAGCCGCAGATAGAAACCGCAAAATCATCTTCTTAGAAATCACATTTGCTTAAACCAAAATCTCCGATTCTTATATGACCTGAAATATCAATGAAAATGTTTTCTGGCTTGAGATCTCTATACAAAACTTTTCTTTTGTGGATGTATTCCATCGCAAGGAGAATTTAGCAAAAGTAGAGCTTTATCTGAAAGGAACTTAATTTAGCTCTTTGTTTTTGCTAAGACAAATGAAGGAACAACTCTCCACCTGGATAGTAGTCCATGAGAAAGTTAAAATGGTTTTTTGATTAAAAGCAAGCATGCATATTGACTGTGTGAGTGTTGTTACCCATCCGGATAAGATTTTTTCTTTAACGAAATTGTGTCATTAGGCCTTGGTAATCTTTGATTGTTGATTTGGCAACTCTTTTCAAAGCATTAACTGCACCTGTGATTCGATTTCTCACAAGATAAACTGCTCCACAGGCTCCTGTGCCCAGGCACACTAAGAACTAAAAATCTCCAGAGCAAATTTTTTCAGCTCTACGCTAAGCTGAGTAGAGAGATCTAAGTTCCAGTTTCTTTTTGAACTTAATAAAGTCAAGCTGAGGCTGAGTAAGCCAATAATCTAACAAAGGATTCATAACGGCACTTGCAAGTCCCAAGAAGGTTGTGCCATGAGGACCATACTCATTGTGAAGAGCTTCATAACCTTGAACAATCGATACTAAACCACCAACGGTTGTATTCTTAGGAAGAGAAAGCCTAAGTTTGAACTCTCCGATTGATACTAGAAACTCTATGTTGTCGTAAGTGCGCGATTTGTTTGTGTTTTTAGTCATTCTAACGTCTATTTTAATATAATATGGAGATTAAGCAGTTGGCAATGGTTAAAATAAATTTATGATCTCAACTGCAATTAATACTCCTGATCGTGATTTTTGGCAATAGCTTACTTCGAAAGTAGCTTAGATAACCGAAAGGACTCATACACACTAACAAAAACGCCACATATCTGGAGAAAAGAGCCTCAGAAAACGAGGCCTTTCTCGCTTCTAGATTGAGGAAACATTAAATCGAGGTATTTAAGAAGAAAAAGCACTAAGTAATAGACTGAAGTATATTGAATCAGAAAAGCTAAGAAACCTCCGTACTTTAGAGTTAGCTCGTCGTAAATATGAGAAAGTGATGTAAGTTCGTGCTAAAGCTATTAAAGAAAAGCAAGAATGCAAGCAGGTACTTCTATCTAACGCAGAGACTGTAGTAAGCACAGAAATAGCTAGCAAGAGATGTTTCGAGTCGGGCAGACAAAGTTAAACAATAGAGGAGTCGAATAGTCCAATCAGTGCAAAAGGTACGAGAAAGTAATAAACTTGGCGCAAGTACGGTTCGTTCGATCAGCTTATAATTGGAAGATATCTTGAAGTCAGAAAGGTAAGCTGAAACAGAGCATAAAAAGTAACTAGTGGAAAAAGTTCAAGCCAGCCTATAAGTATCTCGAACATTTTTAAACCAAATGCAAGAATAAAGGATAAGAAGAGGAAGGGTCAGCCATCTGAACTATTTATAGGAAAAACTTCAAGTGAACAACATCCAGCAGGTAAGCCTTAGCCTATAAAGCGCAAGAACAGCATATTGAAGCAGAAGTTGCACTAATCACTCCTGAACGCAAACAAAGATAAGTAGAGTTGTTTGGGTAAGCTTCGAACTTACGAAACTATTACCCCTAAGTACAAATCTCGCAGTCTTCATGTCTATTCTGGAAATTGATATATTGATATATTATGGCTCTTATAATTCTAACAGCAGATCAGCACAGTTTACCACTGGCATTAGATTCTACATTGGCAAGCGTTTAAGCAGGTTTCAAATAGCTAGGTTTGGCTTCCACTTTTACTCAAATTGGTTAGTCAGCTCATTTGAGATCCATAAAGAATGGTTTTGAACTTTAGTTCAAAAATGGGGCAATCTAAACCATCTTTGCCTATTTCAGAACTCCAAAGTTCTCAAGTTTCGAAGGGTACATCAAATATGGTATCAATTCTGGCTGGACCATAAAAGGAGCAGTTTGCTTTTTAGGCGAGCCACCAACTAAAAATAAACGCATAGTGGAAATAATTTACCCCCATTTAGGCTTAGCCATCACGTTTCAAGGAACTTGGCAAAACGAATAGTCAAAAATAGACTATTGCTATCTATTTAAACCAGATAATTAGCAAGTATGTGCGGGATGCGGTAAACAAGCTTCGAAGATCTTCTTCGTATGTGCTTGTAAAGTAGTGCTTTATTGCACTAAATAGTGCTATAAGAAGCACTATGGCCATCATACAATCTTCTGTGATTAAGTTTAACCTTTATGATCTACTACCTTAGATATCAAAATCTGAGAAAAACTGCCTGCTACTTACGCAATTAATTTAGCAATCTGACTACTGATTCTATTTTTGAAACTTAAACGGTAGCAGATATTTTAAGCAAACCAATTCTGGCTTTTGAAATTTACCGTTAACGCCTATGAACTCGCAGACCATAAAAAGGATTTCTTATGGTTCCGTTATTCGATTTGGTGGCTTTGGGTTTGTAATATTTTGGTAGCATTAGTGGGTTATTACTACTTAAATTATCATACCAAAATAATTGAGTCATAATTTATCTAATTCAAAGAAATATGATAGAAGAAGAAAGGTAGCCTACGAGGCCCGTGCCTGAAGAATATGATTACGACAGTAACCCCCAAATACAGCCTTAGCCCAGTATCTGGAACAAGTTTTTCTTCTTCAACAGAATACACATGCTCTACACATACATAGTGGGAGGAATCAAAAGTAACTTACAGTACATTTAGGATAGTCTCTCCTAAGATACAACGATAACTTTACGCCCATGCTCTCCACTACTACTATTCTCTAAAAATACTTCAGGAGAAAACAGGATAACAAATAGTTCAACATCACAGCTGAGTTGTTCAAAATGGAAAAAGGACCCTTCATATTTCTGCTCTTCATGAGCATAATTTCGGGCTGCTCGTCTTTGGTGCCGATTTACTTTCAGTCAGTGTTGGTCAAAGCGGTTATTGGTACCTCAGGAGACTATTATTCAATTTATGTTGTTGCTGGATCCATGGTAGTACGCTTTTTCCTTCTAAATGTAAGCATTTCCTCACATAGTATACACTCAATCTTTCCAGTAATATAGGCATGAACGTGAAACTCCATCTTCAAAACACTTTCATGCGCTCCATCTTTTACCTCCAAGAAGATCATTATCCAGCCCTTAAGGGTCGAATTAAATACTTAGATGTCGACTTAATAGCCTAAGCACTTTTCTACGTCCCATACTTCATAACCTCAATAATGCTAATTGTGGGAGCATTGGGATTCACCTTCATCTATGTTTCTCCTTATTCGGTCATAGTAATAGGCATATATCTCGCCCTTTGGGTTGCGATCGGCATAACAGGCTGGTTTGCTTACAATAATATGAAGGTTTCGAGAAGGAGAGTGGCCTAAAGATAAAAATATGCGAGAAGATCAATCGCCAACCTTATGAATGCTGCCTTTGAGCGTATGCACGATTATGTCTATCAGCTTTTAGTTGTAGAAAAGACGCTATAAACAAAAAGAAACATTAAAATAAACCTTCAGTACATTTTGGGGCAGACCTTTGGCGAAGCGTGCATCGTTTTGTCAGTTATTACGTTTTTCGCTTTAGCGCACAACGAGGCGATAACCTATGCAAATGCTTATTATGCTGTTCTATTTCTTACAACTACATTCTATCCGATGAGATACTGCGTTTATGGTACATTCACTGCTCTGAAGGCTTACGAGGCTTATAGACAAATCAGAAATGAACTATGGACAGTGTCAAAAGCGATCATAAAGGATGTAAAATTTTCAAAAGTGGAGCATGACAGTCACGTTTTCGCTGAGAATATCGGCGATTGTTTCAACTACAAATTTACAAAGTAGGAAGGAGAATAGTAGGAATAAAGGAAGCAAGCTGACCAGACATAGTCAAATCAATAATTAAAATAGCTCTAACCACGTAAATTATTGAGCTCCAGCTCATTATATAACTAGCTTTAGGGCGTCCGAATCCAGACGTAAAAAAGAAAAGCACTTAAATTGCCCACCCTCCACAACTTAGAGTATAAGAATGGATTGATTGTGATGATGGTATGCAAAGTTGACGCTCTCATACACCCGGAAGACTATTACATATAAATCCTCATCCACAAGCCCCTTGGCTCATCTGCCACGAAAATCACAGCCAAGAATTTCATGCTGCCTGATACACTCAAGAATAACATTTGCTTTTACTCTCCATACAATTAAGCCCTTTATCGCAGGATATTAGATATTACTCAGCTTTAATCATTGGATAGAGAAATTAGTTCTGCAGGTAATAAAGGGGGAGAAGAATACATAAAGTTTTCAGAGTGGCACGAAAGCAGAATTTAGCTAGCTCGAGCACTTTATAACAATGTTGACTACCTTTTGATAGATAAACCTCTACTGTTAGAGGATGAATAGCTTCTGAAGAGAGTGTTTGCTGAACGTAGGGCGAATAATAAAGTTACAGTAGTTGCTAACAACGTTTATTGGAATTATTTCAAACTTGCAGATTACATCTTGATTGTTGATCGCACTTCTTACGAATTCGGATAGATGTAGAAACTGAAGCTTGAGAGCCGAAGTTTGCTTAACTCCTTGTTTTTGCACCACCACTAAGATGTTGGTCATATCTAGAAAGTTCCATAAATTGGACACAAAGATTATCTTCCTGGAGTGGTTTTAGCTCCGAGAGTTGAAGACAAACCTATTGAACATCTTGAAAAGGCTACATTCTTTTAGCTTTTTGCCTTCATTCATAAAAAATCATAGTTTATCGTCATCTTTTCGCTCTTTGCTGCGCCTAGCTTTAAATATTATATGTCCTATATTATAGGCCAAAGCCTCACTAAAGACATTTTCTGGACCTATCTCCTCTTCGGATTAATTTACCTAGGACTTATCTTCTTTAGAGGTTTAACACTCACTCTATACACCAATTATGGATCACTAGCCCTTTATTAACAGATTTGCCGCAAAAATAGAAGGCTAAATGCCCATCAAATCCTTTAGCTTTCTCAAAAACCTGTGGTAGACCTTGACTATCACCAAAGGATAATTGATCGTAACTTAGTCATGGACTTTGAGTATGGTCAATCTATACTAATATAGATCATGGTGAATTTCATTATACTTTGTACTGGTCAGCCTCTTTATATTGCTGTTGCCATTCCCATTATTGTTGGTATAGTCTATAGTAATGCAAATTACGCTCGTAATGCTAAAAAGATGTACCTTTTGAAACTAAAATAAACAAAAGGTGTTCATAAAATTTTAGGAATTGCTGTGGACAAATGCCAGAGAATAGCAAGGTACCAAAAAGCACCTGAAATCAATGAACTTTTTTACAAAAACAACAAAGTTTAGACTATTTATGATTTGAATATTGAGTGGCTACAGACAGGAGTTCGCACAATGTCAGAATTTGTTGTGTTGTCGTTCTTTATAATGTTTTTGGTGATAATGGTTTTGACTGTTAAAAATCAAACCTCATACACTTCACTTGTTAGCTTAGGTTGTAGTATGTTTATAAACCTGCTTTATCTAAATACTTTTTATCTCAAAGCCTTCAGACAAACAGAAGTTTCACTTTACAGCTTGACTGTTGTCTTTGACAGACTAAAAAAGTCACCAAATCCAACTATCCGACAGGTGAGAAGATAACAACACTTTTTCCTCATCAAGCGCATCCAGCACGTTCTATCAATCTAGTACAAAGACGTTTCTTTGAAGTACTTCAAAAATGTTTGTGACAAGGTCAATCTCACGATAAAATAGGGAGATCGATTAGTACTTAATGGGAATTCCAATAGCTTTAAAGAGATGATCTTCTATTTGTTGAAAAACAAAATCTTTGACAGGGATGAGATTCGTGGAGATATTCTTATCAATGGTAGAGCGTAAGATTAGTTCATTATTGAGGGGCTCTTCTATCTACATACGGATCCTCTTCTACCGTTCTTTGGAACTGTTTACGAAGCACTCAGGCTATCTAATCCAGAGCTAGATACGGAACAACTTGCCTCTATGCTCTTATAGTTTTTCAATATAATTGGAGTCTAACCACTGTTTTCCCCAGAAACTGCAGTCGAAAGCTTGACTCTTGGCAAGAAGCAGCTGTTCTAGGTTTTCAAAGTACTCAAAGTTGAGAAATGCAAAGTTTTAGTTATAGTTGACGGACTAGATCACATTGATATTGTAACTCGGAGGAGGCTGACAAAATATTTAATCAGGAATTCGGATATAAACATCTTAATTGAAACCACTAATATTTCTTAGATTGTCCACCTGTATCCTCGTAGACTCATCTTCAACAATCTCAAAGTTACTGAGCACATTCTAAAGGAGCAAGAAATTTTGCAGCAAAAACAGTTACTTTAATAACGACGAACAGTCGAGATGCTTGCCTCACATGAAAATGTTTCACGAAACATAAAAACGACTCAAAATTTGATGGAAGTTTAGAGAAAGATTCTTCCTTGAAAAATGATAAATACCTATTTGATTTGTAACTGGCGTAAAATTAGAGAGTTTCTTGTGATTAGATAGATGTTTTAAATTTATTATAACAACGCATGAAGGGGTAACTTTCAGTTGATCCGACTTTTCATTCGCTAAACATCAAGAAACCTGACCTGCACTTAACACACCCACTTGTTGCCTTCGACGGCCATCGGCTTCACTTCGGCTCTAGTTCAATCCTATGGTAGCAGAAGGGGATTATAAATAGCACGTATAGTCGAAGATGGGATGTGATAATGGTGCTTTGTAGTGACTGGAAACTCTACATATTCAATCGTAATTTAGACCTCATCGCTCGTCTTTCGGATTGGTAAAGCAAGTATTCAGTTGGTTTTGAATACGTCTAGTAGCTGAATTCTTTTTTGTTGATCGGAGTCATTGAGATCTAAATGCTAAAGGTTAACATTCATACGAACATAAAGGAAACCAAATTTTTGTCCAGCGTTAAGTTTTCCATCGAAAGGAAGGAGTTGAAAAGCGTCTAAGAAAAGAACAGATTGAGTTGGAACAAAGGTTATGGATATGACATGCAGTAGAATTTGCTGTATGTCTGGTCCACGCAGAATATCAACTTCTACTCTCTGAACAAACTGTAGCTGCAATCAAGTATCGTCAAACTGGTGAAAAAGGAAATGGCCATCACCTATGTCCATCTCAATCGGATGTATAAGTACACCATTACTGGACTTATCAATGGGAATTTGAAGATATGGAGGTTACCTCTTTCTCCGATCACAAGTCAAACTGCAGAGTATATCATGATACACAACTGTATTCATCATGCCAAAACAGTTACAAAAATAGTCCCAGCAAGTGATCACAGGCTTGTTCTATCTGCATCAGAAGATTTGACGCTTTGCTTATGGTCCCTCTAAACATTTGAACTGCTCAGAGCCTATAATTTTGAGGGCGAATACACATAGATATTTCTAGTTGACCAAAAAAGAGCCTTTGCTTTGCAAAATGGTTTCTTAGGGGAAATAGTCTTCGGCAAAACGATGTAATTCATAATGTAAATCGACAGTCCTATTAGCTACTTTGATAAATCTTAATCTGACGGAGCTTATAAATCATTCCAGTTTACACTAGAAGCAAATGTAGGCCTGTAAGTCAGAACAGACCAGCTGAAAAAGAAAGATCTTAATAAAATGGAAATAGGCTACTTTTATCCACCTTTAAAGGCACAATCAATCCGACAGATAAAACCTTCTCCTTATGAGGAAAATATTTATTATATGCTCGTTTAAAGAGGAGAACTATTTTCTCTGAGATTTTAGTAAAATGCCAGCAAAATTTAACACTCTTTCGCTATTCATCATGCTCTTGATACTGAGAATCATTCATTGAATCAAAACCCCACCTATATTGCTTTTTTAGATTTACCGGACATCATGTTTGATTCTGAAATCACTGAAGGTACTTTATCCCACCGTCCAAGTTCTGTCATGTAAACTGACTCTGCAAGCAAAAACCTCAAGTTGTGCACTTTGGGCTGCAATAAAGGAAGTATTGTCATCCTTTCTTTGGATTAGATTGATAAAATCAGAACTAGATTGACTTATCATAGAGAAAGCATTCTGAATATACAAATGATCAAAGGAGAAAACAATAGATATACTCTCGCGTCTTATTGTGCTGAGGATTATTTGAGATTGATTTTACTGTAGAAGGATAAAGCTCACTGCTTTTTTGCTATTCACTGCTCTTCAAATCTAAAGATGTTTCGAAGCTTTGAAGATAAGTTGGTGATGGTTTTCAAGAAAGGCATCTTTTAGATCGCAACAGCTTTTGAGGCTGAGAACTTGCAGATAATTCAGAATCTTGTTTCAGTTGATCACGAAGGGTAAATTCATTCTATAGACATTGAGCCCACTCATAAATTGATTATGACAGCAGGAAATGATAATCGGATTAAGATTTGGTCAACCAACAAAACTTTAGTCTACTAGATAAAGCTAGACTAAGGATTGAAATATGCGATTTGGTCTAATAATTTGGAAATTTTTGTAGCCCATAGAAATAAACTGTTGTACTTACGAGATTTCAAGATAGATACGGAGAAACAGTTTGATTAAACAAAGGCCAAGTCACAACACTTTACCAGGTTTTAGCTCAAAGAATACTTTATCCTGTTGAAAAAATAGAGCATCAAAAAGAACTAATTCTAACCGGAATAAAGCTATTAATTCAGGCCTTAGTCTAAATCTATTAAATCAAAAAAGAAAATGAACTCCTTTATTTAACATAAACAAGAAGTTGAATAAAACTTCGGATAAACTATCGACATTTTCGATAGAAAGAAACACTCATCGATCAAAATGCCCAGCAAAGTAGTCAAAAGTAAAAATGAAAAGCCTAGGGCCAAAGTTAAATCTAGCTATACATCAAGCATGAAGGCAGAATAGGAGTAGAAAAAAAAGCTATAGTTTTAGTCAAAGATTAAAGCTACCAAGAAACACATGGAAGAGATAACTTCCATCAAGAAGATGACCAATAACAACGTTTTACCGAAAATAGTATCAAAGCATGAAGACAAGTTCTAATAGTTTATCAATGCTAAGCTAATCAACAAGAAGATGTTGACTCGCAGAGATATCACTCTCAATCGAATAATCATGAAGAATCTCATCAGGTAGCAGTTTTCACATGAGGAGGATGATCTGAGTAGTCTTAAACTTGATTTTTGATCACATTATGCTGTACTTTTAAGGTAATTTGAATTACTGGATGTATAAAGTGATCAATAACGATTTGAAACATTCAAGAAGACTTCCTCCAGAGTGGTTTATTGCAGAGACCAGTTCTAGATCTTGCCTAGCTAGAGCTCGCCTAAAACCTTTTCCAGCTCTTCCTCCTTACATCTGATTTAGATCTACTCATTGTTCTTAGATGGATCTACTCCACGTATTACATAACCTTGCCCATATTGCTTTTTCAGCTGTAAAGTTGTCCCTTAAGCTATTATCCTTCCTTTGGACATTATCATTATCCTATCAGAAACACATTCTGCCTACTCCATGTTGTGTGTTGTTATTAACACAGTCAGCTTCTATCTGAGACCAAGAATCAGCTTCCAAGTCAGCAACCGCACCTTTGCGTCCATTCCTGTCGTGGGCTAATCTAAGATTATCAGTTTGGGATTTCCTGTGAGGCTTAGGGCTAAGGAAAGTCTACGTCTCATACCTCCAGAGAATGTATTTACCCTTCCGTCTTTGTTTTTTTAGAGACTCACGTTTCTCAATTGTGAAAGGATTTATTCATCTCCGATTTGTAGCTACTTTAATCTATGGAATAGCTCGATATGTTGACCAGCTGTAAGTTCTTCCCAGAGAATATCAAACTGAGGACAAACTCCTATCACACTTCTTATCCTAGCAATGTCACTCTAAACGTCTATTCCGTCTATCAGTGCTTAGCCTCTAGATTTGGCTAAGGCTCCAATTAGTATGTTAATCAAAGTAGATTTGCCAGCTCCATTCTATCCAAGTAGAGCAACGATTTCACCTTTTTTGAGATGCGCAGTCACTCCATTTAATGCAAAAATATTGTTTCCATAGGTCTTTTGCAGGTTAGTAACTTTTACTAGAAACTATTCCCCACTCTAACCCTAATACCTATCCGAATATTTCCTTTTTTTGGCTTTACATGCAGTCAAATTTTGTTTATACCCTCGATTAGATTAGATAAAATTATCAAGCAACCAAAGTATAATGATGAAACTCAAGGATGTGAGTAGTAGATGAATAGAAGATTAAAATGGCGAGGGCAAAAGGTACGATTGATTGATAGGCTTTTGAAAACTTTTAGCTTATTGAACAAACATATCTTCCCATTTGAACTAAGTTCCTTCCACAAATCGATTCTCAAAAGTATCGATGTGGCTATCAGCTTTACGACTAATGTCAGTAAACAGCTTGCTAAAGTGAAACGCGGGATAGCAGTTGAAAAAGTATTTTAAAAGCTTGATTGTTAAGCTAGCGTTTGTAAAGTAAAGCATATTTATGAGGAGGCCTCCACTGAACAGCCATTGTACTACCACTGAAAACAAAAGAAAGCCATAGAGCAGACTCATTCCTAATCCACGCTCAGATACTGCTGCAGTTACACATAGAGCTAACAACCCTAAAATAAGTCCGTTTGTGGTAAGTATGTAAAAGTCAAAGGCTATTATACCTTTGGACCACATTTTGAAATCTAAAATCCATCCAGCTACGCAAAAGATAGTCGAAATTATAACTACGTGGATGTAATAGGTCAGAATCTATGCAAAATAAAACTGGAAATGTGTGACTCCTATAATATTGAGCCCTATTCTGAGTCTTTTTTCTTTTTGGATCAATAATCTTCCTCCCTCCATCACAAGCAAAGCCAAGTAGGGTATCATGATGAAAAACGAGCCATATTGGGCCATGATGCTAATCCCATTGACAAAACGGCTCGTTCTGGATGGAAAATCAGAGAAGGTAATGTTGAGTCTAGCCGAAGGGTTGTAATGTTGGATAATAGCTGTGTCGACATCTAGCTTGAGTTTTAGTGTAACAAGATCTTTTGGGTAGCTCTATTTGAGATTGCTCATGTAAGGCACTTTGTGAAAGAGAGAAAGGTTATAGATGATCGTGTAAAAGTTGAGGTGGTAGTCTTCGGCAAAGCATGGGATCTAGACCTTACCTATTGTCCAACTCGAATTGCTGCAGAATACAAGGACTGATTGGGTTTTGTTCGGGTGCTGCTAAATGTAGTTCATTATGGTTTTTGACGTCTAAGGCATCTACTTCACATCTTTATCGGTTAAACCGTTTGCACTGCGTAAGTAAGAAACAACTGTATCCATGTATGGTTCTTTTTTTCCTTAGTAGATTATCCCAACCGTGAGGCAGCCTTCACCGTAGCACTTGGGGATAGGAGGAAGTTCATAAGTTGGAGGATTCAGATTTTACCATGTGAAGTTGGCTGTGGTCCATGCCTGCAAGGTGGCGACAATCAGAAGTACGATGATGGGGCTGAGATAGATGAGTATGTATTTGTTGCGATGGGCTTTGAAGACTAGATAGTTCTATTTTGATGACGAGGTACCTTCCAGAGCAAAGTTTGAGTGATGCTACACCAACTCATTAACAAAATTATAAAATGGATCAGAAATTACGTAAACTATAAATATCATGGATTTCTAGCAGGATTGCTTTTTGATTACTAGTATTACTGCTAATCAAGTGCTGGCAATCAATCATAAGTATAGAATCTTCTCCTAGTTATGTTTTAACTTCATGAATGTTGAATTATCTGAAGCTTCTCTAGAATTGATTGAGCCTTGAATATGAATATCTTTCAATTTGATCGTTATTTGGTCTATCATTTTTGATTTTCGATTGTTCTTTCATCATTCTTTATCTCCTTTTACTTACTTTCGCTGTGTAATGATAAAATTGAATGCCAATCACTTCGTGCAATTCTGTAATCGTAGGTGCTTTCAATCATTAGTAATGAACCTTTGAGAAAACTTAGCTTTATCTCTTTTAATTTATATTGCATCCTCGATGCTGAAAGTTAGATTTAACCAGCATTATTCATCCCAACGCCAGAACAGCCAATAGAATAATCAACTTCTGATAAGTAGTGATTCGGTCTTGAGATCTTTAAATCAAAGCAGCATAAATGTAGACTAACTGATTGGTGGTTATCATAGCTTGACAGAAATGGAGGAAGGTTGTTTGGTTTATAGCTCATTATGTGTTGCTGTTGAGGCATGAATTAGTCTGCATGGAATAGTTAATTGTAGCTCATAGTGCTTACATGATTGTCAGTAAATATTAAATAAATCAAATGAGATTGTTAAGGAATCGATTTTATTAATTTGTTGTTCTAATAATAGATAGTCAAATCTTAATGCCCAAATACTCAAAATATAGACTTATTTCTGCGTTTACCGAGACCAAGAGTAGTTAATCGACTAGTTAATTAAGTATTATCATTTAGGCTGAGACTGTAAAGAAAACGTAAAGCTTATATAAGTTCAAAGCTTCTTTTCATGTAGTTTCCACTTTTTGTAAGCAAAAGGACATTTTGGAAGCCATTATGATTGAATACAGATATCTTGAGCTTTCCTTTTGCTGATTAGAATTCAAAATCTTAGAACTTTTTTTAAGTTTTCCAAAGTTCAAAGTTTGCTGCGACGTATGTCTGCGTATTCAATGCAGGTTAAGATATCTAGCCATTTTGTTGAGATTTTCAATAAGACGAAGATATTAAGATATGACGTTTAGTTTGTTTTTGGATCCTAATTTCAATATTTATCTGCGAATTTGAATACGCACAACGATTTCGCCCTAAGTTTTAGCTGCAGGTTGGCTCAAACAATACCATTCGTTAAAACTGGCAGTCAGGGGTTATTAAGGATAAAGAGAAGAAAAATAAAACATTCAAAAGTGTATGAAAAGCATCTACTGTAGAGGCAATGTTATAGGATGAGCAAAAATCAAAGCTAGAAAAATTGAGAACCATTAGTTTACATTTCTAATCTGTACTGAGTTTATGTCTTAAGCCGGTTTTTAATTTACTTAAACATATCTTTTTTGAATGAAGCAAACAGTGGTCATTGCTCTCCTCATCGTAGCACTTCAGTGTGTTTCCCTCTGCTCCAGCCACCAGGGTTCGAGTTCAGCCGTCACTCTCAGGTTCTCTTTCACTGCGAGAGACAATGTTAGGTTTGAGAGCTTGGGTTTCTATGTGGGATGGAATGGAGCCACAGTCTACGACTATGTTACTGAAGATTATGAAATTCATCATATTTCCATCAAGCTTGAAGCAAGAGTTGGCTAAAACACACTTAACTTTGCCGGAACTGGAGTCTCAGATGCTTTGGGAGTAACTATTGACAACGTCAGACTTGAAAGAGCCTGCGGCTGTGGATTCGAGAATCTAGTCGTTAACGGATAATTCCACTAAGCAGCTTGGGTTGACCAAGGCTGGAGATACTTCTATGAAGGAGTCAGAGGGTGGAAAGCCCAGGAGCTCGAAATCGGAAATGGAAGGTATTACAATCGAAGGCTTCCTCAAAACAACCCTGTGTCTGAGCTCGATGCCAGTAAGAACGTCGATATGTTCCAAACCATTTATTTGGATTCGGACTACAGAAGAGTTGCTTATTACCATGGAACCCCAACTGTTTTGGGTTGATCTTAGATTCGTTATCGCCTAGATTAATTACATCGGGTATTTTGGTATTAGCTATTATTTGTTAGCTTTCAATGCTTGAAGACAAGAATTAACCACAGCTAACCTATATAGGCGCAATTTATAATTCTTGTCTATCATATGAATTTTGAGTCACTAATACCTAAAAATAAATGTTACATATACTCTTAGATGCTTCTTATGTTGTTTGAACTTTGAATCTTCAGCTATTATTTTTCATCTAAGCTTAATTACTTTTACTCAAGCTTAGAAAATATTCAAAACCAATCTAGGCAACTTTTAATATTTCAATATTTAGTAAGTAACCCCTGTAGTGTAATTGTTCCTAATCACTATTTATTTCTCTTGCATGCTTCATGTTTACAGTGGGCTCATTCAAAATGAGTTCAGAAAAGTATTCAGAAAAGCCTTAGGATTATGCCTAAACCTTGCAACTTGAAGCTTTCTTTGATACTTACCTTCTTTCTCATTAATTTTTTACTGAAGGTTTTGAGCAACCCTAGTTTTTATTCTTCCCAAATCGTAAAATCCATCTAGGCTAGTTCATTGCAGTGAATAAGACTGAGGGCTGAAGATGGAATTAGAGATAGAAAACAGATAAGTTTACAGCAAGTTTTTTGAATAGTTAAAAGTAATTCAGAGATTATCACTATATCAGATTCATATAGCGCTGAAGGGTTGCTTGATTAAATTCCAAAGAACCTTTTCTTAGGTCTACATCCCATGGTTGAGCTGGAGTTCATAGTATTTATATGGTTGTTAGTATATACAAAAAAGCGCCTAATGTTATTTACTATGCAATCGATTTCATTAATTAGGTTGCCTAATAATTAGTTTTCAAATCTCTATACCAAATACTTAAAATCTTGATCTCTTTGTGACTTATAAGGTCAGGAGGACTTAATCCAGTAGTTAATACAGTAAAATGTTGGACTAGACTCTATTGAAATTATAAAGCTTAGATAGCTCCAAGAATATATTTTCATTTTGATTCAACTCTCTTGAAGCAAGCTGACACTTTGGAATACATATTAGTTCACTCCAAATATCTTAAGTTTTCCTTTTAATTTGACTATTGAAGCTTAAAATCTCATTCTAATTTTTATCATCTAAAGGCTAAGCTTCTTTACTGAAATATTTCTATAAACTCAATTCATCTAGAGATTCTTGGCCAAAGCTCAATATACCTAAAGATTCTTAGTCATTTGGTAAGATTTTGAATAAGAGGAAGAAATACAAGGATACAAGAGGAAGAAATATGGATTCGGAGTTTTTTTTGTTTGAGTTCCTCATATCAATACCATCAACGGAATTTCAATTTTTCAAACAAAGTCACCCTAAATTTTAGGTCTTTTTTGTCCTAAGATAATAAAATCGACAATGCCGTATTAGTAAAAGTTCAGGTCAACAATGGTAAGTGAGTGAAAAATATATTAAAAGCATCCAACGTAAAGGAATCGCTATCTAACAGACAAGGGTGCCAAAATTTAAAAAAAGTTTAGATATGATAATTTTAGATTTGTGCTTATCGAGAGTCTGTTTTAAGCCGGTTTTTAATTTGCTTAAACATATCTTTTTTGAATGAAGCAAGCAGTGGTCATTGCTCTCCTCCTCGTAGCACTCCAGTGTGTTTCCCTCTGCTCCAGCCACCACAGCTAAAGTTCAGCTGTCACTCTCAGGTTTTCCTTCACTGCGAGAGACAATGTTAAGTTTGAGAGCTTGGGTTTCTATGTGGGATGGAATGGAGCCACAGTCTACGACTATGTTGCTGAAGATTACGAAATCCACTATATTTCCATCAAGCTCGAAGCAAGAGTTGGCTAAAACACACTTAACTTTGCCGGAACAGGAGTCTCAGATGCTTTGGGAATAACTATTGACAACGTCAGACTTTTAAGAGCCTGTGGCTGTGGATTCGAGAATCTAGTCGTTAACGGATAATTCCACTAAGCAGCTTGGATTGACCAAGGTTGGAGATACTTCTACGAGGAAGTCAGAGGATGGAAAGCCCAAGAGCTCGAAATCGGAAATGGAAGGTATTACAATCCAAGACTTCCTCAAAACAACCCAGTGTCTGAGCTCGATGCCAGTAAGAACGTCGATATGCTCCAAACTATTTATTTAGACTCCGAATACAGAAGAGTAGCTTGGTACCATGGAACCCCAGCTGTTTTGGGTTGATCTTGATTCGTTATCATCTAGATTAAATATAAATCAAGATCTATTGTATTAGGTATTATGTGCTAATTAGTTAATCAATGTCCTTTAGATTCTCTATTCTTATTTCCGATCTATCGCATCGGTATGATCAATCATAGGGATAAAGGGGTTGGGGTTGGGG
>Ga0316217_10003383_pt1 | contig 18240 bp, 20 predicted proteins | sample 1anoAmetaG_FD_203633 | JGI IMG/M metagenome (GOLD analysis project Ga0316217, IMG submission 203633) | Freshwater microbial communities from Trout Bog Lake, Wisconsin, USA - 1anoA | ecosystem: Environmental > Aquatic > Freshwater > Lake > Hypolimnion/Profundal zone | place: USA: Wisconsin...
CGCGCGGCGGCGGAGCGTTATGAACGACACGAGTTAGCGTTCAGGTAGTTGATCGTGCTTCGGGAAATTGACGAGCAAACCGTCGGGCAGAGAGCGTTCGCAAACGGGGGTTTTTCAGCGGAATCAATAGCAAACCACCGCCAGCGGAATCATCAGCACGCTAAAAATAATTCGCGCAACCAGTCGAGACATTGCACCGCCTCTCAAAAACTATAACCATCTGAGCCGATTAAGTTTCGACGTTTCTTGCCAATAACGCAACCATTGGCATAGTGTCCCGCAACTTGGAGGTTGCCATGGGCAAAGCTGTCGGTCGATTGATTATTGTAGTTGGGGCGTTTATTTGGTGCGACACGTGTTTCGGTTCTTCCCGACGATTCTGCTGGCCGGCTATATCACCATGGCCATCGGCGACGTGATCATGCGCACCGCGAAATAAAGCCGCGCCGGCTATGCCCGATCCCGGGCGGAATTGGTTACGGCAAAACTCCAGTCTAAAGCGTCGCACTCAAAAGTGTCGTCGCGCATATAGAAAAGAAAGTGGCGTGTGCCGCCGTTTGCCGCATCGACGACAATCCAATCGTCGTCGAGGTATTTATCAAGCCGAAGATCACCCGTTATTTCGTAAAACTCGCCCCATTTCGGCGCCAGTTTGCTGAACCGGCACTGTCCGCGATACCAGCCTTCATCGTTGGTCGCCCCAAGACGATAGCGGCGACACTGCGCGAACCTCAGCACCCCCAGGCCGGCATCCGCCGATACTCGGAACAGCCAGTGGTTCAGGCGAAACATCAAAACGATGTCTGCACTATCCACACGCACCGAAGGGTATGGCGCATTCGGGTCGGCGTTCCAACCATTATTCAGTTGCTGAAATTGGGGCATGTGCATTTATATATAATGCTCGCTCGAAAGCGACGCAAGCCCGTGATGGGGGCATAGGCAGCGATAGATTGGCCGACGCGGTCAGCCCAACACTGCCACCCTTCGGACTTTTTCAACGCAGAATTACTTCCTTGACATTTGTCCCGGATCGGAGACAATACGCACGGTGAAGCCCGCGATTTTCCATGCCCGTGCCCGCAAGGCTATCCAGCTCTTTCCGGATGCCGTGCGGAGCGCGATGGGACAGTCGATTTGGGATCTTCAGCGCGGCATCAAGTTGTCGATGCCTCTCAGCAGGCCAATGGCCTCGGTGACGCCCGGAGCCGAGGAATTGCGAATACGCGATGCCTCTGGCATCTACCGCGCGTTTTATTATGCCCGCAGCACCGCGGGTATCCTGGTCTTCCATGCGTTCGCCAAGAAATCGCAGAAGACCCCGCAAACGGAAATCGAAACCGGCAGACGCCGGTATCAGGAGTTGCTCAATGAAATCCAAAGCCGTGGTCACTCATAATTCGCTGGAACTGGCGTTGGTACTGGGGCTTCCCCCCGCGCAAGGGGCAGGGATCGAGGTACGCGCGGCCCTGTGCGACCAACTGATCGCCATCGCCACGCGTGAGCAGTTGACCCACGCCCAGATTGCGCGCGCCGCCGAAACGTCACGGACGCGCGTGACCGCCATCCTCAACCGCAATCTACATGGGGTTTCCACCGACCTGTTGCTGCGCATCGTCGGTTCGCTGGGGTATCGCGCCAGGATCAACCTCACCAAATTAAAACCGGCGGCGTAGTGGCGGAGCCGTTTGACGCGAGGGGCTGACGGAATCAGCACATCACCGCCGGTAAATCACTCCCCCGCCGTAGTAACGGTAGCGCGGGTAGTTCCAGTACGGGTAATCCGCGTAGGGATCCCATGCCGGCTGGTAATAATAGTAATACTCTAATTGGCGGTGGAAGTTGATCACCTGGCGGATGTGCCGGTCGCCGGCTTGGACCATCCACTGCAATTGCAGGCTGTCCAGGCGGACGTTGCCGGCATCGTGTCCCGGCGGGAAGGGGAAGAAAACATCGAAGGCGATCGGCTGGCCGGGTTGCAGAACATTCGGCAAAGCTTCGGGCAGCAGCGGGTGATCGAACTCAAACAGATCGCCGGTGGTCAATTGCAAGGATACGGGAACGAAGCGGACTGGCCCTGCCCCAGTGTTTTCCAGGCGGATGCGGATTTGCACCGACTGGGGGATGGCCAGTTTGGCATCGGCCTTATGGATGCCGATGACGCTGGCCAGGGCGGATACCGGCGGTGGCTGATCGGGCTGGGTGGCGGGCACCTCGGCCAAGGCCGGGTGGGGAAGATAATAGTAATCGGACAGATAATCCGAGCATCCGGCCAGGGCGAGCAAAATCGGCAGCACGGCGAAAATCCCCAAACGAAGGCAACTTACTCTTAGCATGGCATCTTCCAAAATCCTTATATCGTTCTACCAGTAACATCTTATGCCAATATCCGTGCCGAAAGGCAATGCTCGCCGGTTTATCCGTAAAACCACCTAAAACGTATCGAGTAAATCGCCCCACAAGACTTCCGGCGTGAGAACGCTACAATGCCTAAGCACAAAAAGGACTATTTAATCCTTATGCCCCTTGCCGTGGCCAATTCGACGCCGATCAGCGCCTTAGTGCGCTGGCGTTGGCGTTTGACCGGCCGGGTGCAGGGCGTGGGATTCAGGCCGTTTGTTCACCGGCTGGCCCACGCGGCGAAATTGGCCGGGATGGTTTGGAATGATTCCAGCGGCGTGGTCATCGAAGCCCAAGGATCGCCAGTGCAACTGGAAGATTTTGCCGAGAATCTGGTCCGGCTGGCCCCCTCGGCAGCGCAAATCCGCAGCATCAAGAAGACGGCAATCGAACCGGAGCCATTGGCCAGCGGGTTTACGATTCAATCCAGTCATTTAGATCAGCTTGCGGGGGAAGTTTCGATTGATCTGGCGGTTTGCCCGAATTGCCTGGCTGAATTGCGCGATGCCAACAACCAACGCCGGCATGGATACGCGCTGGTGAACTGCACGTTATGCGGGCCGCGCTTCAGCATTGTGCGCGGGGTTCCGTATGACCGGGCTCGCACCACTATGGCCGGGTTTGCCATGTGTGAGGAATGTGCCAGCGAATACGGCGATCCGGTGGATCGGCGGTTTCATGCGCAACCGACATGTTGCCGGCAGTGTGGGCCGGAGATGGAGTTGCTCGCTAACACAGGCGGCAGGCAGGAAGGGGAACCGATTGCCGGCGCGGCCCAATTGCTGGCTGACGGCAAGATCGTCGCGGTTAAAGGAATCGGCGGATATCACTTGGCGGTGCGGGCTGACCAAGCTGACGCGGTAGCCCGGCTGCGATCACTTAAGCATCGCCCGGCTAAACCGTTTGCGCTCATGGTGGCCACGGCTGAAACGGCACAAAAGATAATCGAACTAAGCCATGCAGGCGTAGCGATGCTGCAATCACTGTCAGCCCCAATCGTGTTGGCCGCCCGCCGCTTGTCCGCTGCCGTCGATGATCGTGTGGCTCCGAATTGCCATCGCCTTGGCATCATGCTGGCCTATTCACCGCTGCATCATTTGCTGTTTGACGCCTTGGCCCCGCTGGGAGTTTCGGCCTTGGTGATGACCAGCGGCAACGACTTCGATCAGCCGCTGGTGTTTGAAGATTCGGTCGCGCCGCAATTGCTGGGCGGTTTGTGCGATGCGATTTTGCGGCACAATCGGCCTATCGAGCGGGCGGTGGATGATTCGGTGGTGATCGATACGGGACACGAGCCGATTTACGTTCGCCGGGCCAGGGGATTTGTCCCTGAGCCAATTGCCCTGCCGGAAATCGCCACGCGGGCTGGCGACGGTTTGGCGGTGGGCGGCGAGCAGAAATCCACCGTGGCCATTGCCCACGGCGGGGGCGTGGTGTTAAGCCAGCATCTTGGCAATCTCACCCAGGCCAGCGCGTTTGCGGCGTTCAAGCGGGCGGCGGACGACCTGCAAAATTTATTCCGCGTGCAGCCGAAATGGATCGCCTGCGATCTGCATCCGGCTTATCTCAGCACAGTTTATTCCCATCAACTTGCGGCCAAACTTAATGTGCCGGTGATTGGCGTGCAGCATCACCATGCCCACGCGGCGGCGGTGTTGGCCGAGCATAACGTCACCGATCCCGCGCTGGCGGTGATCTGCGATGGCACGGGTTTTGGCACCGATGGCACCATCTGGGGCGGCGAACTGCTGGTGGCTTCGCTGACCGATTGCAAACGCATTGGCCGATTGCGGCCGTTACGACTGCCCGGTGGCGATGCCGCCGCCAAGCAGCCGTGGCGCAGTGCCATGGGCCTGCTCTATCAGGCGGCCGGCGACGGCTTTGCCGATCTGGTGGTGGCACGTGATTTGGCCGATCAAGCGCACGTGGAATTTGTCGGGCAGATGATTTGCGGCAACGTGGGATGCGTGGAAAGCAGTTCGACCGGACGCATGTTTGATGCCATCGCCGCGCTGTTGGGCGTCTGCGCTGAAAACCGTTATGATGCCCAGGCACCCGCCATGCTGGAATCGCTGGCGTTTACTGCCGGCAAGCAGACTGTCAAGACCGCGGGGCTATTTGCCGTCGACGAAGGCTCGCTGCTGGGCATTGATTTATCGCCGTTCTGCCGGCATCTGCTGCGGAGCCGGCCGGAGCAAAGGAACGTTGCCGCGTGGGCTTTGTTGTTCCATCACGTGCTGGCCGATGCCTGGACCGCCGCGGTGCGGATGGCGGCCAAATCCACCGGACTGCAAACCGTGGCCTTGGGTGGCGGCGTGTTCTGTAACCAGATTTTCAGTGATCTGTTGACGCTGAAATTGACCGAATCGGGCCTGCGTGTTATCCGGCCCGTGCGTGTCCCGCCCAACGATGGCGGTATCGCTTACGGCCAAGCCGCCGTGGCGGCGATGAAAACCGGTTGTTGTCAGAATTAAGGTAAATATGTGTCTTGCCGTGCCAGCTCGATTGGTTGAATGCCGCGATAATGCGGCTGTGGCCGATTTGCACGGCAATCGCGTCAACATCAGCACGTTGCTGGTGCCCACCGCCAAGATCGGCGATTGGGTGCTGCTTCATGCCGGGTTTGCTATTCAATTGCTTAGCGAGCAGGAAGCGCAGGAAACCTTTGCGGTGATGAACGATTTGCGTGCTGTCGCCGGGGAGGGACCATGAACGACAGCATTCAACGGCTCAACGCCGCGGCTGCGCGTCTTACCCGGCCGGTGAAATTCATGGAAGTCTGCGGCACGCACACCATGAGCGCGTTTCGCAGCGGGCTGCATAGCCTGATGCCGGCCAACGTCACGCTGCTGAGCGGCCCGGGTTGTCCGGTGTGCGTCACCTCGCAGGGCGATATCGATCAGCTTATCGACGTGGCCCGCAAGCCCGGCATGATTCTTTGCACCTATGGCGACATGATTCGCGTGGTGGGATCGGCCGGGAGTTTGGAACAAGCCCGTGCCGAAGGGGCGGATGTTCGCGTGGTTTATTCTTCGCTAGATGCCGTCAAGCTGGCGGTGGAAAATCCCACCCGGCAAGTGGTTTTTGCCGCGGTGGGTTTTGAAACCACCAGCCCCGCCAGCGCCGCCGCGGTACTGCACGCCGATAGACTTTTCCTCAGCAACTTCACCATCCTGACCAGCCATAAACTGGTGATGCCGGCCATGCGGGCGCTGCTGAGCGCCGATGATTTGCAAGTCGATGGATTTCTCTGCCCGGGCCATGTGGCGGTGATTTTGGGTGCGGCGACGTTTGACCCCATCGCCACCGAATATCACAAGCCGTGTGTGATCGCCGGATTTGAACCGTTGCAAATCGCCGCCGCCCTGGCACGATTAACCGAGATGATCGCCGACAGCATCTGCCGGTCGGAAAACTTTTACTCGGAGGCCGTCACGGAAACTGGCAATCGCGCCGCCCAGGAATTGATCGCCAAGATTTTCCGCACCGATGCCAGCTACTGGCGCGGCTTGGCCTTGTTGCCCGACAGCGGCTTGGTGTTGCGCGACCAATACCGCCGCTACGACGCGCGACTGCGATTTCAGCTTGGCAAGCCGGTGGACCGGGAAATTCCCGGTTGCCTGTGTGGCGACGTAATTACCGGGCGAGCCACCCCTATCGATTGCCGGCTGTTTGGGTCGGCCTGCACGCCGGCGCGGGCCATCGGCCCTTGCATGGTCAGTTCCGAAGGGACTTGCCAGGCGTGGTTTAAGTACAAACGGGCGGTGAATCGTCGCTCTCCTCTTAATTTGAAATCTGAAATCTCAGATGGCACATTGCCCGCGCCGGTTCCTGCCGAAGGGAGGGCGTCATAATGGCCAGCGAACAACCCTTCACAGGCAGCAAAATCAGTTTGGCGCACGGCGGCGGCGGACAGCTTACCGACGAGCTGATTAGCCAGTGCGTGCTGCCGCGCCTCGGCAACAGTATCCTGAGCGATTTGCTGGACAGCGCGATTCTTCCGTTGCTGGCCGCGGGTGAAAAACCGACGCTGACCATCGACAGTTATGTGGTGCAGCCGCTGTTTTTCCCTGGCGGCGACATTGGCCGATTGTGCGTCAGCGGCACGGTCAATGATCTGGCCGTGTGCGGGGCACGGCCGCTGGGCATCGCGTTAAGCCTGATTCTGACCGAAGGCCTGCCGAAGAGCACGCTGGAAAAAGTGCTGGATTCCACCGCCGCCACCGCCAAGGAAGCGGGCGTGCGCATCGTCACTGGTGACACCAAAGTGGTCGGCCACGGTCAAGGCGATGGCATTTACATCACCACGGCGGGCATCGGCGCGACCGCCTGCTACAAACTGCATCCCGATCTGATCGAGCCGGGCGACGCGATCATCATCAGCGGCAACATTGCCGATCACGGCATGGCCGTAATGCTGGCGCGGCAACTGCCGCAAGTGCAAAGCGCCATCGCCAGCGATGTCGCCCCGCTGAACCAGATGATCGCCAGTTTGCTGCAAGCCACCGCTGGCGTGAAGTTTTTGCGCGATCCGACCCGTGGCGGGTTGGCGGGGGTTTGTGCCGATCTGGCCAGCCGCACCGGCCGGCATATCACCCTGGAAGAGAATCTTATTCCTGTCGATCCGCGCACGCGGCATGTGGCCGAGATGCTCGGTGCCGACCCGCTGGATGTGGCCAATGAAGGCAAGGTGCTTGCCGTGGTGCGGCCCGGCGCTGTACAAGCAGCCTTGGCGGCATTGCAAGCTGATCCGCACGGGGTCAATGCCCGCGTGATTGGCCAGGTGGATGCAACCGGTGAAGGGGTGTGCGAATTGCACAGCACGTTGGGTGGACGACGAATTCTGCTCAAAGCTTATGGAGAACAGTTGCCGCGAATCTGCTAGCCAGCGTATGGCCAGCAAAGCGGCGGAAATGTGAGAGGATCATGGTAGCGATTGCAAAAAAACCGACCATGCCATCGAAAGACAAGCGATGGCTGATTATCGATGCGACCATGCGTCGGCACGGCTACGTGGGCGACTCGCTCATCGAAAGCCTTCATGCCGCGCAGGAGGCCTTCGGCTATTTGGACGATGAGACCATGCGTTTCGTCGCCAAATCGTTGAACGTGCCGCTCAGCAAGGTGTATGGCGTATCCACGTTTTATCACCACTTCACGCTCAAGCCGCAAGGCGAACATACCTGCGTGGTGTGCATGGGCACCGCCTGTTACATCAAAGGCGCGGCCGAACTGCTCACGGTGCTGGAAAAGGAATATGGCGTGAAGGGTGGGGAAACCACCAAAGACGGCAAGCTGTCAGTGCTGACAGCCCGGTGCTTAGGCTCATGCGGGCTGGCGCCGGCGGTAGTGTTCGATGGCGAAGTAGCCGCCAAGGTCGGTAAAGCCGACCTGTTGGCGCGTGTAGCAAAGCAGGTGGCACAATGACCGCGGAAGAACTAGAAACATTAGCCGAGGAATCGCGCAACGAGCAGGCCAAGGCCCGCCAAACCGTGCGTGTGTGTGTGGCGGCGGGCTGTCTGTCCAGCAAATCCGATCAGGTGAAAGACGCCCTGACCGCCAAAGTCAAAGAAGCCGGCATGGAACATGATTGCTGCGTGAAAGGCGTAGGCTGCATGGGCCTGTGCGCCGCCGGGCCGCTGGTTTCGGTCACCAGCGAAACCGCGACGAAAAAAGAGGTGATGTACCAACTGGTCACGCCCAATGACGCCGGTGAAATCGTCGAAGGCATCAAGAACAACAAGCCGGTGAAACGGCTGGACTGCCCCACCGACGTGCCGTTCTTCAGCCGGCAGAAAAAGATCGTGCTGGAAAACTGCGGGGTGATCGATCCGGAAAAGATCGAAGAATACATCGCCGCCGATGGTTATAGCGCCTTACACAAGTGCGTCAGCACGCTCAGCCCGGGGCAAGTGGTGGAACAGGTGCAAAAGAGCGGCCTGCGTGGCCGTGGCGGCGCTGGTTTCTCCACCGGTTTGAAGTGGAGCATGGTCGCCAAGGCCGCCGGCACGCCCAAATACGTGATCTGCAACGCCGACGAAGGCGACCCCGGCGCGTTCATGGATCGCAGCGTACTGGAAAGCGATCCGCATCGCGTGTTGGAAGGAATGGCCATCGCCGCTTATGCGGTGGGCGCCACCCAAGGATACATTTACGTTCGCGCCGAATATCCGCTGGCTATTAAGCGGTTGAAAGTCGCCATCCGCCACGCCGAACGCGTGGGCGTGCTGGGCGCCAGCATTTTCGGCACCCCGCTGAGTTTCAAGGTGGACATCCGTCTGGGCGCCGGCGCGTTTGTGTGCGGTGAAGAAACCGCGCTGATCGCCAGCATCGAAGGCCAACGTGGCCAACCGCGGCCGCGACCGCCCTTCCCCGCCCAAGAGGGCTTGTGGGGCAAGCCCACGTTGATCAACAACGTGGAAACGTTTGCCAACATCGCCCCGATTCTCCGCAATGGCGGTGAATGGTATGCCGCTATCGGCACCGAAAAGAGCAAGGGTACCAAGACCTTCGCTCTGGCGGGGAAAGTGACCAATACAGGCCTGATTGAAGTGCCCATGGGCATGACGCTGCGGGAGATTATCTTCCAAATCGGCGGCGGTATTCCCGATGGCCGCAAGTTCAAGGCCGTGCAAACCGGCGGCCCGTCCGGTGGCTGCATCCCCGAGCAGTTCCTAGACATGCCGGTCGATTACGACTCGCTGGCCAAAGTCGGTTCGATCATGGGATCGGGCGGCATGATCATCATGGATGAGACCTCGTCCATGGTGGACGTGGCCCGCTTCTTCATGGAATTCTGCCAGACCGAATCCTGCGGGAAATGCGTGCCTTGCCGCGTGGGCACCACGCAAATGCACGAACTGCTGAAGAAGATCATCGCCGGCAAGGCGACGGCAGCCGACGTCAAGCTGCTGGAAGAATTGTGCGACATGGTCAAGAGCACCAGTCTGTGCGGGCTGGGACAGACCTCACCGAATCCGGTGCTCAGCACACTGCGGTATTTCCGCAAGGAATACGAGGATTTGTTGCAACACGAAGATGAAGGATCTAATGGCCACGAGCCTGCAACGGCTGGCGCTGGCAAGGAGAAAACCCGATGAGCGCAATCAACGCCAACGTCGCCGTCGTCACGCTGAAAATTGACGGGAAGGAATTCAGCGGCCGCGCCGATGAATCCATCCTGTCGGTGGCTCGTGAAAACGGCATCGATATCCCCACGCTTTGCTTCCTGGACGGACTGAGCGGCTGGGGCGCCTGCCGGCTTTGCCTCTGCGAAGTCAAAGGCATTAACAAGCTGCTGCCCGCCTGCGTGACCCGCGTCACCGAGGGCATGGAAGTGATCACCGATTCACCCCGGCTGCAAAAGTACCGCAAGCTGGTAGTGGAAATGCTCTTTTCCGAACGCAATCACATTTGCTCGGTCTGCGTTTCCAACGGCCACTGCGAACTGCAAGAGCTGGCGGTGAAGCTGGGCATCACCCATGTGGATATCCCTTACCGGTATCCCAAGCTGGATTTTGACGCATCCCACGATTTGTTCCGCCTGGACCACAACCGTTGCGTGCTGTGTACCCGGTGCGTGCGCGTCTGCGAGGAAATCGAAGGCGCCCATACCTGGGACATTGCCGGCCGCGGCGTCGATTCCAAGGTGGTTATCGATCTCAATCAACCTTGGGCCGATTCCACCAGTTGCACCACCTGCGGCAAGTGCATCCGCGTCTGCCCAACCGGCGCGCTGACCCGCAAGGGCACGGGCGTGGCGGAAATGGTCAAAGACGACGACTTCCTGCCTTATCTGACTCAAATGCGAGGTATCAATAAATGAGCGACCGTAAAGTAAAAATCGCCACGGTTTGGCTTGATGGCTGCTCCGGCTGCCACATGTCCTTCCTGGATCTGGACCAGCGGCTAATCGATATCGCCCCGTTAATCGAACTGGTGTACAGCCCCCTGGTCGATAACAAAGAGTTCCCCGACCAGGTGGATGTCACCCTGGTCGAAGGCTCAGTGGCCACCGAGGAAGACATCGTCAAGATCAAGAAAATTCGTAAGCATACGAAAATCCTGATCTCGCTGGGGGATTGCGCCGTCACCGGAAACGTGCCGTCGATGCGCAATCCTTTCGGCACCGAAGCGATCTTCCAACGCGCCTATTTCGAGAACGCGCAGACGCAACAGCAGAAACCGACGGCTTACCTGCCGACGCTGCTGGAGCGGCTGTGCCCCGTTCACGAAGTGGTGAAAGTTGATCTGTTTGTACCGGGCTGCCCGCCACCCGCCGACGCGATCTTTTTTGCGGTGTCGGAACTGCTGGCCGGCCGCATGCCGGATGTCAGCAAGGCTACCCGGTTTGGAAAGTAACGAGCACTAACGATTGAAATTGAAAGGCGATCTAAATGTCGCGCGAAATTACCATTGATCCGGTCACTCGCATCGAGGGCCACGCCAAAATTACCCTGAAACTGGATGATAAAGGCGGCGTCACCGATGCCATGTTCCATGTCACCCAGTTCCGCGGGTTTGAAACCTTCTGCCAAGGACGCCCGCTGACGGAAATGCCCTCGCTGATGGCCCGCACCTGCGGCATCTGCCCGGTCAGCCATCTCACCGCCGCCGCCAAGGCGTGCGATGCCCTGCTGGCCGTGGAGATTCCCCAAGCCGCTATCAATCTCCGCCGGGTGATGAACCTGGCCCAGATCGTGCAATCGCACGCCCTGAGCTTTTTCCATCTGTCATCCCCCGATCTGCTGCTGGGCTTTGATTCCGATCCGGCCAAGCGGCACATCTTTGGTGTGCTGGCGCAATACCCCGAGCTGGCGCGGGCGGGAATCCGCATCCGCCAGATTGGCCAGACCATCATCGAAATTCTCGGTGGCAAAAAAATTCACCCGGCCTGGGCAGTCCCCGGCGGCGTCAATAAAGCGCTGGCGGTGGCGGATCGGGACAAAATCCTGGCGATGCTGCCCGAAGCGCTGGAACTGGCCACCAATACGTTGCAGTGGTACAAACGCGTGGCCGGCCAATTCACCGAAGAGGCCCAGACCTTTGCCAATTTCCCCACGCTATTCATGGGATTGGTCACCGAAACCGGCGGCTTGGAACACTATGACGGCTACCTGCGCGTGGTCGATGCCAAGGGCACCGTCATCGTCGATAAATTTGATCCGGCCAAATACCAGGATCTAATCGCCGAAGCGGTCGAGCCTTACAGCTTCATGAAGTTCCCCTATTACAAGAAGCTGGGTTATCCCAACGGCATTTACCGCGTGGGACCGCTGGCTCGCTTGAACATCATCGACCACTGCGGCACCCCGCTGGCCGATCAGGAATGGGCCGAGTTCCGCGAACTCCAGCGCGGCGCGGTGCTGAGCAGCTTCCACTACCATCATGCCCGGCTGGTGGAAGTCGTCTATGGCATCGAAGAAATGACCCGGCTGTTAAATCAGCCGATTACCGTGGACAGCCATGTGCGTGCCCGTGCCAGGCCAAACCGCTCCGAAGGCGTTGGTGTGGCCGAGGCCCCGCGCGGCACCCTGATCCACCATTACCGCATCGACGACAATGGCTTGGTGACCTGGGGCAATCTGGTAATTGCCACTGGCCATAACAACCTGGCGATGAACCGCGGGATTTTACAGGCCGCCCAGCATTTTGTGGATGGCAACAAAATCCAAGAAGGCGCTTTGAATCGCGTGGAAGCGGTGATCCGCTGCTACGATCCGTGTCTGTCCTGCGCCACGCACGCGGTAGGTCAAATGCCTATGCTTATCCAGTTGGTTGATCCAACCGGAGCAATCGTGCATGAGCTTAGCCGGAGCTAACCTCACGGTGCTGGTGATTGGTTATGGCAACGAGCTGCGCGCCGATGATGGCGTGGGCTGTGCTGTCGCCAATCGGCTGGAGCGTGATTTGAAGAAAACCGGGGGGCCGCTGCGCGATCGTGTCAACGTCATCACGGCACATCAGCTTCTGCCGGAATTGTCCGAAACGCTGAGCCGGTGCGAACTGGCGATTTTTGTTGATGCCGACGCCCAGCTTGCCGCCGGCGAAATTCGACGCCGCGCGTTGGCACCGATGGTTTGCGATCCGCACGCCATCGGCCATCAACAACGGCCGGAAGAGTTGCTGCATCTGGCCAAGCTGCTCTACGGCCACGCTCCCGTTGCGGCAATCTACAGCATAGGCGCAACCAGCTTTGCGTTCGATGCAGCACTTTCACCACCGGTGCGCCGGGCTGTCCCGCGCGTCGTCCGGCAAATCGTAACGGAGATTCAGACACAGGCGGCCGGCCATGCATGAAATGTCCATTGCCGAGGCCATCTTGGACTTGGCACGCAAACACGTGCCGCCCGGCAGCGTTTTGCGCAGCGTCACCGTTCGCGCTGGCCCCATGCGCGGCATCGATCCAAGCTGCCTCCAATGGGCTTGGCAAGCACTGCTGACGGAAACCCGACAAACGGCGGTAAATCTCACCTTGATCCAGTTGCCGTGGCATTTGCACTGCAAAACCTGCGGACGGCGTTGGGAATCACCGCAAATGGCCTTCAAATGCCAATGTTCGTCAGAAGATATCGAGCCTCTTGACGGCGACGACCTGCAACTGGTTACAATTGACGTTGATGATGTTCCCACGCCGGCAAGCGTCGCGAATTAACTGAGGTTCTCCATGCAGGTTCAGGTTGTCGAAAATGTCCTCAAGCTCAACGACGAAGTCGCCGGCATCAATCGCCACCGGCTGCACGCCGCCGGTGTGTTTAGCTTGGACATCCTGGGTGCTCCCGGCTGCGGCAAAACCCTGCTGGTGGAAAAAACCCTCCAACGCCTGGCCGGTAAATATCGCCTGGGCGTGATCGTCGGCGATCTGGCCACCCAGCGTGACGCCGACCGCATCGCCGTCTTTTCCGATAACGTCGTGCAGGTCAACACCGGCAAAGGCTGTCACCTGGAAGCCCATCACATCACCCAGGCCCTGGAACGCATAGATGCCACCAAACTGGATATCCTCATCATCGAAAACGTCGGCAATCTGATCTGCCCCGTGGGTTTTGATCTTGGCCAGGATGTCAAAGTCGGCATCTTCTGCACCACCGGCGGCGACGACAAAGCCGCCAAGCATCCCTACATCGTCAAGGAATCCAACGTGCTGATCTTGAACAAGATTGATTTGCTGCCCCACGTGCCCTTCCGCCGCGATATTTTTGAGCAAGACATCCGCCGCTTGAATGCCGACGTGCCACTGCTACCGCTGTCGGCCCACACCGGGGAAGGCATGGAGGCATGGATTAGCTGGATTGAAGCCGAGCGTGCCAAAAAGAAGACTTAAACAGGTTGGCCAAGGCGGTTCATTTCCGCAAGTGGATGATTTCCAACCGCGCCGGCGGCAACTCGCGCGGGCCGATTTGCAGGTGCTGCAATTGCCAATGGTCGGCCTTCATGCCGGTTTGACCAGCCAAGGTCTGCAAGACCTGTGGCTGCGCATCGTCATAGTTGACGATCCAAACGCCGCGATAGCCCGCCAGCGCCGCGGCCGTGGGAGAAACATCGTAAATCACCCGTTGCGACTGCTCGTGCAAATACCAGCGGAAATTGGGCGGGAACGGCCGCTCGGCACGCAGCACTAAAATTGGCTCATCGGGCATGCCGGTCGCCAGCATCGCGCAAATGCTGTCGCGGGTTTGCAGATCGGCCTTGGTTTTGTAAGGCCAAAGGCAATCACAAGCCAAAAGGATGCCGCCCAGGCCAAGCAATGCCCCAGCGGCGAAATGCAGGCGGATGCGCCATTCGCCGGCGTTGGGGGCGCGGTCGATCCAGAAGGCAATGCCGGCACCCATCGCCAGGATAATCGCCGGTGCCAAATGCTGGGCCACGCGGTCGCTATCGCGGCATTATGCTGTTCTCGGCATAATGCCGCTTATGTCGCGTTGGCGTTTATGTGGAGTTGGAGGACGATCATCTGATTTTTATGGGATGCTGGTCAGCGGGTGGCGACATAACGCATCATCCTTTCCATTAGGCACCACCGTCTGTCGCCTTGTGGGTGACCGACGTTCGCTCATGGCGCGGTGTCATCTACAGAAAGGAATCGGATATGTCGGAAGCTATTTTTCGGACGGCGAAGGGGATGGAACGCGTTCAGCGCTCCTGGCTAAGGCAACCCATCGAAAAGTGCTGTGACGAATTGGTGGGCCGAGGCTACAAGTTCAGCGGCGTTCGAGTCTGCGCCAGTTTGTGGCTGGCGTTCGGGGAATTTGTCGCGGCCCAAGGGGATTGCCAACTGACCCACCTTCCTACGTGGGTGGAGCCGTTCCTGGCGCAGCGATACGGCAGCGTGTCGAATGCCAGGATTGGCCGCTCCACGATCCGGGCGCTGGTCCGTTATCTTGTGCAGACAGGAGCCGTTCCGCCGCTGCCACCTGCACACACACAGTCGCCGCATCCCCATGTGGAACTGCTGGATGAATATGGGCGGTTCTTGCGCGAGCATCGGGGAATCTGCCTGCCCCACATGCAGAACACCCTGCGGTGCTGTCAGGCGCTGTTAGCGCATCTGGGCACGAGCGGCAGTGCGGATCTGGTGAGCGCCCGGCCGGAAACGATCCATGAGTTCCTGATCCTGCAGGGCCAGCATTTTCAGCGGACCACCATGAAGAGCCGCTGCGGCATGGTGCGCGGGTTTCTCGGCTGGCTGCACCGGCGCGGCGTGATACCCCGCGACCTCTCAAGTGTGATCGTGTCTCCGCGCGTGTTCAAGCATGAGGCCTGCCCTCGTTACTTGACCCGGTCGCAAATCGAGGCGGTAATCTCCGTGATCGATCTCCAGACGCCGGTCGGCCGGCGTGATTGCGCTATGGTGCTGTTGCTGGCCGTCTACGGGCTACGCGGCGGCGAGGTGCGCCGCCTGCGGCTCGACGACATCGACTGGGCCCGTCAACTCCTGCATGTTCGTAAGCGGAAGGCGGGGAACTTCACGACGTATCCTCTCGCCGCGCCGGTTGCCCAGGCCATCATCGCATACCTCCAGCACGGCCGCCCGGTCAGCGGGTGTCGGGAAGTCTTCTTGGCCTCCCGGATGCCCTTTGCGCCCTTGCGGTACACCATAAACCTGAGCCGACAGGTGCAAAAGTACCTACGACTGGCTGGGATCAAGGTGGACCGCGCCGGAACCCATACCTTTCGCTATTCGTGTGCACAGAGACTTCTCGACCAAGGTACGCCCCTAAAGGCCATCGGCGATTACCTGGGCCATGCCAGTTTGGATTCGACCATGCGGTACACCAAGATCGCCGTGGAACAGTTGCGGACCGTCGCCTGCGGAGCAGGGGAGGATGTGTTATGAACAGCCCTCTACCCCGTTACGAACTGACGCTAGACCAGGCCAGCCGGATAATGACTGAACACCTGGCCACCTATGCCGACTGCAATGCTGCCACGAAAAGCATGAATCGTTCTGTGGCCGAGAGTTTCCTCCAGGAAGGCGGCCACGCAGGGACCACGTTGGACGGCAGGTTGGTCTGGGATACCGCCAGCCTGGTGCGTTGGATGATCCGTGATTGCCAGGGCCGACGCATCCGCACCGCCAGCCAGCGTCTGGGCGCCTTGGCGCGATATCTGCGGACGGTTCACTGCGCAGGTCTGACGTCCACAGACCTGATGGCGGACTTCCGCGCCGCACACCATGGCTGCTCATGGGAGGTCATTGCAGCGGCGATGCAGTCCTCCGATCCGGTCACGGCACTGTTGTCGCTCGAATCACCTTCGTCTCCGCCACCGGGGCCATTGCGCCCCTACATACAGCGGTACTTGGAACTCCACGAATCACTGGGAAAGCAGTACCGTGCCCCGCGGGGCGCATTGCTGGATCTCGACCGGCATCTGTGCCGGTGGGGCGTGTGTTCGGCACAAGCGGTCGATGCCACACTGATTCAACGCTGGGTGGCAACCATGACCTGCACCGCCACCGTGCGGATACACAAGACCCGCTTCGTTCGCCGTTTCTTCAATTACCTGGAGGGGCTGCAGATCGTCTCGAAAAACCCCTTGGGACCGGCACGGTTCGTGGAGGCTCGGCAGGATCCGGTGCAGTTCCGTCCTTTCATCTTCCGCCCCGAGCAAGTGGCCGCGGTGCTGGCCCACGTCGAACAGTTGCCCCCCAGCCACACCTTCCCGCTGCGCGGGCCGACTTGTCACACAATGCTGGCCCTGCTTTATGCCTTGGGGTTGCGGCACGGCGAGGCCCGCCGCCTCCGCATCGCAGATGTCGATCTGGATCAGGGCATCCTGCAGATTACCCAGACCAAATTCCACAAGAGCCGGTTGGTTCCGTTTGGCCCCAAGCTCGGCCTGCGCCTCCGCCGATATCTCGAACAGCGCCGTGGTCTTTTCCGAACCTGCGATGATCACGATCCGCTGTTCGTGACCTACTGGCCCCGCCCCATGAGCCTCCATACACTGATGGCGGCATTCCGTGCGGGATTGCTGGCCGCCGGGATTACCAGCAGCCACGGCACGCCCCTGCCTCGCCTCCATGACTTGCGGCATAGCTTCGCCGTCCACAGCCTGTTGCGCTGGTATCAGCAAGGCGTTGACGCGCAGAGTCGCCTGCCGATCCTGGCGACGTTCATGGGCCATGTGGAAGCCACCTCTACCCAAGTCTATCTCAGCATCACCTTGGACCTGCTCCAGGAGGCCAGCCAACGGTTCCACCGGCACTGCGGCAACTTATTCGACGGGGAGGTGCGGCCATGATGCCAACCCACCCCTTGGCTCCTTTCATTCGGTCCTTTTTTGAGGATCACCTGGCCTGCCAGCGGAATGTCTCCCGGAATACCATCCAGAGCTACCGCGACGGGATCAAGCTGTTCCTGCAAAACATGGCGCAATGCCTAGAAAAGGCGGTCGTGGACCTGCAGGTGACCGACGTGACCGAACCCCTGGTACTGGCGTTTCTGACGCACTTGGAGCAGCAACGCGGCAACACCATCCAGACCCGTAACCACCGTCTGGTGGGGCTCCGCCGCTTGTTTGATTACATCGCATGGCGCGAGCCCCTGGTCCTGGAGCACTGCCGAACACTCCTGGCGATTCCGTTGAAACGCGGGGCCGTCCGCCCCGAGATCGGGTATCTGGAAAAGCACGAAGTCGCCGCCATTCTTCAGGCTGCCGAAGATGTTGCGGGTGGCGGACAGCGGGATCGTACGCTCTTATTGTTCATGTACAACACCGGTGCTCGGGTGCAGGAGGTCGCCGATGCTCGCCAGTCCTGGCTGTCGCTCCAACCGCCGTACAAGGTCCAACTCCTGGGCAAAGGGCGCAAGTTGCGGACCTGCCCGCTCTGGGAGAGCACCGCAGGCTTGTTGCGTTGTCTCTTGGAAAAGCGGGGTACGCCGCCAGCGCAAGATCCCCACCTGTTTGTCAATCGCTTCGGCGATCCACTGAGCCGCTCGGGCATTGCCGACATCATCCAACGACACCTGCGCAAAGCCGCCGAAACGACGCCGACGCTACGCGACCGGCGTGTCACACCCCACACTTTGCGCCACACGACCGCCATGCACCTGCTTCAGTCCGGGGTGGAAGCCAATGTTATCCGCAGTTGGCTCGGGCACGTGAGCATTAACACCACCAACTGCTACATCCAGATCGATTTGGCCATGAAGGCCAAAGCACTTCAAACCTGCGAGATCAACCCGAGTCCAACCCCGTGCGCAGAATGGCACAGGAATCCGGACCTTTTGGCTTGGCTAAACTCGCTTTAGTTATGTGGAGTCGCCCCATGCCTCGCGCCCCGCCCACGCCCACCATCGCCGCCCAACTCCACATAAATGCCAACGCGACATAAGC
>Ga0316217_10003384_pt1 | contig 18229 bp, 17 predicted proteins | sample 1anoAmetaG_FD_203633 | JGI IMG/M metagenome (GOLD analysis project Ga0316217, IMG submission 203633) | Freshwater microbial communities from Trout Bog Lake, Wisconsin, USA - 1anoA | ecosystem: Environmental > Aquatic > Freshwater > Lake > Hypolimnion/Profundal zone | place: USA: Wisconsin...
TCAGCGTGCCGACCTCGGCGCTCGAGAGCATCTTGTCGAAACGCGCCTTCTCGACATTGAGGATCTTGCCCTTCAGTGGCAGCACCGCCTGCGTGCGGCGGTCGCGGCCCTGCTTGGCCGAGCCGCCTGCGGAGTCACCCTCGACGAGGAACATCTCGCACAGCGATGGATCCTTCTCCTGGCAGTCGGCGAGCTTGCCCGGCAGGCCCGCGATGTCCAGCACGCCCTTGCGGCGCGTCATGTCGCGGGCCTTGCGCGCGGCCTCGCGGGCGCGGGCGGCGTCGACGATCTTCGCGACGATGGCCTTCGCCTCGGAGGGCTTCTCGAGCAGGAACGCCTCGAGGTTTTCGGCGACGGCGCTCTCGACGATGCCGCGGATCTCGCTCGAGACCAGCTTGTCCTTGGTCTGGGACGAGAACTTCGGGTCCGGCATCTTCACCGACAGGATGGCGGTCATGCCCTCGCGGACATCGTCGCCGGTCATGTCGATCTTTTCCTTCTTCGCCTCGCTCTCGATGTAGTCGGAGAGCTTGCGCGTCAACGCGGCGCGGAACCCCTGCAGGTGCGTGCCGCCGTCCTTCTGCGGGATGTTGTTCGTGTAGCAGAACATCGACTCGGCGTACGAGTCGTTCCATTGCGCGGCGACCTCGACGGTGATCGGGCCCACCATCGTGCGGAAGTAGAACACCGTGTCGTGGATCGGCGTCTTGCCGCGGTTCATGTACTTCACGAAGGCGCCGATGCCACCCTCGTACTCGAACACGTCGTGCTTCTCGTCGCGCTCGTCGATCAGCTCGATCCTGATACCTGAATTCAGGAATGAGAGTTCGCGTAACCGACGGGCGAGGATGTCGTAGGTGAAATGGATGTTGGTGAACGTCTCGGCGCTGGGCTTGAAGCGCAGCGTCGTGCCGCGGGCCGTCGTGTTGTCGACGACCGCGAGGGGCGTCTGGGGCTCGCCGTGGCGGTATTCCTGGCGGTGCAGCTTGCCGTCGCGGGCGATCGTGATCACCAGGCTCTCGGACAGCGCGTTGACGACCGAGACGCCGACACCGTGCAGACCGCCCGAGACCTTGTACGAGGAGTCGTCGAACTTACCGCCGGAATGCAGCACGGTCATGATGACTTCGGCCGCCGAGACGCCCTCCTCCGGATGGATATCCACAGGAATTCCACGGCCGTTGTCGGTCACGGTGACCGACTCGTCCGCATGGACGGTGACGACGATCTTGTCGCAATGGCCGGCGAGCGCCTCGTCGATCGCGTTGTCGACGACTTCGAAGACCATGTGGTGCAGGCCGGTGCCGTCATCGGTGTCGCCGATGTACATGCCAGGCCGCTTCCGGACCGCGTCGAGGCCTTTCAAGACCTTGATTTTACTGGAATCGTAGACGTCGTTGTTGGACATGAAGGGCCCTAGCCGGTCGGACAGCGGAGTATAGCATTCAAGGGCTTAGTCGACTGCCCGGCCGATGATTTCGGGCTGCGCAGCCGACGTTCGCAAGCCGGTTTCCGCGGCCGACGCAGGGGCCGGCGAAACTGCCCGTGCAGCCCCGGCGCCGGCGCACCGGGTCGAGGTTATCCACAATTTCAGCCCGACTCACCGGCAGGCGTGATCCGTCCGTGTTCCACGTGAAACATGGCGCCTGGGTGACCGAGGCCCGGCAGGTCGGGCCGGAGCGCGGTGACGAACAGCTGCACGTTCAGGGCGCGCACCAGCTCCAACAGCAGTCCCAGCCGCTCCGCATCCAGCTCGGCCGCCGGATCATCGAGCAGCAGCGCTCCGGAACCCGGCGCCCTCCCCTCCTGCACGGCCAGTTGTGCGAGCGTCAACGCGGCGGCGAGCAACTTCTGCTGCCCGCGTGACACTCGCTCGCGTGCCAGCTGCCCGTCGACCTTTACGGCCACGTCGCCGCGATGCGCGCCGACGTGCGTGATGCCGAAGCGCCGGTCGCGGTCCGCGCTACGCGTCAGGGCCTCGGCGAAGGTCTCACCGTGCGCCCAGCCCGCCTGGTACGCCAGACTGACCTCCCGTCCCAACAGGTGGCGGCCGTACTCCGCCAGCGTCGGCGCCAGCACTTCCAGATAGGCACGCCGCATCTCGTCGAGGCGGTTCCCGGCGGCTAGCAGCTCGGCGTCCCAGAGTCCGGCGGTTCGCGGGTCGCCGCCGGGCTTCAAGGCGGCGTTTCTCTGCCGAAGGGCACGGTGATAGCGCTGCCAGATCCCGAGGAACTGCGGTTCCACGTGGAACACGCCCCAATCCAGGAAGCGACGCCGCCGCTGGGGACCCTCCTCCAGCAGCTTGTGCACCTCAGGATCGATGATCTGCGGCGGAAAGTAGTTGGCCAACTCCGCGGCGCCCTTGGCCGCGACGCCCCCGACCCGGATCTCCGTGGCCTGGCGGCTGCCGCCAATACCCAGAACCGTCGAACGACCTGCCGCCTCGATCCACCCGACCACCCGAAATGCATCTCGACCCTGCCGGATCAGCCGATCGAGCCGCCGCGTCCGAAACGAACGACCCCTTCCCAGAAAGAAAATCGCCTCCAGCAAGCTGGTCTTGCCGGAGGCGTTGGGTCCCACGAACAGGTTGTAGTGCGGATCGAACCGCAGCTGCGCGCGCTCGATGCAACGGAACTCGTCTATCTCGAGTCGCGCGAGCGCCATTCTCCGTTCAGAGGCGCATCGGCATCACGACATACCGGGCGGGTCCGCCGCCGGGCGCGCGAACCAGGCAGCTGCTGTTCGCGTCCGTGATGCCAAGCTCGACCTCTGCCCCGTCGATGGCGGCCAGCGCGTCGAGGAGGTAGTTGACGTTGAAGCCAACCTCGAACTCCTCGCCGTCATAGCTGACCTCGACGTCCTCCTCGGCCTCTTCCTGCTCCGGATTGTGCGCCGTGAGCTGGATCAGGTTCGCCTTCAACGCCAGCCGGATGCCGCGGTATTTTTCGTTCGCCAAGATAGACGTCCGCTGCAGCGCTCGGCGCAACGCCTCGCGATCCGCGCGCACCAGCCGCGGCGGCGCGGCCGGAATGACCCGCCCGTACTCCGGGAAACGACCGTCAATTAGCTTGGAAGTGAAGCGAATGTCGCCGATCGTGACGCGAATGTGGTTGCTTCCTACCTGCACCGAGACCGAGCCCTCGGACCCGATCAGCCGTTGCAGCTCCAGCACGCCCTTGCGTGGCACGATGACCTGCTGGCTGCCTGACTTCGTCGCCAGCTCCATCTCGCACAAAGCCAGCCGATGGCCGTCAGTCGCGACCGTTCGCAGCATTTTCCCGTCGGATTCGAGGAGCATCCCGTTCAGGTAGTACCGGACGTCCTGCTGCGCCATCGAGAACTGCGTCTTTTCGACCAGCCGCTTGAGTGCCGCCTGCTCGACGCCAAAACTCAGCTGTGCGTTGATTTCCTCGACCGACGGAAAATCGCTCGCCGGCAACGTCGTCAGCGTGAAACGGCTCTTACCCGCCTTGACCGTCGCCTTCTCGCCTTCGACCGAGAAGGTGACGACGGCCTTGTCCGGCAGCGCGCGCACGATGTCCAGGAACTTGCGTCCGGGAACGGTGATCTCGCCGGCAGCCTGGACCGTGACCTCGCCCCCCGCTACGAGCTCGACCTCGAGGTCGGTCGCGGTGATCGCGAGGCGGCCGTTCCTGGCCGACAGCAGCACGTTCGCGAGTATCGGCATCGTCTGGCGACGCTCGACCACGCCGATCACCGCCTGCAGCGGTTCAAGGATCCGTTCCCGTTCGCTCGTGAATTTCATCGCTGCACCTTCGCGGTCTCCGCGGCGTCATTCGCCGACGGTCTATTGATTTAATTCTTTCTTAAGATCCCTAGGAATCCAGATAGCTGTTGTTACAGCTAGGGGCCGCCCTTTCTCTGGATAACCCTGAAAACCACAGCCGCGTCACCGGCTTGCGGCTGCCCAAACCCTCTTAACAGAGTGGCCGCAGACCCCCGCATACACTGTGTGACTCTTGTGGATATCTTGCCACGGTTTCGGGGGCGTCTGCCGCTCCACAGGTTGTCCACATCATCCCGTCAGCGTTCTCAACAGGTTCGAGAAATCCTCGGCCATGCGGCGCTCGAGCTCGCGCAGTTCCTTGATGCGCTTGCAGGCATGCATCACCGTCGTGTGGTCGCGACCGCCGAACGCATCGCCGATCTCCGGCAGCGAATGGTTGGTCAGTTTCTTGGCCAGTGCCATCGCGACCTGGCGTGGCCTGGCGATCGAGCGGCTGCGTCGCTTCGATAGCAGGTCCGCGACGCGGATCTTGTAGTACTCGGCGACGGTCTTCTGGATGTTCTCGATGGTGACGAGCTTTTCCTGCAGCGCCAGCAGGTCACGCAGGGCTTCCTTCGCGAAATCCACCGTGATCGGCCTGCCGGTAAACTGCGCGTTGGCCGCGACACGCCGCAGCGCGCCTTCCAGCTCGCGGACGTTCGAGCGGATGCGCTTGGCGATGAAGAACGCGACTTCCTCGGGAAGCTCCACCTGCGCGCCGTGTGCCTTGCTCATCAGGATCGCGACCGATGTCTCGAGCTCCGGCGGTTCGATCGCGATGGTCAGGCCCCAGCCGAACCGCGACTTGAGTCGCTCCTCCAGGCCGTTGACTTCCTTCGGGTAGCGATCGCAGGTCAGGATCACCTGCTGCTGGCCCTCGAGCAGCGCGTTGAACGTGTGGAAGAACTCCTCCTGGGAGCGTTCCTTGCCGGCGAAAAACTGGATGTCGTCGATCAGCAGCGCATCCAGCGAACGGTACGCCTGCTTGAAGTCCGCGATCGTGTTGTGCTGCAGGGCCCGGACCATGTCGCCGACGAAACGCTCGGAATGCACGTAGGCCACGCGCGCTTCCGGGCGCCGCGCCTTGATGGCGTTCGCGACCGCGTGCATCAGGTGCGTCTTCCCCAGTCCCACGCCGCCGTACACGAACAGCGGGTTGTAGGCCTTGCCGGGATTATCGGCCACCTGCCGCGCCGCGGCCTTGGCGAGCTGGTTGCTCTTGCCCTCGACGAAGTTGTCGAACGTGAACTCCGGGTTCACGCGCGCGCCGATCACGATGGGTACCGGCCGCCCCGACCGCACCGGCGCGGCGTCGGCTACGGGCGGCGCTCCGGCCGGCGAGAGCGGCCGCGTACCGACCTCGAGCACGACCTGCAGCGGCGTCTCGCCGCCGTGCTGGTTGCCGCGCAGCAGCTCGCCGATGCGCTCGAACAGGTTCTGCCGCACCCAGTCGACGACGAAGCGGTTCGGCGCCAGCAGGCGCAGCTCGCCGGCCACCTCGATGGCCTGCAGCGGCCTGACCCAGACGTTGAAGAGCTGCTCCGGCACCTCCGCTTCGAGCTGGCGGAGGCAGCGATTCCACACGGTAGCCTCGGTGACCATTCGCGTCTTGTTTTGCCGAGGATGTGTGAGGGGGAGGGGAGTCTATACTGCCGCCCGGCCGGGTCCAATGGGCGTATCCGCGCAAGGCGGTTGACAACCCCGATCCGTCAAAGTAAATTTGCCGGCTCGCGCCGATTTCGGCAGCTGTTTGTTTTCCGGACGTTTTTTCCATGAAGCGCACCTACCAGCCGAGCAAGGTCAAACGCAACCGTACGCACGGCTTCCGTGCGCGCATGGCGGACAAGAAGGGTCGGCAGGTCCTGGCGCGTCGCCGCGCGAAGGGCCGCAAGCGCCTTATTCCCTGAGCCAGGCGCTTAGCCCGCGCGCGGCGCCCCGTTCCGCGTCGCCGTGACCAGCCCGTACCGATTCCGTCCCTGCCACCGGCTGCACGCCGGCGCCCAGTTCGATCGCGTCTATCGCGAGGGCCGGCGGGCGGGGGATGGCCTGTTTGCCGTCAACGCACTGCCCAATCCGTGCGGCCACGCGCGCCTCGGCATGTCGGTCAGCTATCGTACGGTCGGCAACGCCGTCAGCCGTAACCGCATCCGTCGCACGATCCGCGAGATGTTCCGCCTGCAGCAGGCGGCGCTGCCGCCGCTGGATTTCGTCGTGACGAGCCGGCCCGGCGCCCGCGGTGCCGAACGGCCGGTCCTGCTGACCAGTCTGGAGCGACTGTTCGCCGAAGCGATCCGCAAGGCCGCCAATGCCAATGCCCCAGCGCCCGCGCCGCGGCACTGACCGGAGGGATGCATGGACCTAGCCGCCAATTCCCGCAGCCCGCTCGCCCACGCCGCGCGCGGCGCGATCCTGTTCTACCGCTATACGCTCAGCCCGGTCATCGGGCCGTGCTGCCGCTTCTATCCGACTTGTTCCGCCTACGCCCTCGAGGCCATCGACCGGCATGGTGCCATCCGGGGAGCCTGGCTCGCCGCGCGCCGCATCGGCCGCTGCCACCCGTGGCATCCCGGCGGCTACGATCCGGTACCCGCGCGCCTGCGCCGCGCTCGTGATCCAGACCCGAAGAGTTCGCTGCATGGATAATCAACGCATCTTCCTGTGGGCCGGCCTCGCGGTCCTGCTGTTCCTGAACGTGCAGACCTGGCAGCACGACTACGCGCCGCCCGTGACGGCGCCGACCGTCGCCGCCGCCACGACCGCCCCCGCAGCCGGCGCCACCGCCCCGGCGCCGACCGGCGGCTCGCTGTACGCCGCGGTACCCGGCGCAGGCGCGCCCCCGGCGACCGCGCCGGCCCCCGCGGCCGTGGCGCCCGCGACCGCCGAGCCCGCAGCCCCCGCCGCGCCGGCCGCGACGACCGTCCAGATCACCACCGACGTCCTGGCGCTGCAGCTGAGTACCCTCGGCGGCGAGATTCGCGACGTGCAGCTGCGCAAGTACCCGCGCCGCAAGGACACGCCGGACGACCTCGTGCACCTGATGAGCGCCGACGGCGCCGACGGCCCGTCGGTGTTCCAGTGGGGCCTGACGACCGGTGGCGCCGGTGCCGAGCCCAACCAGAACGCACTGTTCACGGCCGCCGCTACCCACTACGACCTCGCCGACAACCAGGACGAGCTTGCGATCCCGCTGACATGGACCGACGGTGCGGGCCTCACCGTGACGCGCACGATCAAGGTCCACCGCGGCAGCTACACGATCGAGCTCGACCAGAGCGTCGCCAACCAGGGCACGGCGCCGTGGCGTGCACGCGCCTACTCGCAGATCACCCGCCACTGGGCCAAGGTCGAGCGCTCGATGTGGGATCCGTCGACCTATTCCTTCAAGGGTCCGGCGATCTACAACGGCAAGAAGTACCAGAAGCTCGACCTTGAGAAGCCCGATCCCGACCAGCTGCCGAAGGCGCCGCTGACCGGTGGCTGGGCCGCGGCCCTCGAGCACCACTTCGTGGCGGCGATCGTCCCGGACCCGGCGGTGCCGACCGACTACACCCTCGCGGTCAAGGACAAGGACTACCGGCTCGGCGTGATCGGGCCGTGGCAGGACGTCGCGCCGGGCGCCAAGGCCGACTTCCACCAGACGCTCTTCATCGGCCCGAAGCTGCAGGAGCAGCTCTCCGCGGTCGCCCCGAAGCTCGACCTGACGGCCGACTACGGCCGCCTGACGGTGATCGCGCAGCCGCTGTTCTGGCTGCTGTCGCACGTGCACCGGCTGATCGGCAACTGGGGCTTCTCGATCATCATCGTGACGTTCCTGATCAAGCTCGCGTTCTATCCGCTGGCGCAGACCAGCGGCCGCTCGATGGCGCGCATGCGCACCATCGCCCCGCGCATGAAGGCGATGCAGGAGCGGTACAAGGACGACCGCGAGCAGCTCGGCAAGCAGATGATGGAGCTGTACAAGCGCGAGAAGGTCAATCCGCTCGCAGGCTGCCTGCCGATCCTGGTCCAGGTCCCCGTCTTCATGGGTTTCTACTGGGTGCTCCTCGAGAGCGTCGAGGTCCGCCAGGCGCCGTTCCTGCTGTGGATCCAGGACCTGTCGCTGCGTGACCCGTACTTCGTGCTGCCTGCCATCATGGGTGTCGCGATGTTCGGCCAGTTCAAGCTGAACCCCGCGCCGCCGGATCCGGTACAGGCGAAGGTGTTCGCGTTCATGCCGCTGGTAATGACCGCGATGATGGCGTTCTTCCCGGCGGGCCTCGTGCTCTACTGGATCACGAACACCGTGCTGTCGATCGGCCAGCAGTGGCGGATCAACCAGCTGGTCGCGCTCGAGGAAAAGAAGCGCGGCTGACGACGCGGCCGCGCGCGGGGACCCGCGCGCGGCGGTGTTTCCCCGGTGTATCGTCCGGAACAGGCGACCCGCCGTTCCGGACCTCCGTATCCATGAGCCCCGCCAGCAGCGCCGAGACGATCGTCGCGATCGCCACCCCCCCGGGCCGTGGCGGCATCGGCGTCGTGCGGTTGTCCGGCCCGGGCGCCGCGACCATCGCCGTCCGCCTGCTCGGCTCGCTGCCGCCGTCGCGCCGGCCGGTCCTGCGGCCGTTCCGCGACGCCACCGGCGAGCTCCTCGACAGCGGCCTCGTCCTGTGGTCGCCGGCTCCTGCTTCGTTCACCGGCGAAGACGTGCTCGAGCTCCATGCCCACGGCAGCCCGGTCGTTCTCGACCTGCTGGTCGCGGCCTGTCTCGCCTGTGGCGCGCGGCTGGCGCGGCCCGGGGAGTTCTCGGAGCGGGCGTTCCTCAACGACCGCATGGACCTCGCGCAGGCGGAAGCCGTCGTCGACCTGATCAACGCCGGCACCGCGGCCGCCGCGAAGGCCGCGAGCCGCTCGCTGCAGGGTGAATTCTCGGCGCGCGTGCGCACGCTCGAGTCCCGCCTGCTGGAACTGCGCATGTACGTCGAGGCCGCGATCGACTTCGCCGACGAGGACGTCGACCTGTTGAGCGAGGCGGGTATCGCCGATCGCCTGCGGCAGCTCGACGACGACTACCGCTCGCTTGTCGCGAGCGCCGAACAGGGGAGGCTGCTGCAGGAGGGCTGCGTCGTCGTCATCGCGGGCCGCCCGAACGCCGGCAAGTCGAGCCTGTTGAACGCCCTGATCGGCCACGACGCGGCCATCGTCAGCGCGTTGCCCGGCACCACCCGCGATGTGTTGCGCGAACGGATCGACCTGGGGGGGCTGCCCGTCTGGCTGCACGACACGGCCGGGCTGCGGGACGCCGCCACCGGCATCGAGGCGGAAGGGATTCGCCGTACCCGCGCCGAACTCGAGCGCGCGGACCATGTCCTCTATGTCGTCGACGGCACGGATCCGCAGGCGCTTGCCGCGGTAGGGGCGGAACTCGCCGCGCTGCCGCCGTCGCTGCCGGTCACGGTGGTGCGGAACAAGATCGACCTGCAGCCGGATACGGCCGGCGAGGGGATGCCGATCTGCGCGCTGCGCGGCGATGGCCTGCCGTCGTTGCGGGCGCACCTGCGCGCCGCGCTCGGCTACCGACCGCTCGACGGGGGCGTTGTCAGCGCCCGCCGCCGCCACCTCGATGCGCTGGCCCGCTCGGGCGACCGCCTCGCCGCCGCGGTGGCGACTCTTGCCGCAGGCCACGGCACGGAAATCGTCGCCGAGGAACTGCGCCTCGCCCATGACGCGCTCGGCGAGATCACGGGGCGCTATTCGAGCGACGATCTACTCGGGGAGATCTTCGCCAGTTTCTGCATCGGAAAATAGCGGGGCGTCCGGAGACGTCCAGTGACTTCCGTCGAGTGATCACGAACTGCCTAGTTTCTAGGTGTTTCGCCCCACCTTCGTCCATTGTCATCCGGAGGCAGCCTTGTTACCGTGCCCCCATGGGTGCCCCACGGTGCCCCCATAGGTGCCCCCATGGAGGGGGTCTGAAAATGTACGTGGGGCACAGGGCGATTTTTCGTGGGGGCACGGGCTCGGATTCCGCGCAATTCCATGGGGGCACGCATGGCGCTCAGCGACACGAAACTCCAGCGATTGCAGGCCAAAGCGCGCGCCTACCAGGTCGCGGATGGCGGTGGCCTGTATGTCGAGGTGCAGCCCACCGGCAAGAAGGTCTGGCGCATGCAGTACCGGCTCGGTGGGCGCGGTTCGAAGAAGGAGCGGGTGACCCTCGGCGAATATCCCGGCCACACGCTCGCCCAAGCGCGACTATGGCGCGAACAGTGCAGGGCGCTCCTCGCCCATGGCCGCTCGCCCGCGGCCGCCAAGCAGGCGGAGAAGGCGGTGCAGGCCGGTCGCGCCACCGACACCGTCGCCGCGTTCGCGAACCTCTGGTACGCGGACGTGGTCAGCCGCACCAACAGCGAGCCGCGCAATATCCGTCGCGTGCTCGACAAGGACGTCCTGCCCGCGATCGGCGACAAGCCGGTGGCTGAGGTCACGATCCCCGACATTCTCGCGATCACCGATGCCGTGAAGGCCCGCGGCGCCGACCAGATGGCGCTGCAGACGCGCAACGTCATCAAGCGGCTCTACGCCTACGCGATCGCGCGCGGCAAGACGCAGTTCAACCCGGCCGCCGCGATCGAAGCGCGATTCATCGCGACGGCCCGGAGCCGCGACGTCGCGCTCTCGCAAGCGGAGATCGGGAAGCTCCTCCGCAGCATCTACCAGTCCTCGATCCGCCGACCGTACAAACTGGCGCTGCACCTGCTGGTGCTTTGCATGGTGCGCAAGGGCGAACTCATCGGCGCGCGCTGGGAAGAGATCGACTTCGACAAGGCTGAGTGGCTGATCCCGGCCGAGCGGATGAAGAAGGACAAGCCGCACCTCGTGCCGCTCTCGAAGCAGGCAGTCGCGATGTTCGAGGAGCTCAAAGGCCTCGCAGGCCATTCGCACTGGGTGCTGCCCAGCCGGAATACCTGGAAGGAGCCGATCGCGCACAGCACGCTCAACCAGGCGATTCGATCGCTCGAGCTCGGCATCCGGGATTTTGTCATCCACGACTTCCGGCGCACGGCGTCGACGCAGCTGCACGAAGCGGGCTTCAACTCCGATTGGATCGAGAAGGCGCTCGCCCACGAGCAAAAGGGTGTGCGCGGCGTCTACAACAAAGCCGAGTACCTTACGCAGCGGCGCGAGATGCTGCAATGGTGGGCCGATCTCGTGGACGCACAGATCGAGGAGGGGAGGAAGGTCGTGATCGGACGGTTCGGGAAGGCATTTCAGGCGGCATGAGCGCCCGGGCGGGCATCGTCGACGATCAGGATCGCCGCATGTGGCGAAACTGTTCGACGAGCAGGTGCATATCGGTATCTGGCGCAGCGGCGCCGCTGGCCCTCAGATCAGCCTTCAGCTGCTCGACTCGCTGGCATGCGCGCTCGAGTCCTGTCGCCGCCTTGCGGAAGACTTCCCGATCGTTCTTCTGATAGTCGGGCAAGTGGGCACGCAGAACCTGTTGGACCTCGTCCGCAGTCCGGAAGGGCCGCGCAGAGTATTCGAAGTGCAGCAGCAGCCAGTATTCAATGCTCGGGACGTTCGCGATCAGCTGCACGGTCGTGATCGCGCCCGCTGAGTTTCGTAGCGGACGCGCGACGAGCGCACGCGCTGCAGCCAGGTGTTTCGAATCGCCATCGCAGATCACATAGACCCGGTCGTAATCACGATCGCCTTTGAAGAGCCGCTGTGCCTTGCGGACGAGCCCGACGGGATCGGTCACCGAATCGCCGCGCTCGATGTGCACGGCCGCAACGTTCACTCGCAGGTGATCACGGAGCCCATCGATGTAATTCGGCTCGGTCTCCCGACCCTCGCATACGATCAGGATGGCCGGCAGCCCTTCACGCGACGCCTTTTGGCGCGCGAGCCGCCGCTGCTCCTTGCGCATCTGCCGGTGCTTGGGCTGATTGTCCCGCACGGTGTCAATGCAGGTCCGTGCGGGAAATGAAGGGCACGCCGCCGTAACGCGCGCGCAGATAGCCCTTCTCCAGCGCCTCACCCTTGCGCGGACTGAAGTCCGTGAGCGGGTAGAGTCGGCTCGCCTGACGGTCGTCCTTTTCCACGAACCAGATCTGGTCGCGGCGCAGCAGGTCGCTGTCGAGGAGCGACGTGTCGTGCGTCGTCATCCAGAGCTGCGCACCGTGCTTCGAGACTTCCGGATTGTGAAACAAGCCGAGGACGAATCGAACGACCATCGGATGCAGGCTCGAGTCGAATTCATCGACGACCAGCAACTTGCCGTTGTCCAGCGCATCAAGGATGGGGCCGATATAGGACAAGAGTCGCTGGGTACCGGCAGACTCGTATCGACCATCGAAGGCGACCGGGTCTTCGCCCTCGAGCTTGTGTACAAACTTCAAGACGGGCAGGTTCTGGGTGCTGGTCGACAGCTCCGGCGCCTTCCCCATCTCCAGCTTGAAGTCCACCTGGTGACCCGGGACGTTTTCGACCTGGATGTCGGCGATGTGCAAGTCCGCCGAGCGCAGGAGGCCGAGCGCCCGAGCCTTGAAGGCCGGGTCGTCCATGAGCTGCAAAGTCTGCGGAATACCCAGCGCTCCCAACCAGTTCACGATGATGAGCCCGTCCATGAACCAGTTCCACAAGGGCTTCAACTGCTCATTGTTGAGTTGAATCGCTGTCGTCAGAAAAAGGGCACCGGGCCTCGTGGCCTGCCGCCAGGTCTCCTTGGGCCCTGTGAAGTAGCTCGAGAACGGCGCCCACTCGTGTTCGCCCTTCGCGTCGTTCCAGCGCCGATCGAACCAGGACTGGCCCTTGCCGGTCCTGTAGACGATCAGCCACTCGTCCCGGACGCGCTGCGCGTCGTAGGAGAAGCCGTACTGGTAGCGCGTGCCGTCGAGCAGAACCGTGATCTCGAACTCCGTGGGTTCGGTGGCGCTGCTGCGCTCAAGACGATAGGGCGTGTACTGCTCCGCTCTCGCGGCGTCCAGCATCGAGGTCGAGTGCAGCACCAGGTTGCGCATGGTCACGAGCGCGAAGATCAGGTTGCTCTTGCCGCTCGCGTTGGCACCGTAAATGACGCTCGATCGATTCAGCCGCGGGACGCTCCGGATGCCCGTATCAAGGGTGTGAGTTTCCACGTGGGAGCGATCCGCATTCGAAAGCAGGCTGAGCGTCTGTTCATCGCGCAGTGAGCGGAAATTTCGAGTGCTGAATTCGACTAGCATTTCGGCTCCACGATGAAAATAACTCTACTTTTCGTGCATTCTACTCGGAAACATTATTTATTTTTGAATCAATCGCATATTTGTGCACGGCTTTGCAAGTCATGGGGCTCGTACATCGCGTCAACTCATCCTTGTCATAGCGCTATATAGTGCTATTATAGTTGAAAGACCACCTCGGAGCGTCTCATGCAGTTCTCACTGGATTCCTTTGTCGCCGTGCCGCTGGCGCACGATCTCTATGCGCAACTGGTGAGGCGATACCCGACCGGGGTGTCCTCCGTACTCGAGCACGTCCTCCAGGACTTTCTCGACCGCACGGAAGACGACTTTGCTGCCAAGCAGGAAGACGCAGGCGAGAACGGCGTGCAGTGGGATGCCCTGTTCCTTCCGCACGGAACACAGATCCGAACCAAGTACTTCGGCAAGTATCCGAACGCGGAAGTCGCCGCCGGCGAGATCCTCTGGGAGGGCCAGAAGTACGCCTCCATGTCTCAGCTGGCGCGGGCCATGCGCGGCAATACCTCCAACAACGCGTGGGTCGTGCTGGAACTCAAACGGCCGACGGACCGCGAATGGATTCGTGCGGACCGCCTTCGGAAGTAAGGCCGCTGTCCTCGGTCCGAGGTGCTTCAGATCACCGGCCTTGGTCGGGCGGCGCAAAGGCGGACAACCTAAAATAACGAAGGGCCCTAATTCAGGTTCACGGGCTAACCTAAAACAGTGACCAATCCCGCCGCGCCGCGGATGTCGAAGTCTCGTTGCTCCGCCTGACGCGGAACCTGCGTAAATTCTCGGCCCCACGAAGGTTTGGTCCTGAACGCAGATTTACTGCACAGTAAATTTGGTTCTCCCAGTGCCGGTCCGGAATTTGACCGCGCTGCTGCTCAACGGGCCCTCTCTCGATCTTGGGCTCGAGTGCTCTGGGCCCGCTCGACCTGCTCCGCCCGGAGCCACTCGCGCTCCGTTCTGGCTGGCGGTAGGCTTTGCACGAAGCGCTGCGTCTCGTCGGCATGTCGGGTCGCTCCCTGGTTCCTCAGAGCATCGCTCACGGCGAGCCAGCCACGCTCCAGCGCACGCCGCGATTCGCGCACCTGCCGGATGGCCAGCGCCTCCGGGCGATCCGGGACGCTACCGGCGGCCGCTGCCTTATCGATGCGCGTGTACATATGCGTCGAGGCCCCGCGCCGGGCCGCCCGATAGAAGGCGTCGGACTTGCGCGGGCGGGTTTCGCCGCGCACGACCCTGGGCGTCGCATTGGCGGGAACGCCAACCCGTCGCAGATGGACCGCGAATGCCTCGCGCCAGTCACGGAGGGTCGCCTTGCGGATATCCAGGCGCTCGCCCTGCTCGCTGACCGCCTTGACGATCACATGGACGTGCGGATGCGGCTCGTCGGTGTGCAGCGCCATCGCGTACCGGTGCTTGAGCGCCCACTGTTCCCGGCAGAACGCCTGCGTGGCCCGCAGCACCCTGTCTGCTGGGGTTCCGGCCGGCATCGAGAACACGAGTTTGTGCACGAGCTTCGGCGCCGGCCCCCCCTGGGGCCGGCCAGCAGCCGCCTGGCATTCCGCCAGATCGAGGTCCCAGTCTTCGATCAGGTCCGCGGCGGCGTCACGGTCCTCCAAATGCCTGCCGTCGTCGGTCTCCAGCTCGACCTCACCGTTCCTGCCGACATACGCGAGGTGCTTGCGCACCGCGGACGCCGAATTTGCCGCCGACGGCAGCACCTTGACCATGACTTCCGGCGTGCGGGACACCGTGCGCACGATCTGTTCGATGTGCGCGGGCGACAGGCGGTCACGCCGCCCCGGCCCGCGTCGACCGAAGCTGATCGGATCGAACAGCGGATCCTCAGGAGCGCGGATCCGCATGTCCCACCTTCCAGCTCAGCGCATTCGCCTTAAGCAGCGCCTTGACGTGATCCCGCAGCGCACCGCACACCCGGATCATGGCCATGACATGGACATCCCGCAGGTCAGCCGCAGGCCCGGCCTGGTGGGTCGCTCGGGCGATCCGGTTCAGGTTGCGCCCGATGGCTCCGAGCTCGGCGACGACGAGATTGAGTGCGCGCAGTTCGTCCGCCGGCAGGGGAGAGAGATCGCGCAGGTGCGACCGGACCAACATCGAGACATACGTGGCGGGGGCCATGCGCCGGGCCGCGGCACGTTCCGCGAGCAGCAGCTGGTCATCGGGTCGCAACCGGACATACAGGCGTGCACGACGACTCTGCCTGCTGGCCGGGTCGGCGTCATCGGGCCCAGGTGCGTTGCCGTCGCCAAGGGTGAGCTCGAGGAGGTCCTTCAGCAGCGCTGAATCGCTGAGACCGCGCTTGGTGGCGAGCGCCCGCAGTCGCGCCTTCGTGTCGGAGGAGACGCGCGCGGCAATGATCTGATCGGAGGCCATGGCCCGCATTGTTTAACAACAGCGGCCGCGGGCCTATCCTGCATCTACCCCCAAAACACGGCAAAACCCCAGCCTACCTGCAGGTGGCTCGCCGCGTGCGGATGCTTGGCCGGACACTACAATCGGCGGAGCGCGGAGGTATTTGCCAGTTTTGCCCCCGATCCTACTGGCGACATCTGTGAATCAACATGGAATAGTCGTACCCCGGTGACAACTCGATCCCGAAGCGACCGGAACCACACATGTGCATTGAGGTCGTCGATGGATAGCCTTTCAACTTCAGGTCCGCGCGCCATTCAAATTCTTCGATTGCCTGATGTCTGCCGTGCCACCGGCCTCGGTCGATCGATGGTCTACCAGCTTGAGGCCTCGAGCCAGTTTCCGCGTCGCGTGAAGATAGGAGCGCGGGCGGTCGGCTGGATCGAGGACGAAATTCAGCAGTGGCTCTCGGACCGTGTGACGCGATCGCGCAGGCATTGCGCGCCCCGCTGATATCGATTCAGTCGACGTCCGGAGCCATTCGGCGGGATCGTTGCTGATCTCACCAATTTGAAAAATCTCCGCTCGTATGGTCAACTGATCGCGCTGTAGCTGATCCCAGTGCAGCCCGGCCGAAAGCCGTGTAATCGTTGGTCTCGAAAGGGCCGAAGGTAAGTCTCATGTATCCAATGCGTGTCATCCACGATCTGCGGCCCGCTTTGCCGTGGACCATCTACTCGTTGCCGATCAATATCGAGCAGGGCTCCAAGCCCGCGCTTCACGAGCGACGCTTCGCTGTCCGATGGGACGAGGACAACGATGAACGTATCCTCGCCGCGATCCTTGACGTGTACTTCCGACGACCGGAAGCGCTGTGGAATCTTTACGCCGTCTGTGAGCACAAAGGGAGCCTGACAATTTGGGCGGCGACTACTCCCGTTGCTGACCTCGCTGCCTGGCAAGCTGCCTCGTCGGGGCCGGCCATCCAGGATTCCTGGCCCGTCACGACGTTTAATGTCTACTCCGAAATCATGCGTACGGGCGGCCGCCGGACCCTGCAGATGATGGAAGACGATCAGGTCCTTCGGACCTTTCCTCCGGAACACGATCAGTTGAACTGGCTCATCAAATTGTTTGAGATGGGGCCCACCGGGCCTCGCCGCCCGTGGTGAGCGCTCAAACGGTGTTGTGATAGCCGGGGTGCCGGCAGTTCATGTGCCGTGTACCGACGTACGAATGGGGCAATGGCCTGGCGCAGCTTTGCGATCCAGGCCAGTGCTCATTCCTCAAACGGGATGGCCGCTTACGCTAGAAAGAGCTCTGATGCCTGCCTCAGGCGAGCAAGCCTGGAGCTTCGCGCGCCGTCGCAGGTGATACCGCATCGTGCGATACCCCGGCTGTCCGTTGCCACTCGTGTGCATCAACGGCGGGCGCCCAGAATCCACGAAGTCGATGATAGGCACGGCCACCTTGCCCAGGTGCTTCCGATTCTGCCGCCCCGCAACTCTGCCTGGCCAAGTGCCTCAAAGACCCTGGTGCCGGGCCCATTGCCATGGCATATGCTGGAATTGATTGGAATCTGATACCGTGAGTATCCCAAGCTCAGGACAGCGAACCGCCATGGCAGACGAGGTCTTGACCATCAAGGAAGCCGCCGCACTGCTCAAGCTCGCCGAAAAGACCGTTTACACGATGGCCCAGTCGGGAGAGATCCCGGCTTTCAAGATCCGCGGACAGTGGCGCATCACGCGCAGCGAGTTCGATCGTTGGCTGGACGCCCAGCCACGCGGTCCTCAACCATGACCGGGGAAGGGCAATTGCTCGACAAGAAGTCGCTGCGCGCCGTGCCAGAGAAGGCACGTTGCATCAGGAGGGATTGCGCAGCGGCACACGCTATCGCCGACCTTGATTTGGCTCAGGACGCCAGCTATCCGCCAAGTTTGAGCCACAGCACAAGTCATCTGCCAGCGGAAACAGGATTCACCGAATGACAAGCGCACAACAACGCGCCGCCTTGCAACGCCAGATCTGGCAGATCGCCAATGACGTGCGTGGCGCGGTCGATGGCTGGGACTTCAAGCAATACGTCCTCGGCACGCTGTTCTATCGCTTCATCAGCGAGAACTTCGCGAGCTACATCGAGGCCGGCGACGCCAGTATCCAGTACGCGAAACTGGCCGACAGCGTCATCACCGCAAACATCAAGGACGATGCAGTCAAGACCAAGGGCTACTTCATCTACCCAAGCCAGCTTTTCGTCAACGTAACCGCAAAGGCTCAGAACAACGAAAGCCTGAACACCGACCTGGCCCGCATCTTCGCCGCGATTGCGTATTCCAGCGATCGTGAACGCTGTTTCCACGCGATCGTGAACGGTGCGTGGAGCTGGCTGCTGGACTGTTTGTTTCTACGTCAGGTGTTCACGATCCGTCAAGGTTTCTGATCTCTCGGTCCGATGTTTCATCATCGTCCGAGGTGAGCCGCGGTCTGCCGCCGCAGGCGGCAGAAGACTCTTATGCCGGTCCATTCGGGATCTTCTTGCGCATGGAGTCGCCGTTCATCTGCAGCGGGATCCGATGGCTGTGATGCACGAGCCGATCGAGGATCGCGTCCGCGAGCGTCGGCTCGCCGAGGTACGCGTGCCAGGTATCGACGGGCAGCTGGCTGACGAGGATCGTCGAGCGCGCGTGGACACGGTCGTCGAGGATCTCGAGCAGGTCGGCCCGGTCCTGGCTCGTCAGCGCCGTCAGCCCCCAGTCGTCGAGGATCAGGATCGAGGCCTTCTGGATCCGCTTCAGCAGCCGCATGTAGCTGCCGTCGCCGTGCGCGACGCGGATCTCTTCGAACAGCC
>Ga0316217_10003386_pt1 | contig 18228 bp, 14 predicted proteins | sample 1anoAmetaG_FD_203633 | JGI IMG/M metagenome (GOLD analysis project Ga0316217, IMG submission 203633) | Freshwater microbial communities from Trout Bog Lake, Wisconsin, USA - 1anoA | ecosystem: Environmental > Aquatic > Freshwater > Lake > Hypolimnion/Profundal zone | place: USA: Wisconsin...
GAGAAAACTGTTGGTATTTTCCCGTATTTTTATTAGATTTTTCCAAACTTCTTTAATCGAAGAAAAGATCACAAAAAGTCTTTCTTCAGAGTGCAGTTGACAAGCGAGGCTTTAGGCTTTCAGATATTATGAGGGTCTAGATGCTCCTCTTCGCAAGCCTTTGTTGCCTTGATTAGATACGTTCCCCAATCATGTTATTTGAAGATTTTCTACTCTTTTATGGGCAATAAGCGAATTTTTTTTTTGTTTTTCTTGGCAAGCTTTGTATAAGTAGAGATTGCTGAAAGCAAAATCGGCTTTAAAAAAAGAATGCAAATCAGTTTAATTTGGCTGATTCCTTGTCAGAATGCTGTCTTAGCTATCACTAAGGGTGCGAAGCATTCCGCACTTTGTTGCTTTGATTCTTTTTGTTCAAGAATTTGACATTTATGCTTTATCCTAATCAGTAAAATCATGGGAAATAGATCAATACTTTCGTTTGTTTATTTTTTCTTATTTCAATGCTTCCAATCTTTAAGCAATCCAAACCAAAATTATAGAATTTCTGAGGCTTTTTTTGGAATATTGACTATGTGTCTCATAACGTTCATCACTCTACTCCTCCAAAATAAGAATATATTAGAGCATTTACTCTAGCGATTCAAGTTTTTTCGGCACGCCAGGCTTGATTTTATCATCGTGATGGTACTCAGGATTTGCGAAAAAATAGAAATGCTTTTTGAGAATGAAAATCCTTCGGCTCGTTTTTAAGCATTTCAGTTTATGGCTAAATGATAAACTTGATTGAGAATACTGACATTTTTACTAACCTTTAGCATAACTCAAAGCTAGTTGAAAAAGCCCAGTTTTTGAAATCTGAGAGTTTATTTATTTTGTTTGAGTGGATATTGGATTGTATTATATTCGTTTATATTTAAATAACGAACAAAGCAGCCATCATGATTCTTAATGAGTAAGCAGTGGTTTATTCAGGCAGCTAATCTAGGATATGTTTCACTAATAACCGTCGAAAGATAATATATAAATCCCTCCTCAAGAAGTCAGTCTTAACTTCACTGTAACCAGCAGATCGAGCAAACAGCAGCAGAAAGACCCCAAAGATTCCCGAAAGTAAACGCAGAAGGAACAGAACAACGAAATATTGCATCTAGCGAGTGCTGAGCTAACAAAGGTACTCTTTTACTTATTTAGTTTCAGCAATGGATCTCTGAAAGTGATTGCAAATTTGAGCAAAACTTAAACGGCCTAAGCACACTTCTTTCAGAGCTTTAAAGTAGCAACTATTAGTCAGTAACCGAGGAAGATTTGTCGATAATAAAGAATGAATTGTTCAAAAGGTAGGCATAACATTTGAAAAAGTAAGAGTGCGATAAATGCAAACAGTTTAGTAGGGAAGTTCATTAACTCAAAGAAACACTCAAGTAACTTGAATCAAAACTCTTTACTCAAACCAAAAATGTTTAGGCACTAAATGAAGCAAAAATGATGTCTTAGCTCAAGTAAGAGTTGTTGTCAAAAGTGTAAGTTAGCCTACTTAATAGCTAAATTAGTCAGTTGAATGGCTAAATCTCGAGCCTAAAGAGCTAAAAAGCGAGTCTTGAGGTATTTCGCTCTTTACTAAGAGAACTTATTTGTTCAATAAGACGAAGAATTCAGAAATTCAGCTGAGGATGGAGCTACAGAAATCTAAAGGACTGTCTGCGGCAAAGAATTCTACTAACAGTTCATAGCTAATGAATAGAAATCACTAAACAATCGTCTTCATAGATCCTATTGAGTCTGACATTGAGTAATGGATCAAGTTTTTCTAGAACCTAAAAAACAGGTATATGAACATGTGTAAAAAGTAAGAGAATTAGAGAATGAAAGAGCTAGGGAGAAGCTTTACAAAGGAAGAAAAGATGCAACTGCACTCTGAAGAAAGACTTTTTGTGATCTTTTCTTCGATTAAAGAAGTTTGGAAAAATCTAACCAAAATACGGGAGAATACCAACAGTTTTCTCAACAATGAGAGCACCAAAATGGGCTTAAAGTAGAAACTACTTAGCAGTGATTCCTAATTTCTAGTAAAGAGATAAGTTTAAAGGCTAAACATGAAAAATAGTAAACTAGTCAAAATAAACTAGTATCTAGTACGTTAGAAGCTGAATCTATAAGAAATAAACTAATAGCTCAAAGATTAGCTGGCTAGAAACAACCAAGAAAAGTGTTAAATTGAGCAACAAGTGCTAAAATATGATTAAAAACTCGAATTAATGAAAGAAAAACTATTTGAACACTAAAAATAAAGAGAAAGATTCCTTTTGAGCTATGAGAAAAAAGAAACTTAGCTTTAATTCTGTGTTTAATAGCTTAAAAAACTTAAAAAACTTCATTAAAAGAAAAAGTAGTCGTCAATCTAAACCTAAATTAAGGTCAGAGAAAATGATAGACGATTTCATTAAATGTACAATGAGAATAAGCTAAAAGATCTAAAATTGAGATCTTTATAACTGAAATTAAAAAAGTAGTCTTTGTAAAGAAAGAAATATTATAATTAGCTCTAAGACACGAAGGGAATCTTCAGAATTTACTGCAGAATTAAATCTAAAAACTTGAGTCTTATGCAGGAGTCAATCTCTCAGAAGCTATTTTAAGATAAACTTACCATTCCAGAAGAAAAACTAACAAAATTTGACAAAATTTTTAGCAAAGAGTAAAGTAACCCATAGAAACTCTTTTAAGACTTTAAAAAACTTGTTCTAAGTGCATTAGATGGCTATAATCTTTGTTTTTTAAGTTATGGTGAAAAAGGCAGTGGCAAAACAGAAACTTTGCTTGGAAGCAAAGATTAGCATGGGATCTTTCCTCGCTTTTATGAGTAAATGTTTAGATTGATTGAAAGCGAAAGATAGTTTATCACTTTACAAACCTGCATCACTTGTGTAGAGATTAAAAATGACAAAATAAAAGATGTTTTCAAAGTTGAAAAGATAACTGACAAAAACATCGAGATTCACTAAGACTAAGGTGGAAATATTACTTTATCTAATGTAAACGATATAATAATTTCTTAAATCTCTGAGCTTGATGACCTCTATAAGCGAATAATAAACAGAAAAGCAGTTAACAAAAGACTTTAAGAAGGTTATAACTCTCACTTGATCATCAGCTTAATATTATAGATTGAAAATCGCAAAACTCAATAGGTCTACAAAAGTCGGATCAATTTTGTTAATCTAGCTAGTCCTTAGAAGGCTTGTGCAAAGAACACTCCATCCGTAAACAAAAGCTTAAACTCCCTTTCGAATGTTTTAAATGCTCTATCGAATAGACAAATTTTAGTTCCTTACCGCGAGAATAAACTTACCTAGATTCTGAAAAATACTTTAAATTTAGAGGTAATTTTCTTCTTATGTAGAGCAAAGTCATCTTTATTGCAAATTTGTCTTCAGACTAAGCTTGTAAAGAATAAACGTACAACACTATCGCATATTGTTCAAGGCTGAAAGATTCAGATCAATACAAGAAATAGGTATAAAAATCGGAAGCCGGTAAAAGAAAATCCTTTTCAAAACTCAATAATTTTTGAATATTTCTCTCTTTAATTCATTTTATAATTACTATACTAAGAATCATGTCAGTTTGAGTTTTTCTAAAAGCTATTTGATTAGCCTAGAATCTTCTTTTGAGTCATCTATACTAACACTCTTTTCCTGCTTTTCTTTCTTCTATTAGGAAGGTTCGTCCTACCAATCATATGAATCGGAACCCAAATCATCGCTAAGGCCAAAATCACTTTCTTCTTGTTTCTATAGAGGCTACTTTGGTTTTATTGCATCTTATTGCCTCTATTTTTTGCCTTATTCTGGTTTTTTAGAGCTTGCCCACTTTTTCAAATCAAACTCTTGCTTTACATCAGGTTTATTGGAGGTTTTAGGCTTCTCAATTTATTTTTACTCCACTTTCGGTTTGACTGATTCTTTCGATGCATTTGGCTATTTTGATACTAGGTTCTTATTTGTTGTTTTTTCCTTTTCCTTTTCCTTTTCCTTTTCCTTTTCTTTTTCTTTGATATCTTAATTAGCTTTGATAATCTAAATTCTTTATTTTTTCTTTAAGTCTTTCAACTAATTGTCCAATAGAGTTAGTTTTTATTTTGCCAAGCTTATTTCTTTTTATTTTGACTAAAGCACACTTTTTTTGTCATTTAGCTCTTTTGCTAGCTCTGCATTTTTTTATCCGAGAGATAAAATTAGTTTGAAAATTTACTATTAAAGCTCAAGACCATTTTTACTGAGTTTAAACTGAGTTTTAACTTTCTATTTAAGGCCTTTTAGTCTTTATTATATAGGCACATATTTCCCAGTTCCTCCAACTTTGTATTTTACTGTGTCATACAGCCATTAGGCTACTCCTCCATGCCAAGAGCAAGCCCCTCTTCCAGTCGCTTAACTCGTTGTACCATCTCTACAAAGTGCTCCAACCCTTTCTTTTGTGAATTGATAATGCACTTAATCTCCATCTTCATCAAACTACTTCCAAGTTCCCACTTCATAGCCATTTTCAAACCTTCCTTCTTCTTTAAGCTTCCCAGTCTTGGGGTCAAAGTAGCGGTAAAGACCTGATATCGAATTATCTTTGAAGTATTATTTGGACTTATTATCTAAACTTTTATCTACACTCTGATTTTTTTAGCTCCAACCTAACATTCAAAAATTCTAATTTATAATCTATATCAATAAAAAGGTCTCAAAACCAGATTTAAAGATAACTTCATTTATAAATATGCCCTAAATATCTCTCTTCATTAAAGTTTCTTTGCTAGATCTTTTTATTTCAAACTTGAGATAATGACTCTTTACATATAAGCTATTAATCGAAGTAAAATGTAGAACAATATAAAATCACGCTTTAGAAGAACCTCTTAACGAATATTTTTTGGAGTGCCGGTTGATAAAAGGTTGTGACATAATGTCTTTGATTGAAATCCTTTTCTCCTAGTTCATATGGATCATTGCGGTGACTAGTAGTGCAAAATATGGAGGGAATCTTGATTGCGCCAAAAGAATTGACTCATTCATGCTTTTTTCGTTGAATCTTATGTAGGACTATTTATAGCAAAGAGAAGATGATCTTCCTGTCATGAGTTACAGGCAAGTCATTCCAAGCCCGAATACTTCATCACTTTCTTCTATTGGAGGGCTTTATCTCACGAATCCATGCCTTATTTTTTACATCTGAGCCGGACTGATAAAGCCTTCTTCTCCCTATAGAACCTTCTCATAGGCCGAAATCCCTCCTTTGATAAAATAGTTATCAACGAGCTTCCAATCTCCCTTGTAGTAGCAAATAAGTTTAGGCTAAATGTCTCCATGCCTATACTTTTTCTGATGCAGAAAATTCAAAGCGGAACATACTGAAAATATGATTTTTTAAATTTAGGCCTGAGGCATAGGCTGGTTTTTAAAAGCTTAAGACAGTAGGTAATCAAAGGCTTCGTACTAGATGATGACTTGGTTGAAGTTTTCGCAGAATAAACTGGTGCTATCCTCTTCCTTTATTAGCCTTTCAACTGTGCAAATGTATGGGAACTTGAATTAGGACCTTTCCTTCACTATACTCTCGAGAGATTACAGCTCTTAAGGACTCATCTTTATGCTAATTTTAAGTTTCCCTCTTCCTTCGATGGCTGCTTGCTGCGCCTGGTTTAACGACGTCCCCATACTACTTTGATAATTATAATATTAATGATCACAATAAAATAATAATGCAACTAATATCATCTGCATCGCAACCTGCCAACCTTCTTGCTTCCTACACCAAACTAACAGCAACTTCGTCTTTGCTGACCATTTCTTATTTTAGTTTTTTCCTCACGAAAAATGAAATCTAAGAGTCTTTCATGTAATCGAATAGTCCATCAGAACCTAGAACGATGAAATCAGCCTCATATGTGAGGTGAATGTGCTTGATCTAAGGCTAAGAGATTACACCATACTTTCTTGCGGCTTTATCGCCAAAGGCTCTAGAAAGTGCGAGCCCAGGCCCCCAGCTGTTTTTGCCAGGAGCCCATATCCTATTAGGTCCTGAATACTTATCCTTGCCAATCTCCAAAGGATGAATAATCCCACCACACTGCTAAATCCTTAGCTTTTACATCAGATTATCTGGCTTATGTAAGGTGCAGAGCTAAGAAATTGCGATCCCTTGACAAAGTATGGCTTTTGAGTCTCCCACGTTTATAGAGTAGACGTTGTTGTCTGAGATTATTATCGACAAAAAGGTGCAACCTGAAAAAGCAATGTCTATTCCTGAAATGTCTAACTAAATTTATGTCTTTTTTAGAATATTTCGGATTATGTGGCTATCTAACTTTCGTTAACTTATTGCCTCTTGTAAGAACCCTGAGTTAATAAAGAGTTACTGTGCGTCGTTTTTGAAACGAATTCAGAGATCTGCTTTCCATTGGCGCCATGTCCATCACAAACGATGTAGATGTTGTCTGAAAAGATAATGGAATCTTGATTTACATTATGCCTATCTCCTTTTAAAGAGGCACCAAAGCTTTCAATTTTTGATCCATTGTTTTCATTCTCCTCTTCTCTCCTCGTCAAGGTTTTATGCTTTAATTCTTTTACGATTCTGTTGAATGAGTCTACTAACTTTCTTTGCATTACTCTATGTTCATTTTTTCTGATACGCGTTCCTATGTTTATTGTATTGCGTAGATTTGCTTTCATGTTTTAATGTGATTCAGTATGCAAATGATATTTTTTATTGAGAGAGATTTCTTTGAACTATGAGCCATAACGAAGAATGAGGGGTTGTAAATTTTTCAATCTTTTAGTCCTTTATGTCTGTCCTTTTTTTATGATACTATCTAAATTATACTAGATATGTCGCTCTTCACTAGGGCTGCTCTTCTTATTGTGAAATCTACTGACGTGGCTGAGGGAACTATCTCGAATATTTTCAGTGACTTAGGTTTTGTAATGTTTCTATGACTTTCTCTAGGCCAATTTGAGCTGATTCTAGCTAGCCAAATCATTATTTTCATGGTTATTTTTTAGCTTGGAACAGCAAGTTGCCAGCATTTTATTTTGCATTCAAAATATTTTTTTCTTCTATTTTTATAATCTAAAACTCATTTTCTTTGCGAAATATTATAGCAAAGACTAAGCTAAGGTTTTTTTATTAACTTGATTAAACAAATAACTTTAAATCTCTTTTCCATCCAGCACTCAGACACATCAAAGAAATTCTAATTGAATTGGGAATTTCAAAAATTTTGGACTAACGAAGTGCTCTAATTAGTAATTTTCTGAAACTTATCTTTCTCATACAACAAATGTAACGAATATTAATTTTATTATCATGAAATCTGGCTACAGGAGCAGGAAAGTTGTTTTGGAGGCCATTAAGCATTAACTTCCCAAACCATAGCACCATAAACAAGTTAATGACAAGAGAGATTTGGATACTCCTTCAAGGTTCCCACCAAACCGAATCATTATTAGGAACAGCCGAAAAGCATAATTAGAGCATGCAAAACCCAAAGCCACTTAAAAATAGCAGGCCAAATAGACTGAGTCTGAAAGCTAAAATACAATCTAAAATGAGCCTCATTCAGCTTCAACCTAATTTGAAGAAGGAGTGAGAAGTCCTCAATAGTTTTTGTAAGCCAGAGATAGGAGAACATAGCTTAATTATGAATTTAGAGAGAAGAAGTTTTAGCTCTAGAAGTAAAAAGACAAGCTTAATGAATGGTTAGGCGAAATGCACTTTAAAGTTGTCTCAGCTTCCTTTAATTTGTACTTGGCAAATGACCTTACATTTGAAGAAGTTAAAGTGCATTGTTGTGAAAATCTACTTTTGAACATTCTCAATTTTTTTGATAATTTGACTCACAAAAATGATTAAAGAAGTTCCAAATCACTAACAAATTACCAGCTCAAAAGGTCAAAAATAAAGATGGTTCCTTTAAGCTACTTATAGCTGACTTAAATACTTAAATAAATGAATCAGACACTGGTAAAGAATCTAGCCTACATGCAAATCAAGTACCCTCTAACAAAGGACACAAAACCAAATAAATCTTTACAGAGCTTGATTTCAAAAATTAACAACTTGGGCAACGATTAGCATGATATGGTCATGAAAAGTGCCGTTGAGTTCAAATTGAAAAAGGAAGACAACTATACTCCTGAAATAATGAAGTTTTTGAACTTTATCATCACCAAGCAATCTGAGCCTTGTGAAATAAAGGGCAGAAATAACAAAGAGCTCACCTATTTCGAATATTTTTACTAAACTATTTAGAGCATTTTCACATCAGTTTATAAACCAGATTATGATGATAAAGAAAAGAGCAAAGAAATATAAATCTAGGCCAAGCCCAGCCCTTAAGATTAGGCCGTCAACTTATTTGCTAATATACTAAGCAACAAAGCCATACCTGAATAGAAGGAAGAAGAGTTCCAGACTAAATAAGCTAAGTAATACAAGTAAAAGGTCATGAAGTATACCCACTACCTGATTGGTCGAAAAATATCATCTAACACTGAGCTATACTCCTAAAAATAAATACTAACTTAAATTTTTGATGTGAGGAACTCTTCCATCCTCAGAATATTGACCAAATGGACTTAAGAGTTGGAAGACAAGATCATTGACGCAGAAGAAGCCATTTTGAAGAGACCTTTTAGGTTCAAAAAAAATAAACCTTATGAGTACTCTAAGCTTAGTGCCAATCAAAAGAATGACCTTTATCAATAAACTAAGAGGAGAGCCAAAGATGTCAAACTTTTCAATTAGTAACTGCAGTAGAACTACAATTAGATTTAGTCTATGCTGTGTTCCCATCTACAACAAACGGAGGGAATGAAAAACATACCAAAAAACTAGTACAAAGTGGGCTACTTTTGCTCAAAAGCCCAAGTGGCAGCAAGCTCCACTCTTCTTTCGTATTTGAACAAAATGATACATATTCTTCTGCTAATACCTGAATAGCTAAAAAAGAACCACTTGCATGATGAAGAGTACATCTAAAATATGGATATAAACCTCATCACTTTTAAAATCGCAGATCTCTTTAGGTGCAAATTAAAGTCTAGGGAGGCTTAGATCATCAGAATCTTCAAACAGATAAAAAAAATCAGCTAAATTGGTTAACCATTCAAAATAGTGAGAATTAAAGACAGACTGAATCTTGGAACGAGAGATATTCTAATCAACATTCTTTTTAAAAACATCTTTTTGTGTGAGATTCAGCTCGCAGTTGAAGAGTATGTAGATGCCAAACAACTTTCTTATGATAGCTTTAGTCATTTTCTGTACTAACTCCATAGATCAAGGCTTGGACCTATCATGTAGTCAGCTTGTACTTGGGCTCAATTCGACCAACGTTCAAAAATATTCCGAGGCTTTTAAATCTAGAAAAACCCTTAGGATAAAAAAGAAGTTAATCACGAATGTGATAAATAATACTTGGTAAGCAACAAATATCCGTTTGTTTGTTCTATATGCTAAAAGTTCTATTCCACTCAGGAAGGTCTTTTAAAGCACGTGAAATGTAACTTATGTAGGACCTATTTCGAATGCGCTGTTTGTATTTACTCTAAAATGAAACCTCTCTAAGTCGCAAAACTAATTCAGCTTCCTTAGAAGCTTGGCGTTTTTTTCAATCAGTTCTAGCTTTGGAAATATAATTAGGGAGCTACAACTTCTTTTCCCAAATTTGGTCTTTTGACTTCCAAGAAAATGAAAAAGCCTGACATCGTATTCTTCCAAACGATTATCTACAAATTCGATTGCTATATCTTAAGAATAATCTAGGACAAATCTGAAAATTAATACTGGAATATCTAAATCATTGAAAAGATTGAAGGAAATACACAAAAAGGATGGTACAAGGTCTCGTAGAAGTACATCATTTATGATTGGAAAGAAAAAAGATCAATCAACAAAACTATTACGCCTGATATTATGCTTAAAGCTATGGAATAGTAGAAGAGAAACAGGTAATTGGCTGCCAAAGCCAAAAAAGAAGAAAAAGAGCGTAAAAGATAGTAGTTAGAGAAACGAAGAAAGGAAAAATAGGCGGAATAAGGTGATGAAGATGGCGAAGGAGATGATGGTAAGAAGAAAGGAAACAAAAAGAAGAAATAGAATGATTCAGATAACTAGTCTCAAACTTCGAAAGCAAATAAGAAGGAAGAATAGCCATTAAAAGAAAAAGTTATTAAGTATCACTAGACCATATGCAAAAAGAACGAGAATCTGAAAGTTCGTGTGGCCTAAATAACATCTGAAACGACAACAGATATTCTCGTTCTCGCAATATATTTGAAATAGTCAGTCATTAGAAACAAACTGAAAGAAATGAATAACAAAAACATCCTGCAGAAAATTGGACTAAAAAAAATAGAAGTGCTTTTCTTTGAGGACTAATACATACACGATTAACTCAATACTGATGATTTCTTGACCTAGATATAAAAGGTGGAACTCAAAGAAACTATCGAAAGAGTGAGTGAGGTTTATCTGGATAATAACTTTATAGAATCCATTGAGTTTTTGGCTGGTATGACTTCTCTCAAAGTTGCGCATTTAAGTAAGTTTTGTGTTATTTAGGCCATAATAATATCAGTGACTTATCATCTCTCCTGAACTTGAGGTTTTTGACTGAATTAGTTCTCTAAAACAACAAAATCTATGATCTGTAAGGACTTAAGAATAAACCAGACATAGTTTAGCTAAACCTAAGTAATACTGCCTTTATTAAGACAGGAATTAGTTACAAAGTCTTGGCTTTTTTGACTCTTGCTAAGAAGAATAATTCAAGCATCTTCGGAATCTCTATGTAAATGGAAACGAAATCGAATAATTAAATGGAATAGAAAAGCTAATAAACCTTAGAAAATTGGATTTGTGTACTTCCTGCATAACCTAGCCTTCAACAAGATTCAAACGCTTCTTGAGATAAAAACCTTGACCAATTTATAAGAACTAGATTTATGTAAAATTGGTTTTATTTAGCTAAAAACAAACTGACAAAGTTGAAGAATATCTAATGTTTTTCAAACCTCAAAAAGCTATACTTGAGTAAGTATCGAGTAACTTAGATTAAAACAAAATCAAAAATATCCCAGCCAAAATCGCTGAGTTAGTTTTTCTAAATGTGCTTGAATTAAGTGGAAACAAAATCAAGAAAATTAAAAACATTAATAGCGGAGCCTTGTCAAAATCTCTGAAAGTACTTAATCTCAGTAATTGTTCATTTATGCAGGCAGCAACCAAATCCAAAAAATGTAAGGATTAGATGGGCTTTAATACTTAGAAATACTCAACCTCAGTACATTAGACATGATTTAGGCAATAACCAAATACAAAATATAGACAACTATTTGGATCTTACGTTTTTGGTAAAGCTTGATCTCAGCCATAATGCTTTGCAGGACATTGACCTTTAAGATACCTAAAAGTATCTGCCTTATCTCAAAGAGCTTTATTTAAGTACGCAAATATTAAAGTAGATTCAAATCCCATTAATAATAGCTAGAGAAACAAAAAGGTGCTTGTTTCTTTGTTGAAACACATACCTCACGTCAAAGTAGTCTTCAAGACTGAAAATCTATATTAACTAAGAGAATGATTCAGATTTCTATGGATTCTTATAAAAAATCAGACCCAATTAACTAAGAGTTGTCAACTTCTTTGCTTTCTTCAATTTTCTTTTTGTTCATTCTAACTGTATCACTTCGCATCACAATAGTATGGCAGCTTTTGCTGCGTAATTTGGAGTTGTGAGATAAAACGGGATTGGGCAGGTACCTTTCTTGAACTTTTTCTTTGAGATTTTTACAGAATGCCTTCAATTCAGCTTTCTGAATGTATGGGTTTTCTGAATAAACCCCGATTTCTATGTTCAAATTTTCCAAGATCTTTTTATTTGTTTAGATGGCTTCTTGGATAATCTTAGTTTTTCTAGATTCGGCTTCAATTTTAGATTTGACTTTTGATATTTCTTACATCATCATTTCTTGATGCAGATGTTACTTCAAGAAAGTCTGCTTTAACATCTTCATACATTATTGGGTTTTTACGAAATTTGTTTTATTTGCGTTTTTGAATTCCTTTTTTATTGCTTGCTATTCTGGAGCCATCATGTGTCTCTTCATTTTTTCAAAGATTAGCTGTATTTCATTGAGGGAGATCAAATATCTCTCCAAATTGCCTTTTTTGACTCCAAGCATGACGTTATTGGGGGTGGTGACGTTGGTGTAAATATGATAGCCATTAGTTTAAAGCAGTTGGATGTCTTGCTACAATCTATGGATTAGTTTATTCAAAAACTCTTTGAAGTTTTCATAGCTTTTTAGCATCTTCTTAAAAAAGCTGCCTTCCAAATTTTTCTCTGAATCCCTAAACATAACAGAAGAAACAAACAAATCTCTGTCATACTCGAGTGTTTCAGTTAAATTGACTAATATTTCCTACAAATAGCATAAGTCCTAAATAAAGTTGTTCTTGATATCTACCTCATTTTTCTAAACATCCTTGTGCTAGCTCTTGTAAGTCAGAATCTTCTTTAAAAGCAAGACCACTTTGTCGAAGATAGTGCAGCACTGTTGATGAACCCCTCTTAAACCTTAGATCTCCTAGTAAAGCAATTTTTCTTTGACGACATTGTCCGAGTTTGTGGTTTTGTTGCCGTTGCTGCTCAATAAGTTCATAGTTTTCTATTTATTTAAAAATCAAATGATATAATAGAGGTTGAAAGATTTCTTTTATTGGGCTGCTGGCTCGGAATTAAAATTTGAATGCTCAAACATCAAAAATGCTTTAAAACTCCTGCAATTCCTTTGTGTGTTTTGACTTTTATCCAGCAAATAGTAGTTCAACCATTAGTTTAGCCTTTTACAGCCTTTTCTTATAGTCATAAAGTTTGCCTTCAAGCTCTGTTTTCTCCTTTTTCAAGATATTTATCTCAGCATTTTAATCTATTAGGCTTCTTAGCCTATCATTTTCGACTTTCAGACTTTTGTTTTATTGCTACAAAGTGTTGAAGTCCTAGAGCTTCCAGTTAATATTTTCGATGGTTTTGTAAATTTCATCTATTATACCATTTTTTTATGCATTTTCTTGATTCCTTGACTTCCTCACCATCGCTTCAGATTCATCTTCTGCGAATATTTTTTTGCGACGGGCCGGGGAAGGAGTTTTGCCGCTGGCCTGGTGCTTCGGCAGAGTGTCCGTATTTTAGCTCCGCAGAGGATTACGTTAATTATTCATAATAAAAATTATAAAGCCATTAGGGTTGACTTCAAAGAATAATTGCTGATTTGATGGGATTGGCATTATTTGAGTTGAATAATCTTAAATTCTTATTTATTAAAGATTAAATAGTTTACTAAAGCACCAAATGGAGCACAGGTAAAACAGAAGACCCTACTTCTTGGTTCTCAGCCCACAGGGTAGCCCCAAGATGAAGATTTTCTTCCGCTGTGGGGGAGAAAAAGGGAATATTCAATCCGAAGTTTCAAATCAACAAGTGGGGATTGGGAGCAAGTCGACGAAAACAGAAGAATAGTCAACAAACGAACTGTAGTTCTAGCCATTCGTTCCTGTCTTCAGCTAGCAGCACCAAATAGAATGATTATCTTTATTCTTCCCCTCCTCCATTTTTATTTTTTAAACCCAAACCTACTATTGAATTCTGATTCATTATGACCAGAATTTAAATGAGAGTATATATTTATTTGGCTGCGATGGAGGCCAAGTATTGATGGGGTACAGGGAGGAACAAAAGGGAATAACTGTCCGAATAGTCATGTTTCTTAATTTTATTTATTTCGCTCAGTTATATTAAGCATGGATTATGAACGATTCAATAAAGCTAGACTCACCGTCCAAGTCTGCAACTTCCCCATTAAACCCAATTCAGTCGAAAACCCATCAGGAGTGGCAAAACAGCGAACCAGCCTCGTTTTTCTGACGAATAGCTTCTAAAAGAAGCATAGTCAGCAGAACTAGGCTCATCATAACATGAGCAAAATCGGACAAATGCTCAGCAACCAGCGGAATAGCTAGGGCTAGTACAAATCCAGAGACAGATTCAGTAGCAATCTTCTGAATTTTCCTGAAATTCGACTCAAAACCACGAGGGAAGATTAGACCAAGTAGAAAATGGAAACTTTGAAAACTTACAATTCCGCCAAACTTAGTGTGCGTCCATACCACAAGATAGAAGCACTGCTCGCAAACAAATATAACTCGAGAATGGAGATCTTCAATAAGAAATAGAGTCTGGGCAGCAAGAAGACCATCATTATAAGCGAGATGAACGGAGCCTAGCTGGAGAAGCTGAAATAGTAGCGCAGGACCTACAGAGAGGAGGTCAAGCCCAAGGTCAAATCGATGCAGAAAGTCACCAAGAACCACTTGAACAGAATCAAAAACTAAATCGACATACCTCTGGAGCTGTTGAGTCAGAGATGCTAGGAAACACAAGTGGACAGCAAGGTCTATAGCCTACAAATGAAAAATATGCTTCGGTTCGAATTCGATAATAACATGTAAGCTATCAAGCAGAAGGAGAGGTTTGCAAAGAGGAAGAAATAGGAGGTTAGGCTGGAGGGTTGGAAGTTCGAGCCCAAGCACTCCATCCCTTCTTTCCATCTCTAATATTGATATTTATGGCATGCCAATAATTACCTTGGTTGATGGCGACTCAACAAGCACAGGATAAGCAGAATATGAGTATGGTGAATAGCTTGAGCATAAAAAACGTTTATATTATCATCTCTCAAGTCTCATAAAGAATATTCGAAATGCTATAAAGTGGCGTGAGCTGCTTTCCTGAGTAGCATTCCGATGAGGAAACAGCACACAACTGTGAATACTGTGAAATAGCATCCAATCTTTTTGCCTAAATTATGCACATTTTACGGAATGCCTTTTTGACGTGCTATTGTTGTAGGTACTAGAAGCGCAGTCTGCTCTACTAGACCTACTTCACTAGCTTTTCGATCTCCTATTTCAGTTTGTTCCTCTAGGTTTATCCTTACTTGGACACATAGCTCAGTATCTTGGATGGTCTCACATGACTCCTCCTGGTGATGGGCAGGGGGTGCCCTAGGATGGTAGTTGCTGCTGTGGAGGCGATGGAGCCTGAGGCCCTTGAGGAGGTCTAGAGGTAGTTGAGATTGCTTTCCTTGATCTTCGAATCTTTTTTGTAGTTTCTAGATGTTAGTTAGCTTACATGATGACCTTGAAGGTCTTGTAGGTGGGAGCTCTGCCGTCGATGATCAGAATTAGCTTGAAGCGGTCCATCAAGCACTGCTCCAGAGGGGTGTTCTAATCGATCATAATATCTATATATCTGCGCTCCTCGTTTTCCCTGAATTCCCCTTCCGAGGAAGACACCCGATAGGCCTTCTTGTTGGTGGTCTTAATCGAGTACCTCAGGGGCACATTGTTGCGCCTGGTGATGCTTATAGTGGCTGCCGACTGGAACTGGTTTCTGTAGAACACGATCGCATTTTAGGGTTACACAACCACATCGCTTTCTGCCTCAACTTCCCTCATTTCTTTATTGTTACTATTATATAACTGGGGTAAATCAGACTATTTTTCCATGCTCGGGATTAGCATCTTTCGATATATAATAATATCGACTCGCATATACCTCTCAACAATGAATACTTTTGGAGTATCGCTGTTCAAGGAGCCCGAGGAGTTCGTGGCCCTGCACCTGGGTCTCAAGACTCATACCCACGCCTGTTTGAGTTTCTTGGAGAGGTTGCTGCATCGCACCAAAAGTCCGCCCCTGGCCATCACCTACACCTACCACTTCCTCAAGGACAAAACCGAGGAGGAACTCAGTCTGGATATCATCAGGTTTGTGTCGCAGCTGGCTGACGTGTCTCCCGGGGTGTCCATGAACAGCTCCCTCCAGGACATCCTCTCCGAAAGCAGCTTTCTGACCGAGCTCAGGCACAGTCTTACGCACAAGACCATGGTCAAGGGCACAATACTGCTGCTGGGCAGACGCCTCATCCTCCAAGAACTATAGCAAAAATATTGGGTCACCACTTGCAACAAAATTCGGTAGGTCTATCGGCTGAATCCCAACAAGGTGGCCGAGTATTTCAGGCAGATTTACAAGAGCGAGTACGATGGGGATCTAGGGTGGTTGGTTGCGAGCCGGCCCTTGGAGTATTTTGCGGGCTGCAGTAACTATGAGTACAAGTAGCATATCGGGTAGGTTATTTAGGCGTTCATTGCGAATAGATTGTCGAGTGCGTAGTTTGAGAAGTACGGGGAGGTGGGGAACAGCCAGAAGCAAACCATCTTCGTGGTGGTGCTGCTGCAGACCTATATCACTCTGAACGAACAGCAGCAGCACTTCACCCACTTCCTCACGACCTACCTCCAGCAGCTGCCCTCATCCGTCCTCCAGCAATAGCTGGTCAAACGCGAACTGCTCAAGTGCTACTTCCTCAAGTACCTCAAACATGCCCAGCTCGTGGTCTAGAGCCTGCCCTCGGACTACCAGCAATAGCTAGAGCAGTTCTGGAGTGAGAAGGAGCAGCAGATCGGCAAAATATACTCATGATGATACTGCCCATTTTAATTAAACCTTATATTATTGGCCAAACACATACCCATACTTAACTGCGACTTGCCGCATAGATGATATTAAAAGGATGGAGGGTAGATGAGGTAAAAATAACTAGTGCCGAGGGTTGAGACGATAGACTAAAAACATCATGGACAACTTGCAGCCCTGCTACACATTTATTAATTATCCTATCATTCCCGACCACTCGTATCTGATACGGCAGCGATAAATAATTCGATGTGGACGAGACAAAGAACAATACAAAAATTAATGGGTTGGCGTTGGTCACCTCCTGAAGAAGATCTTATAGTTCTTGGGGAGACTCACATTTTCGCGGTAATTGGCGAGCCCTCCGATGACCAGGTGCTACTTGATCATGTACTCAGAGATGAAGAGCACTGCGACCACGAGCAGACTGATGCCGTAGATGAGCAGGCAGGCGATGCAGATGATGATTGCCTCTCGGTGTGCTGCGAACCATGGGTAGAGGATGAAGTCCTGATCGCTGCGACTCACTCCTATAAGGGCGATGATGGCGAAGAAGAGCAGTAGCAGTATGATGTAGGTTACTGCGAAGCATATCAGCCCCCGCTTCTATTTTTAATAATGCCTCGTGAGCTCACTGCACTCCAACATCCGCTGCACTTCCAGTCTGTAGTTAAATTAGGTGTCGCAGACTTCGCAGTGCACCTTCGAAGCAGGGTTGAGTTCGATTCTGCGCTTGATCCACTCCCGCAGGCACTCAGTGTGCACGTATTCCATCGAGCCGATGCACTTGCAGGGCTTGATGAGTTTGCTGCCCTCGGACTCGCTCTCCAAGCAGATGCGGCACTCCTCGGCGTTCTGAATTAGGTGGTGGTGGTACGTTCTTGCCGGTGGTCTGGAGGTGGCGGAGGTTGGTGACTGCGTTGCGTTCTGCTGAGCTGATGTGGAGGGAGAGGTCGTAGTGGACGGGTACGAAGTGGGTGGATGATTCCTCTAGGGGTTCGTTGGAGGGCACGATGTCTTGGAGGTGCATGAGGGTCGAAATTAAGGAAGTGATTATGGTGAGCTTTATAATTAGAATAATTCTATTTCGAATTCGCATATTATTAACATCGCACTGGCAGTGCTGCTGCACTTACGCCCCTCAGCCCCGTTTGAGATAGGATTGGATGTAGGTGATGGGAGGTGAGGCATTTGGGGCTGGAGCTAAAACAAATGGGCTGTTGGTTCTGGTGGGGTTAATTAGTGTGGTGTGGCGGGAGAGAAGATGAAGTGGGTGAAAGTGGAGGGTTGGCTAACAGATGATGAAGTCTGATGTTTGGGTGTGTATAAATATGTCTAACATAATAGGATTGGCTAGTGAGTCCATTATCCGATTTAAGCAGTATAAATGCATTTTACGATTTATCAGAAACAGGATCATGAAACATACACAATTTTCGATCTAGTTACTCTCATATTAATCATATTGCTTTAGTAGAGGCATAAAGTCGATTCATATCATGGCATAATTTTCTGAATGAGCCAAACATTAAAATTGCTAGCATAACATCGATTTGGCCTACTCAATATCCTACTTTAGATGAGCATTGGTTATGGAGTGTTTGAAGGCTCAGATAGAAGCAGCCACAGCAGCT
>Ga0316217_10003387_pt1 | contig 18221 bp, 8 predicted proteins | sample 1anoAmetaG_FD_203633 | JGI IMG/M metagenome (GOLD analysis project Ga0316217, IMG submission 203633) | Freshwater microbial communities from Trout Bog Lake, Wisconsin, USA - 1anoA | ecosystem: Environmental > Aquatic > Freshwater > Lake > Hypolimnion/Profundal zone | place: USA: Wisconsin...
ATTTTGAATTTCTAAATAAGTACCTTCTGAAAAGATAAAACAATCGAATATCGGAGAATAGCCAAATGAAACCCAACCAAGACAAATCCTAAGATTTGGTAAAAAAATGTTGCTAAGTTTTGCAAAACTTATTAGATATTTATTAAATGGGTGTTTATTTGTCTTAGCCTAACAAAGAGAAGCACATCGCAGAGGGACAAAACGACTTCCTCTCTTTTGTGTCAGCTGAAATGCAGGGTAATTTTGATTTAACCAAAGGATGGAGAAAAACTATGGAAGATGCTGCTATCCATACACTTAGTATTGGAGACGGAAATTCCCTTTTTGCAGTTTTTGATGGCCACGGAGGTAAACAACACTTAATGTTAGGTTTCTAAGTGAGCAAATTTGTTGCATAAATTTTCACAAAGGAGTTGACATCAACCCAATACTATAAGAATAAGCAATACAAGGAAGCACTGGATTACACCTTTAAGACCATCGACTAAATACTCGAATCTCCGCAAGGGCAGGCAGAACTGAATAGAATAAGAAACTCAGGAAGCACAGTAAATAATCAACCTAACTAATACATAGGTGGAGGTGTGGGTTGCACCGCAAATGTAGTTCTTATTACGCCCCATACTATCTTCGTTGCCAACGCTGGAGACTCTCGATCTGTTTTGTGCAGAGAAGGTAAAGCTGTGGCCCTTTCTGAAGATCATAAACCCGACTCCCCCATCGAGGAGGCAAGAATAAAAAAAGCAGGGGGTATGATAAGTATGGGACGAGTAAACGGAGGTCTGAATTTAACTCGTTCATTTGGAGACTTCGACTACAAAAGAAACAAATCGCTGAGCTATGGCGAACAAATGATAACCTGCAAGCCCGACGTGAAATAATTCTAGCGTAAAAAGTCTGACTAGTTTATCCTATTAGGTTGCGATGGGATTTGGTAGAATTACGTATAGAACAGCCAGGGAATCATAGATATTGTCAGGTAGGAACTGAAGAGCAAGGTATCTTCGAAAAAGGTTATAGAAGACTTGTTGTAATTCTTAATTGCACCAGATACGATGTCGGGCATCGGATGCGATAATATGACTGCTACCTTGATCATCTTTAAAAATTGACAATGTCCCATAATGCATCCCATTTTCTAATCTAAGAATTCTCTTTTTCCAATTTCTTGTCTAAAATTATTGGCTAAGCTATTCTAGGTTTAATCAAAGATAGCCGGTATCCTAAGGGAAGAATCAAAACCACTTAGCCATAATCTGTCTGGAGATATTCTACCCACTATTTTTAAGTTTTTCGAACGATTAAACAATACTGCATATATTTGTGTAGTGGTGTTCAGTCTTAGTCAAATCTGATGGAATGCTGGAGATGAGGATTTGATAAATACTGATGAAGGTGTTGATCCAGTTTTGAATTTAATTAGAAGTCATATAATAGTGAGTTTATTATGAGCGAATCCAACTTTCACTTCGATGACAATTCAAGAAAATCGATAGCCCTTTCTAGAGCTGAGAAATTGAAAGAAATCGATGCTCTCTACCGAGCTCAAATCAAGCAGATCTACACTGAGAGCAAAAGTAAAATATAAAAAACGGAGGTGTAGCAGGTCAGAAGTCCCAACGGCCTCGAAAAACGCCAAAGTACAATCCGAAATTAGATAATCCCAACTCCATAGCTACTGGTGCAAGAAAAACAGCTACAAAACGCTAAGTCAGCATCGACCCTCAAACTGCCATAAAGTAATTCAAGCAGCAAATTTTTGACAGGAGGGTCTACTAATGATGAGAAAGTGCGAGCTTCGGTTTTCCTGAAAGGATAGTCAAGTAAAACCATCGAAGGGTTGAGAAGAGAAAACGAAAACAAAGAGCTCAAAATTCGGGAGCTAACTCACAAGTGCTAGAATTTGGTTTAAAAACTGAAAAAGCATCTTGGGACTGAGTAGTTTTAAGCAGAGCTAGATAACCTAAAGGAGTTTACTGATGGCAAGATGGAAAGACTGGAAAACTTACTGAAAATAAAGCAAGAAGAGATATTTTTCAAGTTGAAACTCCAGGTCATCGGCCTTTTACAAGAGTTTAGCATTCCCAAGGAGTAGCTAGCAGAATTGAGCGATATATCTACAGAGACTAATCTTTTTAGTTATATGTGCAAAAAGATTAAAACCAGGCTTAAAGATTTTAGAAGCAAAGAGCAGGAGAGTAGCTTTTAGCTTCAAAAAGATAAAATAATCAACCAAAAGCAAGAAGAAAGAATACACTATTTGACTTAAACCAACGAGCTGCATAAACTTTCTTAAAGTAAGCTCAAATCTAAAATTGAGGACTTGAAAGCCCAGCTCAATTAATGCTTGTAAAAGATAAAAACAAGAGAAAATGAAAACTAGAAATCAGAAAACTAAGTTTTTAGACTAAAGAAGCAAAACTAAGAACTGCAGAGTGTGAACCAGAAGTTGGTTGCTGCCATGCGCAATGCTAATGGAGAAAGAAGTGATGAGAAAAGTGTCTGGTAGGCTAAGGAAAAATAAATGAAGACTCTCTTGAATAACTACTTTGTCTAGAAACAAAGACTCCAAGCTGAGCTTGAAGAGAAAGATGAATAGATTGAAGAAAAACATATAAAGCAAAGATTTCTATAGCAAGAAAACGAGCGGTTGAATCGAGAGCTTGTTAGATGGAGAGAAAGATACGAATGGTTATAAAAATAAAAAGATAGCAAACTCAAAGAACTTTAGTAATAAAGAAACATTCTTCTGACCAAATTTGAAGACTACAAAGTTGAACATAACCAAGGCATCATACTAGCTTATAGAAACTAAATCGACGAGGCGTTGCGTAAGATTGAGTAGTACCAGCGTGCCTACGAAAATTTGTTGCTATAGCGTGATGAGGAGAGAAGATTATTGCAGCGCAGTGAGGAACAAAATCAAGAGAAGATTGAGAAGATGGAGAGAGAGTGGCTGTAGAGAGTCAAAAGACTTTAAAGGATTAAGTAATAGTAGCTTTATGAAATTGGACAAGATTTTGAGTACAGGTTGACGGAAACGCGGCAATAGTTTACCAAGAAATAGCAGCTCCTTTCCGAAGAGATGCAGGCAAGAATGAGAGCCCTACTGGCTGAAAAAGATAAAAAGGCTACTTAGTAGTTGATATAGCTTGAAACATAAAACGACCAGCTAAAGAGGTAAATAGAAGATCTCAACAAGATCATCTAAGTTAAAGAGTCACTAATAAACGTTATAAATAGTAAGAAAATACTCTGATATTGCTCACCATTATATAAATATTCTGATATACAGAAAATAGCCTGAGAAAAGTTTATACCCCATAATGATGCTCATTGGAAAATTACTGAACCAGCAACTGAAATCAAAGTGATTGATTTAAAAGGGGAAATCATAAACAATCATTTCAATTTGATTCCTTAGAAAAGATATTTAACTTTAATAAGTTACAAAAAGTAGTTTCGATGGGACCAAAGAAGGAGATTAAGAAATAAGTTATCTAATAGCCACCCAAAGAGGTAGAGCCAGAAATACCTCCGCACGAGCTTCAGGGGTATGGAAGATTTACATATCCCACCGGATCTCAATACGAAGGAGAATGGCGGTTGATTAAGGGGATAAAATCGAAACAGGGCAAAGGTACCTTAACGGTCCAGCCTGCACCGCAAAGCCAAATAGGAAAAGAACTGTACGAAGGTGAATGGTTTGAAGATAAAATGCATGGATATGGGATTTATTACTTTCCTGATGGAGCTGTCTATAAGGGCAATTGGAAGAATAACGTGTTTAGTGGGCATGGTGTTTATGAATTTCCCAATGGAACCTTTTATGAGGGCTAATGGGAAAACCATTTGATGCATGGGACTGGATTCTTCATCGATCATAATGGCAGAAAATGGGGTGGGGAGTATAGGAAAGGTAAATTTTAAAGTAAGAATCAAGCTGAGCTGCTCAAAGAAAAAGCAATAACTTTGAAGAAAGTAGAAATCAAAAAGTAAGTCGAAGCTACACTACAAAATCTACTGGAAGCGGTAGCCAAGAGTGATAAGAAGACTTTGAAAGACAACCTAGCACCCTTCTTTGCAACGGCGGATAATATCAAAGAATTCGTTAAATAGCCCTATTCTAAGTTTGACGAGAGACCTCCCTAAAAATGGACTTAACTGCTTAACATAGCGAAAGTAGGTCTTTTCAAGGTGCTGTAAAACCAAACTTAAGCTACAATAATAACTTCAGATAGGATTTTGGCGAAACAACTCTAAGGAGTGGGCCAACTCGTTGAGATAGTAGGTACGAAGTAATAAAAAACAATAAAGCTCGGGCTAGTGGGTCTAGACAACAAAAAGTGGATCGTCATTGCTGCGGCTGAATAATAAAAGAAGAAGTGAAAAACTCAATTCTTTTCATGTTGAAGCTTTATTAATTCTATCAAGATGAGTGTTTGTTGGAGGGTCTTCTGAAACCGTTTTTTGAAGAACTCTAATTTTAGTTTTAATGGTATGAGTATAGATTAATATTTATTAAATGAACTTGACATAAACAAATCCTTAAACTCCGGCACCACCTTTGCCTTCCTCAAAACCCAAACTTAGAAAGCTGGGCTTCGTTTTGGCATTTTTCATCATAGTTTTTGCTCTAGGGTTCACAGTTTACCACTTTGGAGCTCGAAAAAGCCACACAGTAAAGCCTCACAATCTTTATAATTCATTTGACGAATCTCCAGCCCATAAGAAGTTGCTTAGTAGTTTGAATAAAGCTAAACTTAGTATCCTTTACGGGAAAAAGGAAGACGGAGTTTTCCAGTTCGCCTAGCATTTGGCGAATCAATGGACTCACAAAGGGAGAACCGTTATTGTTGAAGGATTCAGCTCAAACGAACTTATCCTAATATAGATCTCAAAAGGAATATTCCAACAAGCCAGCGCTATTTTAGGAGATAGTTCCAACGGCACTGACTGGATCCTATTTTCCATTAATGGATAGTTAATTCCTGAAGAGTAAATCAATCAAATAACTCAACAATATCCTAACAGCAAAATAATCATAGTAACAACCAATAAATAGCAAAAGGTACCTTTCTCTACATGTAGATCAAAGGATTCAAATCATTTCAATATACTAAACTAGATAACAAACAGCTACTGAAGTCTATCGCCAAAGGCTATAAAGTCAAGCAGAATGTAGCTGATATCCTTAATGAATACTATGATACTCATGAATAGCTCTTTTAAGGGTTACATCCATAGAAGTTTGATCATCAAGAGCATCTCGGAGAAAATTACAAATCTCTTTAAAATCTCAGCAAACAGTAGGCTGCGATATTAGCAGAGCTCTGCCAAAAAGGTGCCAAGAAGAACAAAAAGGTTAAATAGTTGTAAAGTTTAGTCTCCTACGGGGTTATTTACGTCTAGGATAAGCACATTTGGCTCAATTAAAATACACTTTTGAATTACGAACTTAACACTGGCTCAAATTGCATCAATAAATTCGCCATCTAGGCTTAAGTAAAAGCTTACGAATAAAGAAGAGAAAAGTAGGAAGAGTTGAAAAAGGCTAAATAATAAGAAGAAAAGAGAAAATAATAGTTGAAAAAGGCCTAAGAGCAGAAAAGATTGTAAGAGGAACAGAAAAGGTTGTAGGAGGAGAAAAAGAAGCAGGAGTAGTTGCAGAAGAAAAAAGAGGAAAGCTAAAAGCCAAAACAAAGTGCTCAGTCCAAAAAATAGAAGGCAGACGGAGGTAAGAAAAAGCAAGCAAAAGCTAGTAAGAAATGATCATCTAAAATGTGATCTATAATTTAGCACTTCTATTCAACATGCGTTGATAATTTCTTGATACTAAAATATCTTCAAGGAGTAGATATTTAGTAAAGTTCATTTCGAATGTGATATCTTGTTGAGCGTATCCATAACAGATAAAGGATTAGTAAAATTTTACAGGCCTATTCATAATCTAGAAAATAAATACAATAAATATAACAATCTCTTCTCTATAATTTCTCAAAATTTGCAAAAGTTCCTGTGGTAGGTTGGATCTAATTGCTCATTCCGCTTTTAATCTCTTGGTAATGCTAGTTTAATCTGAATGGTCGATCGATATAGAAGTATGAGAGCTTTTGGTAAATCTTCTAAACACTTTATTTTGGCAAAAACGTAAATTTCGGGAGTAAGTTGACTAGACATACCTAAAAATGGTTAAAATAGCTAATACTGAGGCATCACTTTGTGGTTCTATGTTGAAATTTCTGCAGAACCTTTTAAATTGTGATTTGGCGAATTAGGCTAACTTGATCAAAAGTTAATAGGTTTTTATAGATAAGAATGGAGAAAAGAACGTTTCAGGACGAATAAATTAACAGTTAGCTTGTTTTACTGAAAATTTTACAAAGCAGTTTAAGTCATCAAAAACTAAAGCTGAAGTTTTGCTTTGTTTCTTGAAAGTAAGCAAAGCCTGCAGTTTTCTAAAGAAAATCCTATTTATTGTGTAAATATTTAGCTAACCCACCTCATTAAATCTACATTAATCTTCTAAAAATGCATACAAAAACAGAAAACATTCCAAATCTTCATCTTCTATCCATTGCGAATCCAAAAACAGATTTAATCGGTTGAGCCATGCTCAGGACTTTTAAATATTAACAATGAAAGCAAGTAGCATAACTATATATAATAATTTGATAATGGAAAATCATAAAGGTTCCCTTTCCAAAAAACGATATTCCCAAATATCTCTCAAGGTAAGCACCTTCCTATCTAGAAAAGGCAAACTTTGGTTACATCTGTGATCTAATCTGGAGAATCACTCACAAAAGTAGCAAAGAAATTGAAGATTAAGCTATCCACTGCCAAACTCATCCTTAAAAAGTTCAAGAAGACAGGTTTGCTCTTCAACAAGCGTCTTAGAAACGCTAAGAAGTAAACAAAGTTGGCTGGCGCAATCGGACAAGAAGAAGATGTTCTTCGGTTATCTTCCGAAGCTTCAAAAACAATTGAGAATGCTTAGAAAGGTAATGCCCCTTCAAAAAACGAGGAATTAGAGATCGTTTTTACGAACAATGAGATGAACATGTAGGTTATTTACTGGTGGAACAATTATCTCCAGCAGCAAGTAAACTTACCTTGGACTGGCTACTACTTCGTTGTTTGAAACTTTTATTTTATAACTAATATTGGCATATAAATTGCAGTTGATTTATTGAGAAACATTGGTTTTATGCGCAACAACTCTACTACTTTACAAATTCCATCACAACTTTTAGATTTATTTTAGATTTGATTGCTTCTGCTTTTTCAAAAACTTTTGATAAATTGCAGAACAAAGAAGATCTTAATTTTACAAACAATAATGCATGAAAAATGTTTGGAATATCTCTATCTCAAAGTTTTGCCAAAGTTTTTGTGAGAAGAAACCCATGTAATTTATTCGATTAATTTATCGACAATGCTTTCAGCATCAATCAATTACTCAAAAGTGAATTAGGCTAGGCAAACAAGAGATTCAAATAACTTCGGTGAAGTAAACTCTAGATTTTTTGACGAAATGGATCTTAGAAACTATTGAGTATTAAATTCAATCTTGTTTTTTAAATATATTTTAAAACATAGAACCTTTTCCTTTCGTTCTCAGCATTGTTGACCAAAAAGTAAATTTGTAAGGACAAAAAAATGTTGGATTGTCTAACTTTTTTTTTCTATTTCTTTATAAAATATGGTTGATGACATGTTTATAAGTAACTTTAATTTGGCCAATATTATATATTACTATGTAAGCATCGAAGCCCAAAAAAAAGGAGCTGAATATCAAAAGAGACAAATACCCTTACAGCAAGCATCACTTCTACTTCAATGCCAACTCAAAAGACTATTTGCTGTTTATTAATGACAGCCGTGGTTTTCTCGTAGGGATTACGGAGGGGATCTCTAAGCAGGTCGCTGAGATCTAACTTTAGCCTATCATCCCTATCCATTTCATTTCAACAGGGAAAGGTGACATTATTATACTTTACCAGAATGGAATCTTGACTCAGTATGTTTAGCAATTGATCTTATACAAGAAATTCGTGAAGGTTTAGTTTGGCCATGAAATTGCACCAAGGAAAATCATTAAGGTGAGAGAGAATTCATACATCATTGTCTCTTCAAGACAAACGCTCATTTACTTTGAAGATGGGAAAATCACTAATGAGCTGCCTTACCCTTCTTAAATGCTGATGTAGGATCTTCAGATTGATATTCTAAGAAGATAGCTTCAATAGGTAAGGTTGGTAGTTCCTCACCGGAAGAGCAACTTTCCTTTTGTTTTCAGTGATGACAATATAAGCGAATGGAAGAAAGAGAAGTGGCTTTAAGAGAGAGTAAAAAGGCTTTGTTTAGAAGAACAATAGATACTGCTACCTGCCAAAAACTACAAATTTTGCTTTTCTTCCACCCACAATAAAATATTTATTTACTATTAAAGTTAGACTATTGTTCTTTCCACCAAGTTCCAGCTATTCGATGCTATTCATTTGCCCTTTTTGTACTTTAGATGCAAGAACAAATGGAACCAAATTCCTACGTTTCTCAATGCAAATTATGCCAACGGTACTATAATCCTGATAACAAATGACTTTTTCAACTAAGTCGCTCCTGACAGGCTGAGCAGAACCACAGACATCGTTGTGAGGCAAAAACTGAAGGACAATAGATTGGTGAGTCACGGCTACGGACTGAGTAACGGCAGTTGTGTCTTCATCTCCTTAGACTCGTAAACAACAAGACTTCTGCTTATTTGAGGTGATCTGTATCATTTGAATTCTTTAAACCAACAGACATACACAATAATGAGTCACACAAGGATAGTTTTCAATTCGACAGATTGAATAGTTACTGAGTGCCTTCGTTAAATAATCATATTGATTCATTTTAAATGCTTCAAGATATAATAGGATTTAGTCCCAAAAGCAGATCAGCTGTCATTAAACAACTTTTGAGGAGTTGAGAAACATAGAGGATGATTCTTTTATAGTATATAAATTTTTACTTCAATTATTTATCTCTTTTTTCAAAAAAAAAAACTACAAAAATTAAAATTGGTCATTATTGTTGTTGTTTTTGTTGAGAATTTATTTTTGAAATAAGATTTTGTGACCCAGAAGCTGTGAGGGTCGTCATTTATTCCCATTTTTATATGCTTGCCATTATATCCCCTTCAAAATTCACTATAATTACTTGGTTAAGTCAGTAAACTGAAAAGATGATCACTAAATCTTCTTTAGCAGATGGCCCAAAGGCATAATGTATCGTGGCGCTATCGGTTGTCTCTCCTACCAAAGAAATATCTTGTTCTCAGAATGTCAAAGATCTCATATACTCTCACTCAAGCTATATAGTTATCCCATCGACCCCTACCTTGCTAACTTATAACACATCTGAGATAATACTCGGGACTCTTCCGCTTACGAAGTAAACAAAATAAATACTTAGAAACTTGCTTCTGGACCTGAATTTACCCTTTTATCACAGAGGGTGCAAAGAAAGTGAACAAGGCTTCTATTTTGGCAGATACCTAATATTTGACCAAAGGCTGGTTGGTATCAAATTGAGCTGTGAGACAAAACCAGTTCTTGTTAAGGAGATGTAAACTTTCAAAAAATGGCCCTCCAGAAAGACTTCACATTATAGAATCCCAAAGATCGTATTAGATTATTACAAAAAAAACAACTTTGCAGAAAATACATACACAAAAGAGATCATCATTGGTGACTTTGTTCTGACCTTGAAAAACGTGAGGATCAGTCTATTTTTTGAAAGTGAATTAAAATAGAATATAAATTTGCTCCAGGATTCAAAATTAATTGGCTCAGATATTGTAAGTGTAGTTGCAGATCTTCCTCGAGAGAAAATCTTGTAGAGCAGGCTTCGCCCATTCAACTACAACACAAGCACTGTGTTTTAAAAACAGCTAAGGCAATTTGCTAAGAATTCAAGCAAAATCGTGATGTACACAGGATGTAAGTCAGCCCCCTCAACAGAACTGTATCTCTCGAACCCATTTATTTTTCATAATCACTAGGTTGCATAGGTGAAAATGGAACCTTACTTTCTCAACAAAGGAGGAGCCATTGCGATTCTTTCTTCCATTTAGATCAGTAAAAAAGAGTTTTTACAAGACAAACCGGCAGTAATTAAACAAATACCCAATTTAACAGTAAATGGCTTCTTAAGAGAAGTAAGATAATCTCTTCAAGGGAAACGTAAGTCTTTCTACCCATAAAGCTGGGGTAGTTGGAAACCAGTGCCCTAACAAATGGATTAATTATTGAAAAAAATGCATCTTTGGTATTTCTATAACACAATAAACGAATGTGAACCTTTCATAATCCCACTTCCTCTCGAAAAGATGACGGAGATGATAGTTAAGTAGTTTAAATAGATTGCAAACTTTTTAGAAAGGCCACTGAGCGTCTTTATTTCCTTCTACAAATCAGAGAAAGAGTAGCTAATGGATGAATAGAATCCTTAGGTTAAAATTTATGGTTCTCTCACAGATTTAATTGCTCAGTAGAAGCGTCAGAGATATTTAGTTTACACTAGCAATCCTAAGTAAATACTTTTCTTGACCCACTTGGCCCAGCAGAATAGTCGGGTATATATCTGCCAAAAGTAGATATTTATGGAGGAACAAATCTTAGCAAACCGCTAAATTTCGAACATAGAGAAGAGAATAGCTGATTTCGCTAAGAGAATCATTGACATGGAATACTTCTCACTAAAACGGATATACAAAGAGAATAAAGCAAGTATATAACCTTTGACTAAAGATCAATTATTAGTTGCTGTTAATGAGAATTTGAAAAATGTTATCAGAAGCTCATATAGAGCACATCCCTTCTATAACCTTATGCTGGAACTCAACAGAAATCAGCTGTAATAAGCTTTTGGAGATATTGAAGTTCAATTGCAAAAAGAAGAAAAAGCCAATTCTAGTGAAATACAGAACAGTAATGGTTTGAATAAGTCTTTCAATGCCAGTGAAGGTTCCAATAACCGTGATAAACATTCAAAAAATACAGAGTTTAATTTAACTTTGGAAAGCCTAAAAAGATTGTATTCTGAATAAAAAAAAATATCTCAATTCCAATGCCACAGATGCCAAAAATTTCATGTTAGACAGGTCGTCAAAAACTGTGAGCAATGCCATCTAAAAACTTGTTACTTGTGCTTTTAGGCCATAAAAAGGGAAAAAGCAACCCCTGAAAACGTTGAAGAATGTGTAACATGCAAAAGATTGTGCTACTGTCCTCTGTGCTTGAAAAAAAAGAAGAAATTATAGAAATAAAAATAAAGAATCCAAGCGAGCTCCTTATAAATTCAAAATCTATCACTTATTTATACCGAGAAAACACTAGAAGAACTATAATAGCTGAAGCTAAAAAAATAATTCTAAAACAATGCCTGCCAAATCTGCTTTCTATCTGGCAGATAAATCTCACATATAAAGCTAACATGTACCTCTTGTGATAATACAAAATGTTTCAATTGCGTCAAAGCCGAATCAAGGGGTGATAGAAGAAAATTAATAAACTGGGAATGTGAGAAATGCAGACCTTAGTAGATTGTGAATCGAGAAAGATAGCTATTATAGATGGTTGATTAAGAATTTGAGTCCAAAAAATCAGAAAGGAGGTAACCCTAGTTCAGCCCGTATCATGAATAACTAGAAAAGAGAAATGGCAGAATGTCTTCATCCAAAAAAATAGTACCTTCTCGTGATTCATCTAGTCCGGCTAGAAACCATCAGAATAACTAAACGGTCAACCAAGAAAACACTTTTAATAGAAAAAAAAATTCTTCTCGATCAAATAGTCCTAAAGGTAGAAAGCTTAATTCACCATCGAACTCTATAAGCCCTCCTAGGAATAGGAATAACAATAATAAAAGAGACAGGTCTCCATTTCATTCCAAATCACCTCTTCCTCAACAAAATCCACAGAAAAAGAACAAATTTAGATCTGATTCCCCAGTAAGTCCCAAAATATAAGAGTTTAATCACAAGAAAAGAGTAAATAATCGTTAACAATCTCGTTCGCCAGTTACCAAGCGGTAAAACATCGAGGAAAAACAACAAAATCAAGTAGCACAAGAAATGCCCTCAAGTAATAGACCACGTTCTCCTTCTCATTCAAATTCACCCCCAAGACGAAAGCCCTTAAATAATTAAGTAAAAATAAGGCCTGTATCCCCCTCTTACTCAGCCTCTCTTAAGCTGTAACACACCCAAAAAGAATCAAAGAATAAAAGGCGTCGGTCTAGTTCTTCAAAATCAGTATCAAAAGGATCTAGAAAGAATGTCAGAAGATCAATCTCTAATTCTCGTTCAAGATCAAGATCAGTCCTTAGAAATCGCTCACCATAATAGGGCTAGATCACAAATTCAGATAAATTATGGGGAAAGAAATGGAACCAACGACAAGATAGTAATAACCATCAAGATAACAGAGAAAGGCAGTCGAACCAAAGATAACAAGATAGATAGTTCCAAAATAGAGATGGAGGAAGAGGCCGATTTAGAGGTGGATACAATAGCAGAGGAAACGGAAACTAACAAAAAAGATATAATAACGATAGAGATCGTGGGAATTATAACAATAAAAAGTAGAATAACAACAGAAACTCCAACAATTCCCAAAGAGATAACGGTTAACAGTCTCAGAAAAATGAAAATCGGTAGATAGAATCTCAGATCCTGAGTATTGAGAAAAGGAGTAATGAAGAAATTGATTATTGATGTTATAGTCTTTATATGTAGTTTAAAAGCAAATTCGAGCATTTTTTATTTAAGTTGCATATTTTTCATCAGAAATCAACATACAATACATTTAAATCGAAGGAATTAATTTAGTTAGATTGTATAAAATGTAATCTGTCAACTAAACTCTGAGAAAAGCTCGCTAGCTAGACGAAAGGTTCAAACTGATCATGTCAAGAAAAGATGAGCAAGAAAAGTCTATTCAATAAACCCTCACTAGAATAGATAAAGCACAAGAGACTCTCAAACAAACTAAGCAAACTATTGGAAGCATAGATAACTTGTATACTAGAATGCAAAATGCTTTGAGCTAGTCAATTAATTCAGCTGTAGCTTCTATTTAAAGAAGTACTCTTTTATCTATAGCTGGTGAAGATTTTTAGCCGAATAGAGCTGAGCCCAAAAAAGTTGCCCAAATGCTTAAAGATAAGAAAAAAATAATGGTCTTAACAGGGGCTGGAATATCTGCTGCTAGTGGTATCCCTACCTTCAGAGGAGATGGTGGATTTTGGAAAAAATAAAAAGAAAACAATCCCAATTCCTGTTTACCTTAAGAAGTTGATCCCGAAATCCTTTTGACTTTAGCCTTTTACAATTAGCATCCAAAAAAAACATGGGATTGGCTTAACAACTTTTATAAGATAAAAAGCAAGGCTAAACCTAACAAAGGTCATTACGCACTTTCGGAGATCCTTGAAATACTCAAAGGTAAAAACAAATAAGTGTGTATTGTAACTCAAAACATCGATAACTTCCATCTCCAAGTAAAGAAATAAAGGCTTTCCAAGAATAAAAACTTCAAAGACTATGAAATTTACTAAATCCATGGCAACATTTTGAAAGTAAGATGCGACCATTGTTCAATCGCACAGAAAAAGCTTTATACTTAGTCATACTAATCCTATATTGATATCCTTGAGATGAAGTCAAAGTTGTTTTGCACAAAATGTGAAGGACCTCTCAGGCCACATATTATGTTCTTTGACTAATTCTATGACTAAGTTTTCAATCGATCTTAAACAGTGAACAAATTTTTGGATTAAGCTGATGCAGTCGTAGTTATAGGAACAGCTTTACAGACAGGTCTTTCGAATAGCATCGTGACTAAAGCCCTCTAAGCTGGAAAGCAGGTTGTTTAAATCAATACTGCTTGTTAAATTAAGAAAAATGCTGTTTGGTGGATGTAGGCAAAAGCTGAGGAAGTTTTAGAAGCTTTAAAGGTTTAATTAAGTAAAAAGTGATCTTATGAGCTTTTTTAATTAACTTTATTTATGATAAGGCTAAATTCTTAGGCTTACAAGTATTTTTACATCAAAATCATCAATAAAAAATCCACTGTCTGAGGATCATCCAAAATAGTCAATTGGGGCTAACCTCAAAGTTTAGAGGAGTTAATAATTATTCAAAGTGTCAGTATAGTTTTAATAAAATCATCTTATAAAACTCTATTTTCTAAACTCTTAATGATACTCAACAATGTTTTTGTGGAGCTGCTTCAAAGCTATTTTTAATATCTATCTTTCATCGACCATAGACCGGGTTCCATAAATATCTTTAATATACTTGTTTGAAGCTAGTCCTGAAATGAGCTAATTCTTTTGGTAAAATCCTTCTCTCACTGTCATAGATTCTGCTATTTTGAACTTAAATGTATTTTTTAGGGTATCCCAATTTCCAACTGAAAAGATTTGTGGGGCCCTTTCTAAAAGTTCATCCTGAAGCTCGATGAAAAGCTCATATAAAATGTTTCCGACCAATTTCAGGTTACCAAAAATGATTTTGGAGCTTACTCTATTGTCAAACACGATTTCTATTCTTTCCGGTTGCAAAAAGATGTTGTAAAGTAACATTTTGACAAACACCAGTGAAATTATAGCTGACATTTCCAAATTTTTATCAGCTCGCATGTAACCATAGTACTAAGAAATGCATGACAAACCAAGTTCTTCGGCTGTATTGAGCTACTCAGTACAGGAATAGTTCCCATGCTTACAGAGAATGTATAGCAACTAGCTAAAAACTTAGTGAGATGATAACTAGCTTATGCACTTTTAGATACATCTGATCTCAAATTTGACTAACTTACAAACGGAATTGATTTTTTATTTCTTTAGAATAGGCTCATCCTTTTCGTGGAGTCTATAGTTGAAGTTTTCTTGATCAATCAATGTTGCGAAGAAAGGCTTAGAATAGCTAATCAGCTAGCTCCTCAATTGCAGCAGCTTTTTGTTCAATTAAGTTTTCATATATTTTTGAAAGATTCCAAATCTTCTTATTCTCATTCTTTCGTTATAAGTTCGAAGTTTAATTATGAAAAGGATAACATTTCCAGCTTTTTTGAACCTATTTACATTTTTTTAGCTTCGGAATATTCTTGAAATAGGCGGCGGATGCCTTACTTTGTATATAATTGGGAGTTCATACTATGATTATTGCTATCTATGCTTCCTCCGAGATCTTTTAAGAGTAATATTATCAACAAAAGAGTGGCTAAGATTTTAGTCTGAGTCGTTCGTATCATATAAAAACTTTTTGGGTCTTTTGTTTATTTTGTAGAGTTTTGTCTTTCTTGAAGGCTTTAGCTAATTATTGTTTTGCCAATTTTTTCCTTGATTTTATAAAAACTGTCTTCTTATTTAATAAGAGTTTAGCGGAAGTACCTCAAACTCTTACGGGATAGTTTGCGTTCTAAATCGACGCAATGGTGAAATCTAATTAGCCCTCTTTTTGTTTTTCATTGCGAGTATTTACTTTTATAGCTTCAAGACATCATTCTTAACTTTGCTCAACTCTTCATCCTAAGGCTAGTGTTAAAAGTAGCTATATATTCTTTTTCTATTTTTAATTCTTGGCTCGGCTGAAGGATTTTATACTTAAACTAGCTGCAGTTTATCTCCATTTATTGCTCTACTTCGCTTTCTCTATTGTGAGACAGAGTTGCCATCAAAATCACTTATATAGTTTTTTGTGCTAGGGTAGTGTTTTACTGGACCTTTAGATAATGATGGAGTGTAGTTATAGAATTGCCTCATCAATTTGATGGTTATTATATTTTATATTGCTGTCTAAGTCATTCTCAATGTAATCAATGGCTTAAAAGAATATTTTAAGCTGTACTATACCCCTAACCTAGACTTCTATGAGCTTTAACATCTCCAGTTTGAAGGATATTAAACGTAATTTTTTTTTTCAATAATCTTAGCTATTTTCAAAAGATAAAACACTTGGGAAACTTATAAATAATCAATGTTTTTTTTGGGGATGATAAAATACAAAGGCTTGGTCTTTCTTTCCTTTTGTAGCTTTTGTAAAGACCTACTTTTCATTTTTGGGTTCAACATATGTAGTTTTGTTTCTTGACTGTATATTAGACTTACTTGCTTCGAAAATGGCGCTATAATCATACTAAATCTTAGTTTTTACTAGTTTCATGTTTGAGTCTTTTAAGAAAGCCTGTAGTTTATTGGTTGCATCAATATTTTTGTAGCTATTGCTGTGAGCCTTGCTATGATTCTTTAAATCTAGGCTTTTCTTTTTCTTCAGCTTATCGTCCTCCTAAAACAAATATTCTTCTCTCGTAAGTCTTATTTTAAGATTGGCTGCACTCGTAGAATGAATGAGCTTTTTTAAAGCTTTTTCATCTGATGCAACCTTATCTTCGACCTTTAATCCTGGTTTTGTTAATTTGAAGAGCATATTGTACTATTACAGACCTTTTTGGTTCTATTTCACTTTTCTTTCTTTTGAAAATCGTTCAATTTTTTACATGCTCAAAAGTATGCATTCTGAATAAAAAAACAAAAACTTTTGAAGACTGCACTTTCTTCATTTTCTGCCGCTTTTTTCAAAACCTTAAGAATTTTGATTAATGGATCGCCTGAGGTCTCATTAATAGTTTGCTCATTATACTTTTCTTTCATTTACTTGAATAACTTGGCAATATCTTTGAGTTCTCCATTAACGAAATGGTCCTAGACAATTTTTTTGAAAGCTTCTTCTAATTTTCCGTCTGAATTTTTTCTTTAATTCTTCTACTTAAGTCAAAAGATACCTTCTCCATGATTGAATCTATGTCCTGCCATTGGCTCGTTCGTTTCAGACTGGAAATTTAGATTTTGCTCTTTTGATACTTCTTAGTATCATCCTTGGTCAAAGCCTTTTTTAATGAGTTCATTACTATTATAAGCTTATTTAATCTAAGTCAGGAAAATTTGAATAAAAAAGGGCCTACTTTTACCTTAAGAACTGAATGTAAAATGTAGGAGCCAAGGGAGAAATCAAATATTCCTTTAAGCAGATAACGGAGAGTGTAAATAAAATATTTTATTATCATTCGCAATGAATTTTTTTAAGAACTTCATAGAGGTCTTTAAAAGATTACATGGTTTTCCGGATAGTTTTCAAGCTTTACAAAGCTTTTTTACTTCTATGGATGACGTCTTAAAGTTTTACTGTTTCCATTCCATTAAGAGACATGCATCTTCTTAGAGCTGCTGAATTCTAATTTGAGAACTCTTGATTTTTCTATTTTAAATTGGGCTCTTTTTGACTTTGGAAAGATAAAATGGATTGAAAAGTGTTAAAGCTCCCGCCTGAAACTCTAGTTGAAGCTCGATTTCTTTTACGAATTTAGCTGATTTAAGTTAATTATCTACTCAAAGAAGAAAGTTTCCTACTCTGGAACTGCTGATTAGGATTGTTACTAAATTTCCTATCTTTTTGCCTTAAAACTCCGTTTGGTTGACTGTCTTTCCGAAGTTTTTCGGGAAACAATTTAACCCTATTTTTGAAGGTTCTTTGCGAACAACTTTCATTTACTGTGGTATTCAAAGTTTGATTCATTAAAGTGTCAAGGTAATGCATCGATTGTACATTAAAAAGTTGAACAGACCTCTATAGCGTTGATCGATTGTCAGTGATAGAAATCTCAGTAAGTGGTAGATAGTACTTGATTGTGCTAAGCGTATCGTTGACGATAACCCCACATCTTTGAGGATTGAAAGAGGTAAGGATGCAGTTTTTGGCCAAATAGATGGCCAATTAAATGAATTGTCTATGCAATTACTTGACTGTTTGGCTCGGGTTTTATTGGAATGATTCGTCGAGGGAGAAAGGTACGTACTGATAAAAGAGAGTAATAGAAAAGCTGTTTTATTCTGTACTCCTAAGATTGATGGTGTTCTTGTGAGTGATGTTTTTGAGTTTTTCAATTTTGATGCGAAGTTGATGGTATTACTCTTAATCTTTGAAGAGATATCTTTTTTTTACTAGGACTTTCTTTACTTCGGACTCATTTACGTTTAATACTCCAAAGGGAAATTGAGTTCCTTTCATCTCATGAATAATTGGATAGTTGGAAGCCATCACACTAACAAAATTAATATAAATTTAAGTGGCAAAACTTTATCTAGTCGAACGGAAAATGACCTTCTTA
>Ga0316217_10003388_pt1 | contig 18220 bp, 13 predicted proteins | sample 1anoAmetaG_FD_203633 | JGI IMG/M metagenome (GOLD analysis project Ga0316217, IMG submission 203633) | Freshwater microbial communities from Trout Bog Lake, Wisconsin, USA - 1anoA | ecosystem: Environmental > Aquatic > Freshwater > Lake > Hypolimnion/Profundal zone | place: USA: Wisconsin...
GCTGTGGACTACAACTACTCTGAGTAAGGAAACCCAGCATACAAATACTACTAAATTGCCCAAAAATTCAGTTTCGGATACTTGGTGAATATTGATTTGAGAGAGATCGCTTATATGACGGGAATGGTCTTTTTCATTTGCTGTGAATTGCTCACAATCCATGCTATCAATCTTCTGAACACACAGTTTGCAAATACTACTTTCTACTCACCAGCCATAAGCCAGATTATCTATGCCCAGTTCTTTGTCATTTTCATATTCTATGTCTACTCTCACTGCTATCTGGTAAGTTATTAGGGAAGCATTGTTAGGAATGTGTTTTTGGTGATCTTCATAGTGCTGGCAGTTGGTTTTCTGTTGGCTGGGTTTATCTCGAATTTATGGTCAACTACATTCAAATTTATAGGAGGATTCTCCGCTCTAATGATCCTTGTTTTGCTTGCTTTGGATAGAATTCGGGAGGGAGCTCAAAAAATATTCGGATTTGTCTCGACAATAATAGTAATTTCGATGTGGCTATTTATAATTCTACCCTATGTCTAACTGATACCATTTGCTTCACTGTTTGCCGACCAAAGCAACTTCGGAAAGTTCATCTTCGGCTGTATAGTGGGTACAGTAGTCCTGCTGATCTTTTTAGTGGGAATTCTAACTCTGATCTTCAACCGTTTTATTGACAAATTCGAGTAAGAGAAAAAATTCAAATTTATGATGTAAGACGTGATAACCCTATTCGGAGAGGAAGGCATCTAAGCTCAAGATTCCTAACTGCACATCCTCTATGAATCTTTTCTGTACAGAGACAAGAAGTACGTCTTCTTTCTGAAGAGAGGCTATCCTTTGAACCTTTTGCAAGATCCTGAGGATAAGGTTACTAAGATGGTTACTTCCGAAGATTATGCTTTGAAGCGGATACCCACCAAGAAAGATTTGAATGAGGAATAGGGCAAGAAGAAATCGTTATTGTGGTCCTGTCTCACTTTCTGCTGCGGCTAAGATGATTAGTAGATTGAGCAGAAACTTGATAAAGCGAAGAAGCTCATCGATAAGGAAGAGCTGCGATCTCTGCTGCCCAAAAGTTTGGCTTAGGGCTTGATCAAAAAGTAGAAATAATAGATCAAGATCAAGAACAAAAAAGCCTGGAAGAGTCCTGCGAAAGTCTACAGCTCTAAGAGCTTAATCCTCAAAAATTTGCATCCAGGTCCTAGGTATCTGGGCGATGAGTACATATTACTGAAGACCAGTAAAAATGCTGATTTAGCGATTGAAATTTGGCATAACATCTTTGATTTCGCAGCTAATGCGGACAAAGGTGAGCCAATGATCATATCTAATGATTTCCACACTCTGCTTGAAATCACCAAAATCACCCTTCCAACCAATCAGATTGATAACTTGTTTTTTGATTTAGCTCAGAAGAAATGGGGAGAACAAAACGGCATGGATTTGCAAGGTTTTTCCATTTTCGTCTAAAAATTAGCAAACATCTTTTACAGCTAACACGGTGAAGATGGTAAATTTTATTTACTGATTGACACCTTTTTCTACAATCTTTCCCTTTACGAAGAGTTCAATAGCTTTCTTGTATAAAAAAGAACAAAGCATAGAGTGAATAAGAATGAGATCAAGTCATCTCCTTTTCAGAGATCTTACAAAAATTTCAAAATTTTTCAATAGTAAAAAGGTGAATAGCAACTTGAAATGATCAAAAAGACCAAAAAGTACGATGTTGATAAGCAAGTCTCTTTAGCCGCCCAAGCAATCCAAAGATCAGAAGAGAAGGAATAAGTCGAATAGAAAGGCCCTTCCTGCAAAAGGGTGATCTTTGATAAGGTAAAAGCCTGCGAGAAATGCTGCAAAAAGGAGGTCATTCTAGATGATTTCTAAAGAAAACTATTCGTCCGGCCGTGGACTTTGGTCAGTGTATAGGCCGTCAAAATTATGTAAAGGAAGTAGAATTAATGGGATTCCGTTGCCGAAACTAAATAACATCCCTTTCGACCCATTTCAAATAACATACTCATCGCCATATTCAAAGGCCTGGACATATATACTTATATTAGCCTTTCGATTACGGATCCCAAAATAGGGTGGATCAGCGGGCTGACGAGCAGCAACTTAATCATCGATTACAAAATACAAACGTATCTGGCAATGGGGGCAGTTGCAATTAGCGTTCCTTTTGGCATAAAAGGCATAATGCTCATCTTTGAGGACAGACTTGGACTGACCTAAAACAGGCTGCCTGCTGCTTTCCCACATCCCATGTTCTTCTTCACCTTCTTGTACAAGCTGATGATACTGTCACTTTTCAACACTGTCACTCAAACCTTTCTGGATACCTTCAATTGTAACTGGCAAACTACTACCTTCACTTACACTCTCAATGACGATTCGACTATCGAATGCTTTTCACAATACCACACTTATATTGCTTTGGCCTCATTAGTTTGTCTGATTATCTACTATCCACTGAGTTCCTACGCCATGCCTAATTTCCAATTCGCCTAAAAAAGTTTAGACCTCAAGTATCGTCCAAGTTATCTCATCCTTTATTTCCAGGTGCAATTTGTGCTGCTAGCCAATAAGGTGCTTCTTTCCAACACCAACTCCTCATATACCATCTAAATTGTGTATATCTCAATTAATATTCTGGCGTTGAGCATTTTAGGGTTGAGTGTGCTCCTTTTGAAGCCTTGCTTCATTTATTGGTTCAACTGGGTAGATTTTTCCGTGATAATGATTGGGATCACAGTGCATACGATGGGCTTAGTCCTTTATCTTACTGGGTACTGGACGTTCTGTGTGGTGCTAGTGAGTTGCCTCTGCGGAACTATCATCATCGTGGCCATTATTTACATCAAAAAGAGATACTTCGCCAGTCAAACCAATGAGCAAAAATAGATTGATAACGACAATGTGAAGGAGCTGGAGATGATGTGGCAGTATAAGCAAAAGAATGGTAAAATGTTGATGAGTTTTTAGGAGAGGAATAAGAATAAAGTTATGATGAATATCATACCCGCTGAAGTCATTGACAAATAATGACATACTTGATATTTGCGCGAAGTTTATTCTATTCAATCGTTAATATACAGTTACTAACTTCTCTAAGCAGCTCATTCGTAGATGAGTCCGTCTTTATCGAAAAAGTAGGTGTATGGAAGCTATAACAAAAATAAATCAGAGTAAAATAGTATTTTGATCTGTAAAGTATCGCAAATGATTTAATAAGCAGAATCCTCAAAATAAAATCTAACTAAAACCAAATCTGAGCTCAAACTACTTTCTTTCACTACCGTGAATATTCAACCTTATCCCTAAGCAACTTGAACTTGCGCTTAGCATTGCTAAGTCTGACAATACGTTTGGAATCTATATACTATTCCAGTCTCTGCATCTTTTCATTTACTGACTCCTCATGCCCCTTCTTTATCTTCAGATCCATGTTGCGCATCTTATCTATCAGCCCTTCATACTTCAGCTTGAGTTTTCGTTTTACGAACTGGTTTGGCACGAAGAACTCAGGTTTTTTTTATGCCTTCAGCTACTAGATGAACTCTTACTCCTTTCTGTGGCGATCAGGATGGAAGGTGGTGAGGGTTCTTAGCATTGAGAAGGATTTCACTTGTTTTTTCTTCTTTGACATCTACTCAACCCAAGTGTTGTGGATCATTTTTCTGCTGCTGTTGGCTCTTTGGATTTAGGTAGTTTTCGATCTTTACAATTTTGAGGCAGATAAGTTGGGGATGGTGGTGAACACAGATTTGGAGTACTGTTTAGTATTGGGTTCAGGCAACTCGATAGTTCTGACACTGTCAAAAGGATGCGGCTAAAGTTCAAGTGTGGCATAGGTTCTTAGAACAGGGGAATGGATTTTGCTAATATTAGATACATCCAAAGCAATATCTTTTTTGATTTCCGACTTGGTTTTTTGTTTCTTGAGCTCCTCCTTTATGGATGATTTGTTTCTGTAAAGTTTATTGAACTCTGCGAATCCGATTGCATTTTCGAGGAAGGAGATGTATTTTTAGTAGTTTTGCTTGATTTTAGGGAGGAGCTCGGGGTTTGTGTTGTATGGACTCTAACGGATCAATCTGGCGTTAAAAATCAGCAAAACGGTCTCGTCTGATTTGCTCACATACTTGAATTTAGGCAGATTAGGAGTTTTGTGAGCAGCTTCGTCAACCTTTTCCCATTAAAGATCCGAAATCTCCTAAATTTGGTCTTTGATATAGTGGTTGGTGAGATACATACCCTTGGCTAGCTGGGCAACCTCAATGGTCCTTTTCCATTGGTATTAGATGTTAACAGTTCCTCTAAAGATGGCTGCGATTTTGTTGGAGTGGTCCTCATCTTTCCAGTTGAGACACTTATTGTACCTGAGCTTCTTGACTCTGAGAAGAGAGTGGAATTCTTTGACATGGTGGTCTTCCAGATAGTAAGGGTAAAACATATTGATTTTGATGAACTTTTGTATCTTTTAGTTCTATCTCTGCTGATGCAGCAGCACAAGCTTATTCCAATTCTGGGTGGTAAGCACTGCATAGATCCCATCTTGGTTGAAGCGTAAGTATTTCTAGGGAGGCTAGGTGAATTTTATGTATTCGGAGATGTAGAAAGGCATTTCGTGGTAATCGAAGCTACCATGAACCACGAACATCCAGACCAAAGGTTCAGCTATGATGCCAGTCTTTATCGTTATTGCGGGGATTGCGTCAAACAGCCCCTATCTATCGAATTTTTCCTAAACCCAGCTCAGAGATTTCTTGAAAACACTTAGGAGAATGTGCATGGCTTGCTGAATGATGGATTGTATACTTCGTCTTTGGTTTAGGCCTCGATTAATTTGATCAGGGTTTCTGTGCTGCAAAATTTGGTGTATTTTTGTAACATTACTCACTTTTATTATTATAAACGCAATCCAGAGAAAGACAGTTTGGTACATTGCAGAAAGATTTCCAGCAGCAAATTTAGTTGATTTAGTTCATATTTCAGTTTTATAGGAATACAGAATAATATTTTGTGTAGCTGTTTGACTGCCAGTTTGCACAACTAATCTGAATCCAATATCTTGCTTGATATCTTTACCAATACTTAGATTATGTCCAATTACAGATATTTGGAATCTATAATCATAAGGGTCATATAAAGATGCTATAGGGATCATTATAATGCTGATAGTTGGCTAGAACAACTTTAAAACTAATTTAGCCCGATTAGCATAAGAATTGTAAAAGGGTTGAGATCGTTTATTTGTCCAAAATGTTTTATTCGACCTTTTAACTTAGAATCTACGAACTTCATCTAGGCTGAAGAAATTTGCACAGAAATCAAACTGTTATATGGTATAACGACATTTCCTAGCAGAGGAAATTCTGTTGCCTAGAGTACAAATATAGATACAATAAAGAACGGTTGAGTAGACTGGCATTCTATTTCTGCGAGTTAATGCATAAACTTCTGTTATTGTCAACACCCAAAGATCCGATCTTTTTACTACGAATCAGATTTTATAATCAAAAAACTTAAACAAAACAATCAAAAAAATAGATAACCAAAACCCTGAGCTCTAGATAGCAAACTCATAAAAATGGACTAAGAAGGCTGAAGATCCTCTCTATCTTTTCACAGCCTACTGAACCCGCACATAAATGTGAATTAGAATAACCTAGGAGGAATGATGCAGGTATTGATTATAATAGGAATTACAATCATGAGCGAACATCGTAATAAAGTTTGACTTTTATTATGTTGATTTCACTTTCCTCATTTATAATCTACGATGAAAGGAGAGCCTTCGAGTGAGTAATTCACAGTCTACCCCAAAAGATTCTTCATCGTTTTTCTGTTCTCACTTGCCCAGCTCATGACCTCTTGTCTCATCAATACCCTCACCCCAATTGCAAGATACCTGGAGACCATCTATGACCAAGATCCACTTGTCGTAAATTCGGGGGCTTTGCTCTTTGCACTCATGCATCCCCTCTTCACTTTTCCTGCCTCCTTCGCCATCGATACCTATGGCACGAGGGTGGGAATCGCAATCGGGAGTACACTTTGCCTCATCGGCACAGGACTTCGGATGTTCGTAAATGACTCCTTCACATGGGTCATTGTCGGCCAAGTGATTGCAGGTATCGGAAGGCCATTCATCTTGAACTGTCAGGCAAAAATCTCAGCGAATTGGTTCACCGCATAAAAACGAGGAGGAACGACCCAACTGCTCACTCTTATACTTAACGTCTCACTCATTATCGGGCTGCTGATACCCGGCGTTGTGTTCAGTAACTATGACATAGAAATCCTCACCCCTGAAAACATGCAAGACGGTAAGGATAAGACTTTCAAGCTGATGTTCGTATAATTCATAATGGCTTTGGTTTGCTTGCTTCCCAACATCTTTTTCCAGCAGAGCAAGCCTCCTACCGCACCTTCCTACTCAGCTAATGCAAAGCGAGAGCCATTCAAATAGTCTATCGGATCGTTATTGAAAAATACTAACTATATACTCCTGCTCCTTGCTTTTGGCTGCTATTTCGGCATTTTCAATGGTCTTTCAATCATTTTGTCCTACCTGCTCAACCCTTGGTTCGAAGAGAACCTGGCTGTGGCTGTGGGCTACGTGGGGGGAAGTCCCATCATCTCAGGCATAATCGGCATAATCATCCTTGGTCCCATGCAAAGGAAATCAGGGCAATTCAAGAAGTTCATAATCATCTGTATGATAGGTACCTTTCTCGCTATTTAGGTTCAAGCAGTGCCATGATTCTCTTCTATCCCCTCCTCTAAACCAGCATACTTGCCCTGGCCAGCCTCGTTTCAGGCTACAACTCCTTTTTCCTTATCCCCCTGGTCCCCATCATGTTGGAACTGGCTTGTGAAACAGCCTACCCTGTGGGCGAGGGAACTGCAGTGGGCCTGTTGTTCGCGATGGGTAATTTTTCAGGATTTGTGATGGGCACGATTCTGTCAGTGATAGTGCAAGGAGAATCCAAAGCGCAGAGCGCTGGAGGACTGGGGTTCTGCTTCGGAGTTTTCCTAGTGGGGCTAGCTTTGATTTACTTCATGAAGTAGAAGTTGAACAGATCGGACAGTGAGAAGAGGTCGTCTGAGAGTCGGATGTCAGGAGGATCCAATCTGGAGGACAAACAGATGATTGAGACCCCCAAAACGGAGCTCAAGGAGCAGCCGCTGGTGTCGGTGAAGCTGAAGAATACAGACGACTATGCGATACTGTGATCTATAATTAAATATTACAAGGATGCAAATTATCAACATAATGCATAGATTTTACCTGACTTGAGATACAAAAATCATTGAGTATAGACTATGCTTGAGGGCTATGGCTTGAGTCTGATGGCTGTTTCTTGCTAGTTGCTGACCAATTTGGCTGATCTTATAGCCCTTTTCTGGTTTTCTTATTTCTTGCGTTGAAGCAGCTGTTAGTCATTCATCAGTTTCTATTGGAAGCACCTTTTTCTTTGGCTGTATTTGTTCGATTTCTAGTAAACCTTTTTGGGGTATGGTTTGTATTAATCTTCCGAAAATTTATCGACAGCCTTGGGGGAAGACAGGTCTGCGTATTCGAAGTACTATATCTTTTTGGAGTTGATCTCTACCTTTTTCCGCTCGATATAAATTTAGTTCTCGTTTCCATCGCATTTCGCAGATTTGACTGTCTGAGGTTTCGACTGGTATTTTTTGGACTACTTAAGCAATGACTTCTTTGTGCCTTTTACTGATTCTTCTTTCTTGTCTAGTTTGGAGGATGGTTCCTAATCGACATAGTTCAGACTTTTGGGCCCCTTGTTTTACTTATTTTACTTAGATGTATTTTGTTGGTATTAAATGGAGTGAGATTTGATATTTGCGTCCTGTTAATTAATGGTGATCCGCTAGACTATTTTCCTACCTCTCTTCTATCTCTTATTCTTACTCTCCAGAGTGCTTCTAGGGATATTCTTGTCAATCGATAGAAGAGTCCCCGCATTTCTTAGCAGTATTCCTGTCTGACCTGTTTTGCATTCGTTTTTAATGCTCTAGATTATTTAGCTGTTTTGGAGTGGGTCGATAGGGGTGAGTATATTTCGCTGTATTTTTAAACCGAAACAGACCAAAACAGCCGAAGAAACAACCAGAAGGGCATAGAAAGCAATCAGAAACACAGTCACATAGGTAAACCCTTCAGCGACCGGATTCTCAACAGTACAAAGGCACAAAGTGGAGATAATAAGCGAAAACAGCAGTTGGATGGATTTGCTCACCATTATTAAGTACATATTTTTGGTGACAGTCAACGAGCAACGTTGAGGGGTGGCTGACTTCGCGTAGTATTCTTTTGCGATACTGGCTAGCTGCTTGAAAGTCTAGTCTTGTTTCTCTTATTTCTAAAGCTCATTCATAACAACTTTCATCTTTAGTGACTTTTCGTACATTTGGTTCTAGCCATTTTCCCGGATGTTTTGGAGGGTGGGGTTGGTCGTTTCGCCCTCATTCGCAGTAGACGAATGAAGCCTCTAGCTTTTGCGTGAAACCTTCAAAAAATGAGAAATCTTGTGCATTGATAGAATATTGAGTGAGAGGAAGGCCAACGCTGCAAGGAGGAGGGTGAGTGAGCTCAAAGCGATAAAGGGAAACAAGCCTATTTTGGAAGCAATATATTATATGACTATAAGAGTTATTTGTATGGAAAACTCGGCTATGGTGAGTCCAAGAGAGACAACCCTCGAGAAGCTGAAGTCCATCAGCACCTGAGTCTACTTTTCCAGCATTTTGCTATGATATTTCATTATAAACTCCCTATTTTACCCCTTCAAAAGGCATCCGGAATAGTTCCGCCCCTGCGCGCCCTCACCTGCTTCTTTTTTGTGTGATTACTTGTTTCTGCAGCTTTATTACAAGCGTGGGCTGAATTGAGCCATTTTCGGTTCTGAATTTTACATGTCAGCAAAATGGAATATTCTATATTATAAATATACGTTTCTACGGGCGAGGGTTGGTTAAATGCGAATTTCTGGGAAAGGATGTTCGAATGCGGTTTGCGGCTGCATCTGTCGTCTGAGATCACATTTGGGTGCGAGCAAACAAGTTGGAATGGTTTTAGTGGGGGTTGGAGAGGATTTTGGGTGGATTAGATCAAACTTAAAAAAACGTAATTATTAGATATTACTTAAAGTTCAAGTGTTTGCGGGTTGCAGAAACAGCAAGCTCCAACTTTTATATCTTTATCTAATTTTTCTACAATAATTATTCATGTTTGAGATCTATTAGAATCAACCAAAATAACCCACTTTCAATTACTGCCGATAGGACACAACAACTTGCCTTTTCACACTGGTACACAAACGAGGATGAGTTCTCAAGACTCTAAATTGATAAACTACCTTTTTGTTGGCAGGCAGAAGATGTGTGCTTTCAGCTCAAACAAAACACTTCTGGTGACTACGTTTTTGGAGTTGGACACACTCTTTGGAATGGGATTTAAATTTCATTCTATTTGATAATTAAATTGAATACTTCTAGAAGCTTTCTATCACCGTCGGAATACTTCGATTAGATGCCAAAGTTGAATGCTGAGCTGCAGCTAGCTGCTTTAAGCATTATATACAAAAAACTCAATACGCTTAAGCTGTCCACTCTTAAAAAAGGGTTGGTCTCATTTTCTTTTCAAGATGGTCCCACCCCTCAAGCTTCTAATCTTCAAGCATTAGAGCAGTTCGCATAGTTTATCAGGTATTGGGGCTTGAGGTGAAGGGGAACAAGAGAATTATAGTTCTGAGATTATTTAATATTTTATAAATAATAATTACCATAAATTATGACTGCCAGGCTTAGGAAGACAAGAAAGCTCAGAGGCTCAGTCAGCTGCGGAGGCGGCAGAATCGGAAGACATAGAAAGCACTCGGGAGGTAGAGGTAATGCCGGTGGCCTTACCCACAACAGGACTGCCATGGACAGATACCACCCCGGCTATTTCGGGAAGAAGGGTATCAGGCACTTCGCCCTGCAGAGGAACAGACTCCACTTCCCCTCTATTAATCTCGACAGGCTGTGGACCCTGGTTTCCGAGCAATCCAGAACTCTCTACGCTGCCAACAAGGACCGAGTGCCCGTGATCGATGTGACCAAGGCTGGTTTCTTCAAAGTTTTGGGAAAAGGTTTCCTGCCTTCTCAGCCACTGGTTGTTCGTGCCAAATTTTTCAGCAAGATCGCTGAGAGGAAAATCAAAGCTATTGGAGGGGCCTGCGTTCTTACAGCATGATAACTTCCCTACGAATTATTTAAACTCTTATTCTCCATAATTTCTATCACAAAACGAATCTGCCAACCCTACCCACCACCGCACCTACTCCATTCTGCTCCTGAAACATCATAACAGGCTGCAAAAAAGGCGAGATCGATCGAATCATGAGTAGTGTTGGAAGATATGGTGGTGGGGTTGGAGATCGGGCGGTTGATGGGGTGGTTGTTCGAACCAAATGATATGAGGATAATTATTATTGAATTTAAAAATTGATAGTTTTCTATGAAGAAAAACCAGACGTAGAGCGGCCGCAGTCCTCTAAACCGCAAAAACTAGCACTTGAGTCCCACCCATTTCCCCAAAAAATAGTTTGAATTCATCTACAGAGAGAAGGATCATTTGCCCTCTTCCTAGGCATTTTAATCCATCATTTTCATGAAAAGTAAAAAGTGTGAGCCCAAATCCACCCACTCCTTGCAGAAAAACCCCACCAAACCCAGAAAGCCGCATGTTGACGAACTCAAAAAAGTCATGACCGAAATTGAGAAGCAGCTAAATGAGCAAGACGGCAGAAAAAACAAAAAGTCCGACAACCACATCCGTCCCTAGGTGCTGAAGAACAGTTCCAACAGTCTGGGCAGTGGGAAAAAAGTCATCACTGATGGTGCCAAAAATAAGTCGATGCATCGATTGCACAAGGGACAAAAGATAGATATTGCTAGTTCTGATAATGTAGCAACTTATAAAAATATCTTGTCACCGCCCAGGCACAGAGGGCAGAAGCTGGCTGACAACAGTCACTCCGCCAAACTTGTCAAAAATACCCAGGAGACTTTCAGAAAGAATACCAAGGGGAAGGACAAAAGGAGGGAGAGGAAAGAAAATAAGGAGCCCACCACTCATTCTTCGGAGGTCAGTGAGTATATCTTGGTGGGGGGCGAGTTTGTATCCATTGATTTCAGGGAGGTCTAAGCGATCGAGGAAAAACTCCTTTCAAGCAGAGACTACCTCAGTCATATCAAAAGATAAGAGAACCCCAAAAAGTGCGAAATTGGGGTGAAGTCTCCAATCATGGAGGATGAAAGAGACGAATAGCCTTTGTAGTTCTGCTTTAAGAACGAAGGAAGGTAGCCTGGACCTACTCCCTTGGATAGCCATGGGGACCACTAGATCTTTATGGAACACAACCTAACAGTGGTTCAAAAATACATTGTCAGCAAGGTCAAGGTCATCCAGAAATGGTGGAGGAGTGTCCTGCAAAAAAGAGACAATAAAAATGCTTCAGTTCAATAAAACGAAGATGGACTTGATTAGCTCTAGCTGGGCTAGACCAGCAAAATTTGGTAAAAGTAGGAGGCAGGGGAACCTTGCTTCAAACTCTGTACCAAAATGATGGCCACAACTGACTATGGAAACAACAGTCCCATTAAAATGGTGGATGAGTACTTCGGTTCATCGCCCACGAATGAACCAGAGGTAATTAGTTCGCGATAAAATGCAGCAAAGGTCCAACTATAGACCCACCAAGCTATTCTTGAGAAACTTCTGGGCAGCAAAAAGATAACTGCTGAGATTTATACCGAAAGGAAGCAGATGATCTAGGCTAAATATTTCAACTAGCTGCAGCAAATCTAAGAGTTGAGAAGTTTGATCAATAAAAATGCAGCTAGGGCTGTAGAGATCCAAAAGAAAACGCAGCAGGATCTGGAGACTTTGGAAAAGGATGGTCTTGTTGTCAACACTAGCTTTTTAGATACAATATTTGGAGTCTAGTTTTCATAGGGTTTTGAGGAGGAAGAGGGGTAGAATCCCATAACAGGCAGAACCAATGAGTATATGAGTAATCGATAGAAGTCTCAGGGTTGTCACTACTAACCTCAAAGCACTGTTAAAACATCACTTTACGATAGGAAAAACAGACAAATTCAAGAATATGAGTAAAATTGTGATGAGGACAATGAAAGGCACTAAAACAACACAGACTACAATGACTTTTATTCATAGAACTGCCTAACTGGTGAGCCTTTGAATTCCAACTTCAAAGATCTTTTCGGCTAATTCAAACTGCGATAAGAAGTGAAGCTGGAAATAGACAGGAGGGCTGCCGTCCAAATGGGAGTTTTGGTTGAAGATATACCATAGTAGATTAGAGATCAAGTTGTGGCAATTGATACCTCACTCAACAACATTCACCGCTTCCTTCTTGCCTTCTTCAAATACTATCTATGTATTCTTTGTTCTATTTAGTTTACAACAAATTCGATTTTCTGAGGTTGGTCAATATGCCCTTTGGCTTCAACATTGAGAGAAGACTTGCATCTATGCAGGGGTATGCTGTCGAAGATGATTTTGAGGACGATTAGGATGAGGATGGAATTATTTACGGGTTGGATAAGGTCATCCCGGATGAGATGTTTGGTTAGTTTTACTAAAAAGTTTACTCATTGGGTGAAGGAGTTAGATGTTCTGCAAAGGTCTCCAGTTATTAGTTTGAAAAGATACACAATAAAGCGCTTTTTGACTGCTTCAATGAGAGTTTAAACTACTTTAGGCCATATTTTTTCATAAGTAAACTTTATTCGATGCAGATGGGCCACCATATCCTTGGAACTATTCCTAAAAAGGGCTTACTTTTTACTTTGTTGCAGAGGAAAACATCCAATAAGTATTCTAAAAAACTGAACTAAAGGTACTCAAATGGGCCTCAAGTCTTTGTGGCCTCATCATCCCTAAATTCTCTAATCCTACTCCTCCGGTTACTCGGTAAATGTCGCATTATGAGCTGATTGAACATTATAAACAAGCCAGTCATCCTTTGCTGAATGAGACAAGAGAAGATCGAATGACCAAAAATCTTAAAAATGAGATGACAGAGTTTGACAGTTAGTGGGGTTGCTTCATGGAGCAGCAAACTTTCTATTCTCTGGAGATTGCAAACACTATCATGGATAAGATGTTTGAAGAAATGACTTTAGTTCTACTTGAGCAGCAACAAAAATAGGCACAATCTTTTAGAGACAATTTTACGAATGAAAAGCTTTTGGAGACAGGTTAATAGCTTTTCTAAAACATGTCTTAGAATTCCTTTTGAGCATTTTAAGGATTTTGAGTGATATTTTTATTTGTTTTGAAGTATTTTAGAAATGAATTAGAATTTAAAGAAGCTATAAAATTCGTTCAGCTTGGGCAGAATTTAAATATTTGGTGATAGAAGTTATCTATTTTCCAGGACTGTGGTCCTTTCTCATTCTTTCGATTTTCTTTTTGGACATTTACTTCCTTTCCAAAAAGCAAGAATTTCTGCTTTTTAGGTGCTATTACCCATGAAATTGCAAAGATTTAAAACATAAGTTGTCGTAGAGTTGATTCTATTTAAAAAAAAAAAGAGATTTTCTAAAAAAATTCAAGAATTATAAAAAATTGTAGGAAAATGTTTTGAATGCTTGACAAACGCCCCACATAGTACAAAGATGAAAGAACAAGTTTCAAAACCAATATTTTTTATAAGATTAAGCTCAAAAATAGGATGTTAATATTATGTATAATCTTTGATGTCAAGTTTTAAAAGTAAAAAAACAAAAATCCGGATTCGAGAGGAGTTCACCAAGAGCGACTAGGTCATTGAGTCTCAGAGCAGCCATAGAGAAGTTAACTACAAGAAAGAAGGGGATTTCTAGGCAAGGGAGGAGCTGAACTTTCAGAGATAATAAATGCAGAACATTCGGGCTAAAATATTCTTTAAGAAGGTCATCAAAAGACTCCACGCCTTGATTTCTTTGTCCAAAACTCCGAGCAACATGAGTTAGGAGTGGCAAAGAAACGATGAGCAAGCTAGCAACTAAAAGTCATAAAAGAATCAGAGCATAGGCTAAATTATCGATTTACTATACCCTTGGATGCGATTAATTTCTATTCTAAAGGGGATTTGTCTTATCTCAATCATCTGGGCGATCAGCATAATCATCGTTTTTCAAGAGAAACTATTCACAAAGCAACTTTCTATCTTCCTTGCAATCGAGGTGTTATTTCTCATCTTCAAAGTACTAATAATCCACTGCAATGATGAGCTAGTAGCTATAGAATGGCCCACTCGGCTTAAAAAAGTACTTTCATCTTTCTTGGTCATAGTCGCCTGCGGACTCATGCTTATTCGTAACCACTTAGACCATTCTCAGCTAACTATCACGATTGACATGATTGTTGGGGTTATTTTGGTGGCTATGAGTCGCAGGGTTTCCAACTATTTCTAGCTTTTTAGGGTTTATGCGGAAAATAAGAAGGTTATCAAAGAACTCAGGATTTTGGAGATGTTCTGCATTCTCTTTGTTATTGCTCATATCTTCGTAATTTTTGACTAATTTAGGGCCTAATCATCTACTGCTCGATTTATATCACTCCAGAGGGTTAAAAAAATTGGTTAAGTTTCAACAGCCTTTGGAGTAGACAATGGAGTACAAAATACATCTACTCTGTTTATTGGGCAATTACAACAATCGCAACTGTAGGCTACGGTGATTTGACTCCTCAGAACTAAGTCGAGGTGGTAATCATCGTAATTTTATAAATTTGTGGGACCTCCTTTTTTGGGTATATGATCAACGTCATCGGTATCACTGTTGACAACATCAACAAAAAGAATGTGGAGTATGACAATTATCAGGAGACTATCGCCAAGTTAAAGGATCATTATCAGCTTAGTGAAGAATTGTGCGTTGAGATGAAAAACGACATCAAGAAGAAATATGCGTAGTCTGATAAAACTGTGCCACTGAAGAAGAACGAAGAGACTTAGTTGCTTGAGTTTGTTGACTCTACAGTAAAGAAAAACTTCATTCTAGAGACGAACATTAAAATCATTAAGAAGAGCATCTTTTTCTTGACCTATTTTACAGTCAATTTCCAGAACGAAATTGCTCTCAAATTGATTCGTTCAATTTACAAAAAAGATGAAAATATCTAAACTTTTGATTCCACAACCAAATAACGAAATATAGTTATAATAAACCACGGGAAGGTGAGTTTGTTCTTGAAGAAGAGGCAAAACAATTCGGTCATTTATAAGTTAGTGAGAAACATTGAGCCAATGGAAGGAAAACCGACATTGAATGTTATTGGCTACAGCAATCTCATCCTCAACCAAGATATCGCTATTAGTGCAGTATCTAACGAAATGACTTCTGGCTACGTCCTGAAAAGATCTGACGTCATGTAATGCATCGACAAAAGTTTGATTGACTATGAAAGTTTGCATGAGATGCGCTAAAAGATGATGCTGATTTCATTGAAGGAGTCAATAGAGGCGCCTTCCCTCAAGGACTCAGATTTCCACTTTACCCCCAATATACTCATTTTGACTTGTCGGCACAGCAAACAGTCCAAACAGATGAGGAAGAAGAAGACGAGGAGAGACAACAGAATCTAATTGCAAGTCGATACAATCAAGATATAGCTGGATAATGATTGGTATAGTGTAAAGAAGGAGGAGTCCGAAAGCTACTTTGACCAGGAACACATGGTTACCAAACTTATAGTCAAGAAGGAGCTCAACTAGTTCTAGTCTCTGCTCTCCATCGAAGAAGCACAGCCTCATCAAGACTAAAATCCACACAGCAACAAAGATAGCTAGTTGAAATAGCACCTGCGGTTGGACCAAGTCAAAATTTTTGAGCATTTCATGAAAGGCTACAATATCAGTGCTCTTGCCGTTCAGTATGAAAAAGCATGTAAGACGAGAAGCTATAATAAAAGGGTTATGACGAAAGTTATCAAAGGACGTCCTTCTGTCTCCGAAAAACTCTTGAAAAAGCTCCATACCATAAAATCCGATAACTATATACCCTATAAAAAGAGTTGATTAGTTTTTTTTCTATTATAAGACTGTTTTGCTGATAAATTGACTTGAAAACTGCAAAAGTTTCTCTTCTTGAGTTTTATTACAAATGCAATGCCTATCTTAATTCTGAATAACTATCCTTTACGAATACTATGCCCGAAAACAGTGCCTACTTGCATTCTCCTTGAAGCAAGCTAGCACTACCCCCAGAAATCTGCAAACAGCATTTATACCAACTGCTAAGCATTTTAGATTTCGAAGATTACTAGTATCTTGATTGTTTTATTTCCCTTCTTTATATATTCATAACAAGCCGAAAGAATGATGATCAAGATGTTGTTGTTCTTGACTTTGCTAATAAAACTGCTAGCTTCGGACACTAAACCCACCCACTCAGACCAGACTGTCTAGCAGACGCTCTGTATTGGAGGCTGTCTATTTTTTATGATTGCGATATTCACCTACAAGAAACTCAATCCCACGCCCACTATCGTCGAGTTTTAGCATTTTGACTCTGCAAGGAGTATGCATGTTGAGCCTAACTTTTAGGTGAAGGGTTCGAAGGAGTTACTGCCGCCAATCAAATAAATGACCAGCGCTGATGAAAGATCTGCGAATTAGTAGATGATTGCGCATAAGAGGCCGGAGATTAAAGTTAATCAATAGAGCAAATTACCGGAGGAAGATCAATAAAGCAAACTGCCCGAAAAATAAGTCAAAAAGGAGGGTGATTGATACTTCATTTTCGGATTATCTTTTCTCTGCGATAAACCATTCTTCTAAACTCTTAATCTCACACACAAAAACAAGAATCCTCCCTCAGCAACTCAAACTTGACTCAGTTGCTATTCTTCAAAAAGCAAAAGCATAGTTAAGTCTATTCGATCAAATTTATAACTACTGGGTGGTATCTTTGGAAACCAGGCTTAGTCTGATTTCTCCCCATTCTGGTGCGAAAGAAAGCAGCCATGCCAGATCAAGGAAAAAAGAGTTCCACTCCACCAATACTGTGAAATCGACTTTTTTCGACCCAGATAGAGCTCCATAAAGGCAGTAGATCCAAACTACTGTTATTTCGATGGCCAGAACTGCTTTCAAGAAGAAGCTGAGCTGAGAAACCACACTTGAGTTCCATTGCCTCAGCCTGTAGAGATATAAGGTCATATAAACGATGACTATTTCAAAGGTGAGGAAGAAAATGACTGCACAAGGACTATGTAAGGGTCCATTGCCTTTTCCGTCAATTGTCTCAACTGCAACGCTTTCGCAGAGCATTGCGAACATAGTTGCGTAGAATGGCACCTTACTCATCTGAGGGAAGCCACAGTGCCTGGCCTGTGCGTTGAGCCACCTAAACAGTGTATAAAAAATAAGCACAATGATACTAGTGGTGAGGCCCATAACAAACCTGAACTCGATACTTTCAGGGTAGTGGTTGGCCGTTTGAGTGATGGTGGAGTGGTATGGTTTGCATTACTTGTTCTTGATGACGCACATGTAGTAGGTGTAGCAGGGGCTGAGGATTATGAGGGGGATGTAGAAGACGACCAGCCAGTTGAATTTTAGGGAGCCGTATTTGAAGAGGGTTGGCATTTTTTGGCCTAGGTTGGTTTTTGAGATTATATATTCAACTAAGTTAATTGAACCTTAAATGTATGGTTGTATATGATAGCCAGTAAAGGAATAACAATCCAGATACTTACCTAAAATTGGTCAGATATGACTTTTTTTCTTAGTTAAAGCTCTTTTTTATTTGATATCCGATTTTATCAAATGTCTCAGCTTGGGATTGAAATCATCCAACTATGAAAATAATACTTCAAAGCAAATTTAAATAAGAAACAACCAATAATGGGTTATCAATTATTGATTTCGAAATCATTTTCTTGATACATTTATTTGTATAGTTTTTCAGCTTGTAGCTTCTGGCCTTTTTCCTATACAAAGCTTATCCCCAGTTCAGCTCTTACAGTCGATAGCTACTACTGTCCAATTTGACAAAACATAAGTTATTTTGCCTTATTACTGCTTTATCACTTCATTACTACTTTTCTACTGTAGCTCAAGGATATCTGCTTAGGCTTCTTGCTTCTCAGCATCACCCTAAACTTTTATTTACTTCTGGGCCATTTGGGGTTGGG
>Ga0316217_10003389_pt1 | contig 18219 bp, 13 predicted proteins | sample 1anoAmetaG_FD_203633 | JGI IMG/M metagenome (GOLD analysis project Ga0316217, IMG submission 203633) | Freshwater microbial communities from Trout Bog Lake, Wisconsin, USA - 1anoA | ecosystem: Environmental > Aquatic > Freshwater > Lake > Hypolimnion/Profundal zone | place: USA: Wisconsin...
GGCACGAATTTTGTGCCTTTCGATATTTTGATGTCCACGGACCTGACGATTCCCTACACGAACTGGAATTGGCTTGGCATTGGCTACACATCCAACCACTACACCTTTTATGAGCAGCCCGCCAATTCGGCTTTCTATATTTTGGCCAAACCGTCAAAAACCATGACGGTCGGCATTGGCAACGACACAGGTGGCAAATGTGATGTGCCGTTTGGGTTGACCAATGCCCTCCAAGTGACAGGTGGTTATGGCCAGAGTCTTGCGTTGTTGACCGACCGAACCATTGTCGCTTGGGGAGGGGCCTCAAATTTTGGCTGGGTGCCAACGAATCTCGTCGGTGTCGCCATGATTGCCTGCGGATGGGATCATAATGTGGCATTGCTGACCAACGGCACCGTGACCGCGTGGGGATATAACAACCCGGCACTTGGATATCCGCTGACCAATGTTCCAGCAAACTTGACCAATGTCACCGTGATTTCCGCTCAAGCACTACACACGCTGGCACTGCAAAGTAATGGCACAGTCGTAGCCTGGGGACATGACAGTGGCTATGGGGATGCCAGTGTACCGGCGGCTTTGACCAACGTGACCGCTATTAGCGCGGGGGGAGAATACAATTTGGCCGTCTCGAATGGCTTTGTGGTGGCATGGGGCTATGACGAATACGGTCAATGCGAAGTTCCCGCAGGCTTAAGCAATGTTTGGGATGTGGCCGCGGGCTGGTATCACAGCGTCGCCCTCAAAACCGATGGGACAGTCGTATGTTGGGGAGACGATTCCCTCGGCGAAAGCAGCGTTCCCAGTGGCTTAAGTAATGTTGTCGCCGTTGCGGCAGGGGGTTTTCCTGATCCCTTTGATGGTACTGCGTACACGTTGGCTCTCAAGAGCGACGGTACAGTGACGGCTTGGGGCGACAGCGGAGTGGTTGCAGCAGCGGCGGAGTTGTCACAGGTCATTGCAATTGGAGGTGGAATTGACTATGCGTACGCCGTTCGAACCGGTCCACCCACGCCGGTCATCACACTGGAACCCGTGGATCAATATGCGGTTGCCGGCAGCAATGTGACTTTCAACGTCAAAGGCGTGGGTCTTCACGGCGTGACGTATCAGTGGCAGGCAAACGGTGTGAATGTCCTTGGGGCGACCAATATGTCGCTTACCGTGACAGTCTCGCAGACATTGCAATTCGTGGCTTTCTCTGCGGTCGTGGCGGACAATGGTGGAAATGGCACCATCATCAGCTCCAACGCTTTCATTCATGTGGTAAACATTCCGTTCGTTACCGCGCAAACACTTCCGGCGACTCAAATTGCCTATTATCAAAGCAACCTGACCTTGAGTGTTTCGGCGAGCGCCACGGGCGAGAACAACGGCTTTCCGATCTCCTACCAGTGGCAGTTCAATGGCACCAACATTTCGGGCGCTACGTCCGCCAGCAACATTGTTTACGCTGCTGCCCCAGGCACCTATACCGTGATCATCTCCAATGCGGCGGGCAGCACAAACATAAGTTGGACCATCACCAGTTTTTACCCGGGCAATGTTTGGGGCTGGGGTGATAATGAATACGGCCAATCGGGCGCCCCATCCGGGATCACAAATATTTCCGTCATCGCCGCCGGGGATTACCATTCAGTCGCCATCGAGGACAATGGCTCAGTCGTCCAATGGGGCGCAAATATAGGCAACCCACCGCCGAATCTGACCAATGCGCTAGGCGTGGCGGTTGGTTATGGCTATTGCCTGGGCCTGCGAAACGACGGAACCGTGGAGACGTGGGGAAGCAACCCCTACGCAAGTTATGTGCCGTCTGGTTTAGCCGGGGTGCAGGCGGTGGCTTGCGGTTGGTATGACAACCTGGTTTTGCTCACCAACGGCACCGTGGAGGCTTGGGGAATGGATGCGACGATGTTCGGCTGGGGGGACCTGACGGGTGTCACTGGTCTGACCAACATCACGGCCATTTCTGCGCAAGCTTACCACGCCCTGGCCTTGACCCGCACTGGCACGGTGGTGGCGTGGGGTGACGACGGCGAAGGGGAAAGCGACGTGCCACCAGGACTGAGCAATGTGATGGCCGTGGCGGCGGGCGAGCAACACAGCTTGGCTTTGTTAAGCAACGGAACAGTGAAGGCTTGGGGCTTTAATAATGCCGGTCAATGCAATGTGCCAACGGGGTTGAGCAATGTGATGGCGATTGCGGCCGGCGCAGAACACAGTGTTGCCTTGTTGAACAATGGCACGGTAGTGTGCTGGGGCGACAACAGCGATGGCCAAACGAACACGCCGACAGTAAATCACGTCAAATTAATCGCCGCTGCTGGGGACCACACCCTTGCGAACATTTTCTCGCCTTTGGTCATGTATCCGGTAAATGTGGCGCAAGATTTGCTGCTGCTTTACAACACGAATTCCGCAGACAGTGCAACTGTTTTCAATTATTACCTCGCGAATCGTCCCGGAATAAGCGCAGCAAACGTCCTTGGAATTGGGTTTTCAGGATTTTCTGTCACAAACGCCACTTTTTTCAACGCGAACGGCTATTATACCACCAATGCGGTGGCTTACGAAGCAATTTCCCCAAGCGCATTTACGAATAATGTGCTCAACCCAATCCTCGACTGGCTGGCGTTAAACCCGACACGCCGACCACAGTACGTGATACTCTTCTTGGATGTTCCCTCGCGGATTAACGGCTCGGCCACCAGCGGGGCAAATTTTCCATTTTACTACCCACCTTTTGGGAATTCCGTTAGCTACCAACTCCGGAACAGTATTCCATCCTGGCAGCCATTCATTACGCACATAAACATGTCTGGCACCAACGATTGCATAGCCTACATCAACAAGCTCGCTTCGTTCGGAAAGAATAATGCGCCTGGTAATGTTATTATTAGCGCTAGTGCTGAAGGCTATGATAATACAACTTATTGTCTTGATGATGGAGGCATAAACTACGGCACTACAGCTTATCCTGATGTTCAGGCACTGACCAATGAAGGTGTGGCGCTGACGAATATATATTATGGTCCCACAAACTTATCGCCTATTGAAATCACCCAGGCAACAAATGTTGCCGGGTACTGGACTAAAGGCACTCACGGCCATTTTGCTTACACATTCCCATTGGATGGGGAAATGGTTTTCAACGGCGATAGCGCCTGGTATGAAATGGCAACCCTTGAATCATTCAATGGCCGAAGGTATTTTGATGGCATTTACCAGAGTTCTTTTGTGATGTGGTTTTCCCCGGACGCTTTTGGTGGAACTAATTATTCAAACACCCCCGTCGGTTGCATATCGAATGTGGACGAACCTGGTGAGGTGGCAAATCTTGGAGGATACTATGGTCTCTGGGCTAGTGGCAAAAATTTCGCAATTGCTGGATGGAATGCGGAGTTCGCGACGCCAACTCCGCTAATGCAAGTGGTTGGCGATCCGTTTGTAACCAAATAAAAAAATGTATGACAACAAAAATTGCTGCTCTTCTGGTTTCGGCAACTACTTTGTTCTGCCAAGCGCAAAGCTTTGAGGATCTGAACTTTGAATCCGCAACCCTGGTTGCCACTAACTCATCTCCTCTCGGAGCGGTCGAATTCGCTCCGGCGTTTCCCGGATGGGACGGAACCGTTGGCGGAGTCCAAGCAACGTATGCATTGTTAAACACTGTGTTTGTGGACAGTGCTGGCATTAGCATTATTAACAGTAATTACACCGGCTTTGGGATTGGAGGCGGAGTCCTTCAAGGGCATTATACCGCTATTTTGCAATCGGGTGTTGGTGGCTCTGGCGGCAGCACTCCGTCTGCGGTCAGCCTTTCGCAAACAGGGCTGGTTCCTGCGGGCACCCAATCTCTCCAGTTCGATGCTTATACCGTTTTTGATTCCTCTGGTTCATTCAACGTCACCTTGGGTGGAGTGACCCTGGCACTCGTCGTTCTGGCGAACTATGCAAATTATACAGTTTATGGCGCCAATATTGCTTCATTTGCGGATGAAACAGAACCATTGGTTTTTACAGTCCCGGCCGAAACACCCCATGTCAATGACGAATATCTTTATTTGGATTCGATTGAATTTTCCAGCTCCCCCATTCCTGAACCTAGCGCGTTAGCGTTGGTAGCTGCGGGCGGTATGTGGTTCGCTTGGCTCCGCTGGCGGAGGTGTCTCCGTCGGGGAAAAAGCAAAGGCAGTACATGAAATCATTCGCATTTCAGGCTTTATGCGCCCTGATTCTAATTTTAGGACTCAACATAGCGGCGCAAGGTTTCGTCAACTTGAATTTCGAAGCGGCAAATGTTTCAGGTTATTCACCTGGCGATAGCAGTGTTCCGGTCGCAAGCGCCCTTCCCGGCTGGAGTGCCGCTTATGTTAATGCAACCAATACGATTTCAGCGAGTGATGTTTGGTATGATGGTATCAGCCTTGGCGGTGCCATAATATCTGTCATTGACTCAAATTCACCTGCGTTTAGCCCCATACAGGGAAGATATAGTGCGTTTCTTTTTGGTGGTCCTTATAATAGTCCTACATTGTATTCGGCGGAAATCAGCCAGAAAGGCTTGGTGTCAGCCGGCACGGAATCGTTATTGTTGGATGCATACTCTTTTGGTGCTGCATTCACTGTTACACTGGGAGGCCAGAACATTGACATGATCGCATTGCAAACGTTTGCCAATTATACCGAATATGGCGGCGATATCCCGTCTTCGTTGGCGGGACAAGTGGCCACACTGAGCATTGCGGAGCCAGCGCCCAATAATAATCCGCCCAGCATGCTGGAACTGGATAATTTAGTGTTTTCATCCTCGAATGTTCCTGAGCCAGGCACATTTAGTGTGACCCTGTTAGGCTTTCTTTGGCTTGCCTGGCGTCGCTCTCGTAAGAGCTTGCCATGAATGATGTTGTTCGCAATGTGTCCTGCATTGGTTTTTCTGTTCTGAAGTGCTGCATCGCAAGGTTTCCCAAATCTGCATTTTGAATTGGCCCAATTTATTTTTCTGACTTCGAAGGAACATTCCCAATGACGGAAATCAAATATCAGCCTTGGGTGCTCCAGTGTGTGACTGGCAGCGTAAGCGTGGCGTGAGTGATCTCTCGCCGCGGTGGTTGCAAGCGGTATAATGGAGCGGAAAATTGGTCTGGCTTTAGTTTGGTTCGTTTTGTTGGCATGATTTTTTTCCCGTGGACTCCGTCCACCTTCCCGTTCGCTTGCATCCAAGTATGCAGCTTGGCATTCGCACTCTTGGAACTCCCCGAAGCGACCCGCGTCATAATGCTCTGGAGCGACAGCATGCTCTCCCGCCTCAACCGGAAATGCGTCCCGTATAACGGCATCATGGCGCTTGCACATTGTCTTCGTGGAGGCGTCACATCAAAGCCATTTCCCGCCCAGCGGCCCAGTCCTCGTTGCCTGTTGCTTCTGCGCTGACTGCAACTTCCCCTTTTTAGATACGAAACGAAGCCAAAGGCAAATCGCCAGACTCGCCAGGAAATCCACTCATCCAACCCCTGGCCCGTGGCCCCACTGGCAAAACAACCCCATATCAACGCTTCAACTCTTTCCCCGCCCCATTTCGCGCTTGCCAAGCGGCGGCGCGTCTTCCATTTTTCGCGGCATGGAATCACACGAATTGCTCCGCGAAGTCTTCGACAAGAAGACCCCGAAGGAAGTGTCCGCCGACCTCGAGCTTTCCACCTCCATGGTGTATAAGTGGGCCCAGCCATGCAATGGGGTGGGCAGCGGGATCGAGAATCCGCTTGACCGGGTCGAGGCGCTCTTTGCCAGCACGGGCGATCACCGGCTCATCCAATGGCTCTGCCAGCGCGCCGGCGGCTTCTTCATCCTCAATCCCAAGAACACGCCGCATCCGCATTTCCTGATTCCAGCGACCAACCAGATTGTCCAGGATTTTGCGGATCTCTTGCAGGTGGTCGCCACGGCGGCGGCCGACAATCAAATCACCGCCGCCGAATCCGAACAAATCCGGGCCCGCTGGGAGGAATTGAAATCCGTGACCGAAGGTTTCGTGGAGTGCTGCGAGGAGGGGAATTTCGGAGCAATGAAACAAAACGCGGCCAAACGCGAGGCCGGGAAGTAGGCATCTGAAGCATCAGACCGTCAGAAAAGCGCTCACCTTGAACCAGGAACCGGGGCAGGCTGCGCTGGCGGAAAGTTCTCACCGGCCCTCGCGCGCGATGATTTCGCGCATGGCCTGCACGTCGAATTTGTCCTTGTCGCGCCAGGAACCTTCCTTCAGAAAGATCAAATCCTCCGGCGCAAGATAAGGGATGCGCACGCCGCTGGTTTCCAGATAGCGCAGGCGCGGACGAAAATCATCAAGGGCCTTGGCTTTCATCCGCGTGAAAATATCCAAATCGAATTCCTCCCTCACCCGAATGGCCCCTGGATCACTGACGAAGTCTTCCGGCTTGAGTTCCCGCGCGTAACCCTCGCCCCAACCTGCCAGGCAAGCCAGCAGTTTACGCAGATTTTCTTGAGCATCATGCACCAGAATATCGGCGTCAAGCGTCAGGCGCGGATAGCCATTAAAAATGACGGCCAGCCCCCCTACCACGGCGAAGTCCACTCCGTCAGTGGCGAGGGCGGCCAACAACTTTTCGAATCGGGAAATGTTCTCCCTCGGCTCTGGCGAATGCTCCATGGGCGTGTTTCTTGAGAAAACCGGTCAAATCTTCCAAATGCGCCAACCGCTGGGACGCCGTAGGTGGCCGTCCGACCACTTTCCGCACCGGCTGCTGCATTGGCTCGATTTCCGCTTTCATCATCCAAACTTAATCCCAGCGACGGTCCTGGGTCAACCCGAATCCCCACCCCTGAAGCTCGAAGAACATTCAACATTCAACATTCAACTTCGAATTTCCAACGAGCCGGGTTCCCGATTCATCGGGAGCGCTCCGAACACTTCGAGGTTGGGCGTTGAATGTTGAATGTTGAATGTTTCCGCAGCGCATGGACCCACTGCGTGAAGGGCTTGCGGCAATCTCATCCGGTCAGCGTAAACGGATTCTTCTTCTCCGCCGGCAGGACGCGATAAAGGAACATCGGGCTGACGAACAGGTAAATCCAGCCGATAACCAGGTGCATGCCAAAAGCAAGACACAGTTGTACGATATCAAATGCCCCGAGGCCATAAAGCACCAGCGACAGCGACAGCAGCAACGCGCCGGGCATGAGCGCCGCGCTGGCGAGCTTCCAACTGGCGCGAAAGTTCAGGTCGCGGTTGCTGAACAAACAAACCAGCCAGACTGGCATAAAATAAACCGTGGCCAGCAGCGCCCAAACGGCCAGCAGACCAAAAAAAACGCCGATGGCGGCCAACCCCAGGATGTCCGGCGCCCAAGCCCCCCAGGCGGGCCGCGCATCCGTCTGATTGGCGGCCAGGACCAAGCCGGGGGGATAAGCCAGTTCCGTCTCGCCAAACAGGGAGAACACGCGGATGGAATCGCGCCCAAATTCAAACTGAAAATCCGCCGGAGAACGCAACGCGCCGCCATGTTCCAGGTCCACGCTGAAAGCCAGAATTCGCCCCTCCGCCAGCAGCACGGGAGAGTCCTCGCGCCAGTCGAGTTTGCCGGAATGAATTTGCCCGGCCTCCGGCAATTCGCCGATGGCGGCGTTGATGGTCGGAAAAACGCCCTCGGATAACAGCCACACCACGGCGGCCGCGCCGAGCAAGGCCACGACCGCCTGCACCACCAGGAGCCGTTCCAACGACGCGCGGGCGAACGCCGCCACGCCCCGCGGCGTGATGGGTTCCCAGGCAAAGGCCGGCTCGGTGAACGCACTCATTTTTCAATCCGTTAAAGCAGCGCAGCGTTACAATGTCAAAGCGTTAAAGCGTTAAAGCGTTATCGCGTCGCCGCGGCAACGCGGGCGCACCGCGTCACGCTTCGTGTTTCACGCAGCCCGCGCTGGCCGCGCCGCAACTCCGCGAAGGTGGGCCATGCCGCTCTCTATGAACCGCGTAGCGCAGGCGTCCCGCCTGCGAGTTCGGGCACCGTCCCGGTGCCCGTTCCCCGAACTGGCGGCGAGACGCCGCCAGAACCCGCAGCCGAGACGGCGGCGCTACCGTCACACCGGTTCATGGTCCGTGAGCAAGTCCGAAAGGACGTGGAAACTTCCCATGAAACGGAGCGCCGGCCTCCCGGCACGGCGCGTGGGTAACGACCACCGTCGAACCGTACCGGAAGCCGGCGCTCCGACCGCATGGTTCAAAGCTGGCGGACCCACGCGCCAACCGAAAACAAAATCAACCCTGCTTTCCCGGCGCGGGCGGGGTCTGACCCGGCGGGGGCACCACCACCACCGGCAACGGAAAGCGCATCTTCATGACGTCATCCACGTTGACCTCGACAAAATAAGTGCCGGCGGTTTCGAATTTCACGTTGCCGAAAAACATCACAGTCGTGGCGCTCATCGCCGGGTCGCGCAACTCGAATTTTGATTCGCCCTTGCATACCACCGTGGTCTGGTCCGGCGCGATCAGGCGCACGCTTTCGGTAAACTGGCCGATGCCGGCGGTCCAGCGGTTGAAGACGCAGACCCGCCCGGCGGTGATGGGCAGTTGCGGGACGCGGAGAAATTGGATGACGCCAATGAGAAAGAGGTTGCCGTTGGCTTCCTGGCGGACTTCTTCGCACAGGAGCGAGCATTGCAGATCGGGGAGGATGCGGGTGGCTTGCATAAGTGTTATTTCGTTATGGTTGAGGGATGAGTTATCAAATGGTTTAACGCTTCACGATTTAACGATTCAACGCGCCAGAGCGTTTTCCGCCGCGCGCACCGTATTTTGCATGAGCATGGCAATGGTCATGGGGCCGACTCCGCCGGGATTGGGAGTGATTTTGCCCGCGATGGGTTGAACATTCTTGAAATCCACATCGCCCACCAGCCTCGTGCCGGTCTTGGAACCGGGGTCGGGCACGCGGTTGACCCCCACGTCCATGACCACCACTCCGGGCTTGACCATGTCCGCCTTTAGAAACTCCGCGACGCCCATGGCCGCCACGATGATGTCCGCGCGCCGGCAATGCGCGGCGAGATCGCGGGTCGCCGAATGACAAATGGTGACCGTGCTATTCGCCGTCCTGCCCTTTTGGCAAAGCATGGCGGCCATCGGCTTGCCCACGATGTTGCCGCGCCCGAGAACGACCACCTCGGCGCCTTCGGTCGGGACACCGGAACGCACCAGCAACTCCACCACGCCCGCGGGCGTGCAGGGACGAAACCCGGTCGGGTCGCCCAGCATGAGTTTGCCCACATTGACCGGATGAAAACCATCCACGTCCTTCGCCGGCAACACGCTGGAGTAAACCACCGATTCGCGGAGGGGTTTGGGGAGCGGGGCCTGCACGAGAATGCCGTGAATCTGCCTGGCCGAGTTTAAGTCCCCGATGAGCCGAAGCAGCTCCGCCTCGGAAGTCGTTGCCGGCAGCACATGGGTTTCGGACACGATGCCAAGTTCGGCGCAGGCCTTTTCCTTGCGGCCCACATACACTTTGGAGGCAGGGTCTTCGCCCACGCGCACGAACGCCAGCCCGGGTACGCCCCCCCGGGATTTCAAGTCCGCGATCCGGGCGGCCAGTTCCCGCTGGATTTGCGCGGCAATGGCGCGCCCATCAATGAGATTGTTCACGGCAAAAATCCGCCCCCAATCTCACTTGCGGCTCTTGATGGGTCGCAGCACCGGCGTCGGCGGCGCCGCGTCGTTCGGCAAGACCAGAATCTTCTGGATGGTTAGCACCGGAGTGTCTGCCCAGCGCACATCCATGCCCTCCTCGCCCGTGACCGTGATATGCATGCCATTGTAACGGCCCAAATTCAGGTTAGTGCTGGTGGTGTGCAGATAATTGATGGCCTTGTTGCTGATGGGATCGAACAGCTCGTAATCCGTCGGCGCAACCAAGCTGACCGCGTGGCGGACGCTGCCTTCGTGCGTCACGATGCGCGGCGGCGGGGGCGGCAAATTCGTGTCGGTTTCTTCCGGCGCCAGCGTGGGCGACGGCAGCAGCGCCGGCGTGACGGGAGTCACAGCAGCCGTTTCCGGCGCGGGCGGCGGGGTGACGGAAGCCGGCGGAGTGGCGGGAGCCGGAGTTTCAGCCGGCGGCGGAGTCGCGGCGGGCGGTGCGATGGGCGGCGCTTCAGCAACGGTCGTTGGCGTCGGCGGCATGACCGGCGGGGCCACCGGCGGCGGGGTGACCGTGGACGCGGTCGGCGCAACATTTTCCGCAGTGGCCACAATGGGCGGCGGCACATTGGTTTCCAGGCCCGCTTCCTGCTTCAAATAACTGGCGGCCACAAAGGCAAACGCACTGGCCGGCGTCTGAATCTGCATCCAATCGCCCTTGGTGATCACGGCCGTGATGGCCGTGCCTTTTTCAATCACCCCCAGCACGCTGTAATTCTCGCCGGGGCCGCCGCGCAAATTCAGTTTCTTGGCGGTCACCACATTGTTGGTGGCATCCACATATTTTGCATCCAGCCAGACTTTGGTCCCGGTGGGCAGCGCGATTTTCGCCCATTGCGCGGGTTCGCCCGCCTTGGGCTTGTCCAAGGTGATTTCAGACTGGACCGTAACCGTGTCTCCCTTCTTCACATGCCCAACGACTTCGCCCTTTAACCCTGCCTGGCCGCGCAAATTGACATTCTCGGCAACCACCGTTGCCGGGCCGGCCACGAGGGTGACGGGGCCGGCGGGAAGGTCCGTCGCTTTCTTGGCCGGAGTCTTGGCGGGATTCTCGGCCGAGGCCTTCGCGGCGGCCTTCGCGGCGGACTTGGACTTGACGCCTTTCTTCTTGGCTTTGACGGCCTTGGTGCCCTTTTTCGCGGGCGCATTGGTGCTTGTGACCGCCGGCGGTGCCGCTGGCGGCGGCACGACGGGCGCGACCGAGGCTGGCGGGGGAATCTCCGGCAGCTTATTAGTGTTAACCTGCGCCACAACCGAGGTGGCGAGCATGGTGCCTAAAATCAACCAGCAGTTCGTTTTCATAAATCTGAAATCAGTGTTTTTATTTCCACGGCGTTCAACGTCCGCCATTTGCCCGGCTTCAATTCACCGAGCCGGATGCGGCCGATTTGCGTCCGCAGCAACCGTTTCACCGTGAGCGCCTGCGACTCAAACAGCCGCCGCACCTCGCGGTTCTTGCCTTCGCCCAGTTCCAGTTCCACCACGGACCGGTCGCGCGTCCCGGAAACGATCCGCGCGGCCAGCGCCCGCAACCGCTCGCCCTCGTGAAACACGCCCTCGCGAAACAGCCGCAGCATCGCCGGCGTCACCTCGCCTTCCACGGTCGCCAGATATTTTTTACGGACGCCGTAGCGCGGGTGCGTCAGCCGCAAGGCGAATTGTCCATCATTCGTCAGAAAAATCAATCCCTCGCTGTTATAGTCCAGCCGCCCCACCGACTGCACCGTGTCCCACTCGCGGGGAATCAGCTCATAAATCGTCGGCCGGTTCAATTCATCCTGGCGCGAACACACACAGCCCGACGGCTTGTTGAGCGCCAGGTAAACCAGCTTTTTTGGCCGCACCGGCTTGCCATCTACCGCCACCCGGTCATGCTCGGCATCCACTTTGCTGCCGAGCAGGCGCACCGTCTGGCTGTTCACCGTCACCCGCCCCGCCAAAATGTATTGCTCGCCGGCCCGGCGGGAAGCCACGCCGGCGTCAGCCAGAAATTTTTGCAGACGAACCACAAGGATTATTGAATTACGAGGGCCGCTTTACGGTTCTAAAAACCACCCGGACCCACGCCCAGACCATCGTAAATCGTAAATCGTAAATCGCCCATCGTAATTGGGTCACACCTCCGGTTTCGTCTTGCGCAAGCCGGTGATGCGATCGCCCGCCTTCCACTGGCCGCGCTTCTTGAGGAGTTCAGTGCGCTCGAAACGCTTGAGCACATTGCGTTTGCCGCCCAAGGTGGACGCCGCGCGGAGACTGCGATGTTGTGACATAAATTCTCTTGATGTTTTGTTAAAACGAACATTCAGGATAGCAAAACCACCCCCCGCCGCAATGAAAATTGCAGTTGAAATTCACGTCTTCACGCCTCGCCTCCCGTCAAGTCACGGTTTCGATCCGCATGGCTCAAGTCAGGGAGTCCAGCGACCGATAACAAAGCGCCAGCAGAAAGCTGTTCTGGCCGGGACTTTCCTCCGGTTGCAGATAGTTGATGGCGCCCGTAGCAAGTTGGGCGGCCTGTTTGTCCCCGGCCGCAAACAATTCACCGCGATACTTCCTCAGGTCGGCCAGGAGTCGAACTATGCGGTCGCGCGTAAAAATGGCGTCCGCCATTTCGCGTAGCAGCGGCACTGCCAAATCCTGGAAAAGCTGGCGGACGCTTTCTTCGGATGCGCCCGGATCTTGCATTTTGGCGCCGCCCCCCGCTTCCAACACGCGTTCATTCAAAGCTTCCATCCACGGCTGGGTTTCTTCGCCCGGCAGCAAGAGCCAACGGCTGTCCTCGCGCTCCAGCAATTTCGCCGAATTACGTTCCATCGCCTCCAGGTTCGCTTCCGATTCCTCGCGCAACTGCGGATACTTGCGAAAGAAAGCCTCCATCGCCTTGGCTTTGACCGGATCGCTTTCTAGCGCCTGGATGCAGGCATCCAATTCGTCCAGGTTCATTTCGCGAAGACGGTCCAGATCAAGTCCCACTTCCCGCAGCAACGCCTCGTCCTTCGCCCGCCGTTCAGCCATCAAGGCGTCGTACCCGTGGGAAAACATGTGGTACAGAAACACATTGCTTTGGTCGGGCTTTTCTGCCGTTTGATACGCGCAGGAATTTACCAGCCAGGCCTCGCGATACCGGCCAGCCGCCACCAACTCCGGCAATAGCAGCAGCAGACGCCCCGCGAGCGCTTGGCGACGCGTCTCATCCGCCAGGTGCAAAATCGCCGCCAGCAGAATCTTCGCCGCTTTCTGGTCCAGCACGGCCATTGCCGGGTGGCCAACGTGATCGAAAGCGCCCTGCACTTCGCCGGCGGTGAAGCGCAACGGGACAAAGCGTTGCTCCGCAAACAGCGAGGCCGCCAGTGCCTGAACTCGTTCCAGATCATCCGTCAGCTTTTCGTACTCCGCCCAATGAGCTTCCATTGCCACTCCGGCTTCCAGGATGGCCGCTTCTTGCTCCAGATACTCGATCATCGGGGCGGTTTCCGCGATCAATTCCTCGACTTGTTTTCGTCCTGCAACCGTGCCGTTCTTGGTCAGTTGCCGCAACACTTTCGGCACGTCCTTGAAACCAAGCTGGCCGCGCGCCAAATCCAAACCATCCTCCGTTCTCCGGCTCCCGTCCTCCTTCCCCAGCCCCTCGTCCCCCCACCGCTGTTCCTCGCCCAGTGAGACGCCCTGCGACGCCGGATCAACCACCGGGGGCCGAATTGCTGCCCGGCTGCGCTCGTCGGCGTCCAGGTGGCATTTTTTATATTTCTTCCCGCTGCCACAATGGCACGGATCATTACGGCCAAGCTTCATCATAAAACAACGAGCCAGCATGACGGAAGCGAGCCGCTCGGCAAACCTCAAATTGTTCAAACATATTCCCTGCCTGTTCACCGCTTGTTCAGATCCTTTCACACCTTGTCTAGGGTGTGGAAAAGCGATAAAACCGCATCGGATAGTTGGGAAGATCGGTATCCAGAAACTGCCAAATGCCGTCCGGGGAAGTCGTGGTGTTGGTGAAAATGGGCTGCCAGCATGCCGGCAACGCCAGATTAGTCGTGGCCCACACGCGGGTGGTGGCGTTTGGCAGCCCCACAAAGGTCAAGGTAAAACCGGCTCGACTGCTTACGATGTTGGAGACCAGCGGAGTTACCACGGTCAGCGACGCGAAGCTGCTGGTCACGCTGCCAAAGAAGTTGGTGATGAACACGGAATAATACCCCGCGGATGGAGTCGCAACCTTCGGCAACGTCAGGGCGGGAACGGACGAAGGCGAAAAGAGCGGAGTGTTCGTGTTGAAATACCATTGATAAATCAGGGGTGACGAACCAGAGGCGCCCACGTTAAATTGCGCTGGAGCCCCGGCCAGCGCCACTTGGTTGGAAGGTTGCGTGGTAATTTGCGGAGCCGTTCCGAGCACACTGTTGTTGACGGTCACATTGGTGGCCCCTGCGGACTGGGAATAGCCGTTGACACTGACCAGCCCGGACAACGGATAAGCGCCGGATGCCCCCCGGACGCTGAAGGAAAACAGCCTGGTCTGATTGTCGAGATAAGGCCCCCACCGGATCAGGCTGGCGATGGGATCCCAAACGCCGTCGCCGGACAAACCGAAAGGCGTCAGTCCGAACGGGATGGCTTCGACCACGGCATAACAACTCACCGAGCCTTGCGGCGAGGCCGCGAGGGTTACGGTTGGCACAGTGGTGGCATTTCCCTGGATCGCGGGCGTCACCGAAACCACATTGGTGGTGGGCACCGGCGCATATTCACCCAGTACCGCGATGCTCGGTACCCAACCGTTGGTGAACGCGGCGGCGCGCAACGTGCCGGCCGACACCACCGACACCGCGCCGGTGTAGAGGAGGGAACCCAGCGTGGGCAGCGAACCATCCAGCGTGTAGTAAATCACGGAACCTGCCGTGGCGTCACTGATGGTCACGCTCACGGGCAAATTGGAGGCCAGCGCCGGCGAGAGCACCGGCGGGGCGACCTGGAGCGGCGCCACCGGCGGGACGGGAATCGTTCCATTCACCCCGCTGCCGGCAATGACGAGATTGGTGGCGGCCGTTTCACTTCCGCTCACGCCATCCACGCTCCAGGACGTCCGCACCGGATAAACGCCTGGCAGCCCCACGGCCTGATAGCTCAGCGTTTGCACGTTCGTGCCAAAGAACGGCCCCCATAGCACCGCATTATTGCCGGGAACGTAATTGCCGCCGGCGGACACGCTGGTGGCGGCGAGTCCGGGCGGGAGAAGTTCGGTAACCGCAAGACAAGCGGCATTGCTTCCCGGAGTCAACGTGAAAGTGACTGTGGGGCTGGCCGATGCATTCCCGGTTATGCTGCGAGTGGATTGGGCGCCGGCAGGAGCGGCCGGGGGACCATAAAACGCGGTCGCCGCCCCGCTCGGCATCCAACCGGCGGCAAAAGCTGCCGCCCGAACGACCCCGGCCGAAGCCAGTTGCACGGCGCCCGTGTAGAGCATTGAACCCGCCGTCGGCAGCGAGCCGTCCAGCGTGTAATAAATCGCGGTACTGCCCTGCGCCGGCGCGCTGCCCACGGCTTGCGGGAGGTAATCCAGCTTGAACTCATTGAAAGTGACGTTGGTGGCGCTGAAGGCGGCGGATTGACACCAGAGCGCCAGCGCGTCAAACCTGAAATTGGTCGCCGCGGCATTGGTGGCGCTATTGGAAAAATATCCGCCCGTTGTTGGATCCAGCCACGCGGCGGAAAACGCCAGCGAACTGGCCGCCGCACGGCTGACCGTCAGGGTCAAAACGTACGGTCGTCCGGCAATGAAGCCGGGGAAATTATTACTGGCCACCACGCCGCTGAGCGAACGAAAGTCCGTATTGCTGGCGAGCAGCGAAACCGAGGGCAGGTTGGTACGGACTCTTATGTCCATCGGCGATGGGAGTACCAAGCTGGTCCCGAGGTTCTGAAACAGGCAGTAACCCTGCACCCCGGCACCCTGGCCCGAGGCGGCAAAACCGTCGGCCGACACCTGTGGCGGCGAAAGCGCCGAATCCGCAAAGTCAAAAAGTCCGATGTGCATTCCTTGCGCTGAGTTGCCTGGCGCCACGCCGGTCAGCACCAGCTTCAGGGTGGCTTTCAAAGTGTCGCCGACGTTGAGCGCCACCGGCGTGGTGGGGTTCGGTGTAAAATAGGTGATTCCGGCTACCGCATTCGTCCCATTCCAGAAGTTCAACGCGTTGACGGCGGCGGTCAGATTCGTGCCGGCCCCCGACCCAAACCAGGCTGATTGCGCTGGCAGATTCTGGAGGCTGCGCGTGCCGCCGGCCCAGGTGTCGTCCAGCAATCCAAAGTCATAACCGGGCAGCCCAAGCAACACATCCACGGGCACCGCGGAACCGCTGGGCGGAAAAATGATGGGCACCGGCACCTGGGGCGGCGGAGTTGGAATCGTTCCATTCACCACGCTGCCGGCGATCATGAGATTGGTGCCGGCAGTTTCGCCTCCGCCCACGCCATCCACGCTCCAAGTGGCTTTTGCGGAATAAACACCGGGCAGTCCCACCGCCTGATAGCTCAAGGAAAGCAGATTGGTTCCCCAGAACGGCCCCCACAGCACGGCATTGTTGCTGGCCACATAATTGCCGCCGGCCGACACGTTGGCGGCCGCAAGGCCCGGGGCGAGAGTTTCCGTAATCGCAAGGCAAGCGGCATTGGTCCCGGGGGTCACATTGAAGGTCACGATCGGCGCGGCGGAGGCATTTCCGCTCACGCTGCGCACCACCTGCGCATTGGCGCAAACGGCAGCGGGGCCGTAATAGGCCGCCGCCGGAACGCTCGGAGTCCAGTTGTTGGTGAACGCCACCGCGCGCACCACGCCAGCCGAAGCCAGCGGCACCGCCCCACCGTAAAGCAGTGAGTTTTGCGTCGGCAGCGATCCATCGAGCGTGTAGTAAATCACTGCGCCGGGCGTCGCGCAGGTGATCGTCACATTCGTCGGCACATTGGCGCCGCTCGGCGGGGAAAAAGTGGGGGTGGCTGCCTGCGGCGGCGGGGCAAACACTCCCCCTCCGCCGCCGGTCGGCGCCGAGACGGTGACCATCGTAATCCCAGGCGCAAAAAACCAGCAGCCGTCCATCCAGGCGCCGCCGTTGACCGGATAACTGGCTGGCAAACCAGACATGCGATAGCTTACGTTGGTCGCGACGGTGTTAAAATACGGCCCCCAGCGGACGGCATTTAGGCCAGGCAAATAGACGCCGTCACCGCTGAGGTTCAACACGGTGGCCGCTGCGGGCAGGGTTTCCTCGATGGTCAGACAAGCGACGTTCGACGCCCCGGTAACGGTCACCGTGACCAGGGCCTGATTCGGCGCATCGTTCGTGAAGGTGCGAACGTAGGAAGCGGGCGGCGGAGTCGTCTGCGCAAACGCTTGAACCGCCAACGCAAACCAAAGCATCGCCATGCCGCCAAACCGCCGGAAGTATGGCCTGTCCCGGTCTGCGCGCGCAGTTTTCAAAGCTTCAACTGGAAACGCGGTGAACACGCAAATTCCTTTTGGCAAGTTTTGGACGGTTTGCGGTGTTCATTGTCCCTGCGGTTTCCAATTGGTCGGCCGGGCGCTGCCGTTGTTGTAGTACGCTCCGCCATTGGTCATCAGGTAGCCGGCGCGCGTCACATAGTTTGCCGAAATCGGGTTTGGCCCGCTGGCCCAGGCCTGGCCGGCCTTCCAAGCGGCGGCGTAAGCGCTGTATTCAGCGGCGGTGATGACAAGATTTGAGTCCGTGTCCGCCGGATGCGTGGCAGTGTTGTTGAACTCATAGCAGCCCAAATCCACCTGCCCGGCGGCATTGGTGCGCGCGTTGCCGTCGAAGTCCGTCAAGGGTAGAAACGCCGCGCCATTGGTGCCGGCGTTCAAGAGCGTCGAGTTGGTTTGCAGGTGAAAATCTCCGCCGATGGTGTTACCAAACTTCGGGTCCACGTTCCACATGGGTGCCGCGAGATTCCAAACCCCGTATATTCCGTTGATGTCGTTGTATTGCAGCGCGGTTTGCTGACCGCCGCCGGCGAGATAGACGTCGGCGCCGCTGCCCGTGGCGGAGTTGCCCCAGATGATGTTGTTGAACACATACAGCGACTGCGTGCCGCTGATCTGGAACGCCGCGCCGCCGCCGCCACCGGCAGACGAATTGCCAAAGATGGTGTTGTTGATCAGGTAAAGCACGTTACCGGGGTTCACGCCCATGCCGCCGCCGGTCGCGCCGGCGCCGGTCTGGGTGTTGTTGAGCACCAAATTGCCGGAAATGGTGATGGCCGGGCTGGCGGCATAAATGGCGCCGGCGCCATCCGGGGAGGCGTTTTGCTGAAAGAGGTTGGCGGTAACAAAATTTGTCCCGCTGCTGCTGAGATACACCGCCCCGCCCTGGGAATTGCCGTTACAGGAGTTGCCCGTGAAGCTGTTACCGGTGATGGTGACCAAGCCGTTGGCGGCCGAATAAACGCCGCCGCCAGGATTATTGTTGGCCGTGTTGGCGCTGAAGGTGTTATTGGAA
>Ga0316217_10003390_pt1 | contig 18210 bp, 12 predicted proteins | sample 1anoAmetaG_FD_203633 | JGI IMG/M metagenome (GOLD analysis project Ga0316217, IMG submission 203633) | Freshwater microbial communities from Trout Bog Lake, Wisconsin, USA - 1anoA | ecosystem: Environmental > Aquatic > Freshwater > Lake > Hypolimnion/Profundal zone | place: USA: Wisconsin...
CTCGCACACCACCGTGGACGCCCGGGGCGAGCTGTTCGACCAGTACCTGCGCCACCTGATCGCCGGCAACGTGCTCCGGGGCGGGCTCTACCCCCTGTCGGTGAGCGCCGAGCGGGTCTGCCAGGCCCGGCGGGTGGTGGCCCACGCCAAGGAGATGGGCGCCACCGCCCTGGTGCACGGCTCCACCGGCGCCGGCAACGACCAGGTGCGGTTCGACGTGGCGTTCCGGGCCCTGGCGCCCGAGCTGACGCTGATGGCGCCGATCCGCGAACTGGCCCCCAGCCGGGCCGAGGAGCGCGCCTACCTGGCCGCCCGGGGCTTCGACTTCCCGGAGAAGGTGGAATCCTACAGCGTCAACGAAGGCATGTGGGGCACCAGCGTCGGCGGCAAGGAGACCCTGGATCCCTGGCAGCACCTGCCGGCCGCGGCCTACCCCGGCGGCGAGGTGGACCCCGCGCGGGCGCCCCGCACCCTGGAGATCGGCTTCGACGAAGGCATCCCCTGCCGCCTGGACGGCGACCTCATGGCCCCGGTGGAGCTGATCCGGACCCTGAACGAACTGGGCATGCCGTTCGGCATCGGCCGCGGCATCCACCTGGGCGACACCATCATGGGCATCAAGGGCCGGGTCGGGTTCGAGGCGCCCGCCGCGCACATCCTGATCGCCGCCCACCGGGAGCTGGAGAAGCTGGTGCTCACCGGCAAGCAGATGTTCTGGAAGGAGTCCCTGGGCAACCTCTACGGCAGCATGCTGCACGAAGGGCACTTCTTCGACCCGCTCTGCCGCGACCTGGAGGCGTTCCTGGACTCCAGCCAGGCCACGGTCACCGGCGACGTCCGGCTCCAGCTGCACCCGCTCGGCTTCAACGTGGAAGGGGTGCGCTCCGAGTACGCCCTGGTGCGGCCGGAGATGGCCAGCTACGGCGAAAGCACCCGCCTGTGGTCCGGCGCGGAGGCGGCGGGCTTCGCCAAGATCTTCGGCGTGCCGCAGATGGTCGCACTGAAGGCCAGGGCCGGCCAGGCCTGAGGCAAGGGACCCCATGAGAATCCACCTCGACAAGATCGCCTCCATCACCCGCAACCTCAACCTCGGCCGCTGGGTCACCCTCAGCCCCGAGGTGGAGGCCCTGGAAGGCGCCGTGATCGCCGGGCGCATCCACGGCGAAAAGGCGGTCTACAACCAGCTGGAGGACGTCCACGGGCGCATGAGCGTGCTCCACGACGGCGACATCGTGGTCGGCGCCCTGGGCCACCGCAACGCCCTCCAGGGCTACGAAGGGGTCCTGCCCACCGCGGTGGCCGCCGGCGACCGGCTGCACCTGCTCAACCTGGGCGGGGTCATGGGCCACTGCGTGTCCAGCAATCCGGGCGTGGGCGCCCCGTTCGAAGTGGAAGTGCTGGGCCAGGTCCTGGTCTTCCCCCAGTTCGGCAACCGCACCGGCCAGCCCGCCTTCATCCAGTCCTCGGCCCTGCAGGGCCGGCCCGAATCCGGGCCGGTGCCGGTGGTGTTCGTGGCCGGCACCTGCATGAACTCGGGCAAGACCCTGGCCGCCTGCGCCCTGGTCCGGGCCTTCTCCCAGGCCGGGTTCCGGGTCGGCGGAGCCAAGCTCACCGGGGTCAGCCTCATGCGTGACATCCTGGCGATGCAGGACTACGGCGCCGAAGCCATCCTCGACTTCACCGACGCCGGGGTGTCCTGCACCGGGCCGGCCACCGCGCCCGAGGCCACCCGGATCATCTTCACCGAGCTGGCGTCCCGGGGCATGGACCTGATCGTGGCCGAGACCGGCGACGGCATCCTCGGCGAGTACGGGGTCCAGGCGGTGCTCTCCGACCCCGAGCTGGTGGGCTGGGGCGCGGCCTACGTGCTCTGCGCCAACGACCCGGTGGGGGTGGTGGGCGGCATCCGGCACATGAAGGACGCCTACGGCATCGACGTGGACGTGGTGGCCGGCCCGGCCACCGACAACCATGTCGGGGTCCGGTTCGTGGCCGGCCTGGGCCTGCCGGCGTTCAACGCCCGCAACAATCCGAAGGAACTGGGCGAGCTGGTGCTGGCCAAGGTCCGCCAATCGAAGGGAGTCTGATCTTGCACTCGGTCGTCATTCTCGGCGCCTCCGGCTACGGCGGGGGCGAACTGCTGCGCTGGCTCAGCACCCACCCGGCGGTGGGCTCCATCCGCGGCACCGCCCGGGCCCTGGCGGGCAAGCCGTTCTGGGCCGCCCACCCCAACCTGCACGGCATCCTCGACGGCTGCTTCGAGGAGGACATCCCCTGGGCTGAGTTCTCCAGCGTGGAACAGCCGATCGTCTTCTCCGCCCTGCCCCACGGCGAGCTCGCCACCCGCCTGCCCGGACTGGAAGCCGCCTGGGCCGCCGCCGGCATCCAGGACCGGCTGCTGCTGGTGGACCTGAGCGGGGACTTCCGGCTCAAGGACGCCCAGGTGTTCGCCAAGGCCTACGGCGGGGTCCATCCCTGCCCCGAGCACCTGTCCCGGTTCGTCTACGGCCTGCCGGAATGGAACCGGGCGGCCCTGGCGGGGGCCCGGCGCATCGCCTCGCCGGGCTGCTTCGCCACCGCCCTGCAGCTGGCCCTCCTGCCGCTGCGCGGACTGGAGCTCGGCTGGATGGCCGTGAGCGCCGCCACCGGGTCCAGCGGCAGCGGCGCCAGCCCCTCCGCCGGCACCCACCATCCCCTGCGGGCGAACGATTTCCGGGCCTACAAGGTGCTCAACCACCAGCACCTGCCCGAGGTCTGGGCGTGCATGGCGGCGGTCGGCATCCAGGGCCGGCTGGCCTTCGTGCCCCAGAGCGCGCCCATGGTCCGGGGCATCTTCGCCACCCTGCAGTTCCAGCTGCCCGAGGGCCTCGACCAGGCCGGGCTGCTGGCCCGGGCCCAGGAGGTGTTCCGGGACGCTCCGCTGGTGCGCCTGGTGGCCGACTCGCCCCGGGTGGGCGCGGTGGCCGGCAGCGCGTTCGCCGATATCGGCGTCGCCGCCCGGGACGGCAGCGGGGTGGTGCTCACCGCCATCGACAACCTGGGCAAGGGCATGGCCGCCCAGGCGGTGCAGAACATGAACCTGGCCCTGGGCCTGCCGGAGACGCTGGGCCTGCGGATCCCCGGGCGCTATCCAGGCTGAGCCCGTTCTATATAATGTGAATCAGGATCTCTTTTGCCGGCAACACCTGTCCAAAGGGATCCCCGAAAGGAGCCATCATGTCCATATCCGCCCCGAAGGGCCGGGACGCGTTCGCGTCAACGCTGGGCGCGTTCGCCGCCACCCTGGGCTCGGCCATCGGCCTGGGCAACATCTGGAAGTTCCCGTACCTCACCGGCTCCAACGGCGGCGCGGCCTTCGTCCTGGTCTACCTGCTGGCCATCGCCTTCGTCGGCATCCCCATCCTGGTGGTGGAGCTGACCATCGGCCGGAAGATGCGGGCCAACGCGGTGCACGCCTACGGCCAGGTGGTCCCCGGCCAGAAGTTCTGGGCCTGGGTGGGGGTGGCCGGGGTGGCCGCGGCGTTCCTGATCATGGCCTTCTACACCGACGTCGCCGGCTGGGTGTTCGCCTACGTGTTCAAGTCGTTCGGCGCCTTCGTCTCCGGGCGCACCCTGGACAGCGGGACCTTCGGCGCCCTGGCCGGCGGCAGCTGGGAGCCGCTGCTCTGGCAGGCCGGGGTCCTGGTGCTCACCACCGGAATCATCGCCGCCGGCGTTTCCAAGGGCATCGAGAAGGTCACCAAGACCCTCATGCCGCTGCTGTTCATCCTGCTGATCATCTGCGACGTGCGGGCCCTGACCCTGCCCGGCGCCGGCGCCGGCGTGACCTACCTGTTCCGCCCCGACCTCTCCAAGCTGACCGCATCGATCGTGCTCTACGCCCTGGGCCTGGCCTTCTTCAAGCTGTCCCTGGGCATGGGCACCATGACCACCTACGGATCGTACCTGCCCGACTCCACCCGGATCGTGCCCAACGCCACCCGGGTCGCGCTGGCCGACACGGCGGTGTCGATCCTGGCCGGCCTGGCCATCTTCCCGGCGGTGTTCGCGTTCGGCGGCAAGCCGGCCGGCGGCCCCGGCCTGCTGTTCAACACCATCCCGCTGATCTTCGCCAAGATGCCCCTGGGCGGGCTGTTCACCATGCTGTTCTTCGTGCTCACCGCCATCGCCACCATCGGCGCCATGGTCAGCATCCTGGAAGTGCCCGTGGCCTGGATCATCGAGAAGGGCCACCTGAAGCGGGGCAGCGCGGCGATCCTGACCGGCGTGCTGATGTTCGCCCTGGGGGTCCCGGCGACCCTGTCCCAGAACCCCCTGCTGGCCGGCGTGAAGGTCTTCGGCAAGAACTTCTTCGACCTGTTCGACTTCATGTCCTCCAATGTGCTGCTGCCGGTGGGTGGACTGGCCATCGCCGTGATCGGCGGCTGGCTGATGTCCCGGAAGGACTTCCTGGCCGAGATGAACAAGGGCTGCGCGGGCGAGCCCTGGCACGGCAAGCTGGTGTTCGGGATCCTCAAGTTCATCACCCCGATCCTGATCCTGCTGGTGCTGCTGTCCAGCCTGGGCGTGATCAAGCTGGGTTGAGCCCCTGCTTCTGCCGGGTCAGCCGCTGCTCCAGGTCGGCGGGAGCGGCGAAGATGAACGCCCGGCCTTCCCTGCGCTGCTCCAGGAAGCCCAGCTCGGCCAGCCCGAGCAGGTCCATCCGCGCGGTCTGGTAGACGATCCCATGGCTGCGCTGGTGGGCGTCGATCCGGTAGCCTTCGCCCGGATGCTTGAGGGCGTGGGCGAGCAGGGCCCGCTGCCGGTAGTTCAGTTCGGCCCGGAACGAGGGGGAAGTCGCCAGCAGCCGTTCGACGCTCTTCTGCTCGCTGGCCTTGCGCGCCAGGTACTCGTGCAGGCCCTTGATCGCCTTGCGGATGGTCTCCAGCTGGTGGATCAGGAAATAGGTGACGTCGCCGCGGTCGGTCTCCACATGGAGATAGGCGCGGCCATACTGCCCCGGCGCCATCTTCAGGATCCGCGAGATGGAGATGAATTCGGTCAGCCAGTAGCCGCTCTGCAGCATGGACCAGTAGAACAGCGCCCGGGCGGTCCGCCCGTTGCCATCCTCGAAGGGATGGTCGTAGCCGATCATGAAGTGCAGCAGGATCGCCCTCAGCACGGGGTGGACGAAAGGGCGCCCATGCTCGGCCGCGTTGGCGAACTGGCAGAGCCGCTCCATCCTTTCCGGCAGTTCCGAATGGCCTGGCGGCTGGTGGAGCAGGGTCCCGTCCTCGCTGTTGACGACCCGGATATCGTCCGATTTCCGGAACCGGCCGGTGCCGGCCGCGTCTTTCAGAGTGCCCTCGGTGACCAGGCTGTGCAGCTCCAGCAGCCGGCCGATGGTGATCGGCTCGTCGCGGAACGCCTGGATGGCCTGCATGGTCCGGAAGTTGTTGAAGATCATCCGCTCGCTGTGGTCCCTGGGGCGCCGCCCCTCGCGCAGCATGTCCGCGGCCACCTTCCGGGTGGTGGAGGCGCCTTCCAGCTGGCTGGAGGTGATGGATTCCTCGATGAGCGAGCGCAGGAGGTACTCGTCCTTGCGCTCCGGGGAGACCACCTCGGACGGCGACCGGATCTGCCCGGCCGCGTCCTGGTCGATGTGGTGGAGGTGGATCTGCACCGGCTCAGGGACCCCGAAGGTGAAGGGCGCGCCGTCCTTGCCGGCCAGCGGCAGCTGCTGGGAGAGGGCCTGCCGGGCCAGCCTGAGCGCCATCCACCATTGCTCGTGGGTCAATCCGTCCGGCGGCTGCCGGTAGCGCAGTTCGTCCCAGTGCAGGTAGGCGCCGTGCACCAGCGGGCCGGGTTGCGAGGCGAAGATCCGGACCAGGTCTTCGGGCGCTGTCTGCGCGAGGAGGTCGCTGAGATCTTTGGGGGCTTTGGGCAGCTTCATGGGCTTCCTACTAATTTAGATGTAGATTAGTAGGAAACTGACAGGTTGTCCATCTCCAAGCAGGATCAAATTAACTACTATTTTTAACTGTTTTCAGTAGTTCGATGTGGATAAAAATTGATTTTAAAAACCTTATTTCATGAATCAGCGCCGATCACCGCCGAAGGCTTCAGCCCGGCCGCCTCGGCCGCCCGCAGCATGGGCGCGTCCGCCCCCAGCAGCAGGTAGCGGATCCGCTCCGGGGCCAGCCAGGCGCCGAGCACCTCGTCGATCTCCTTCAGGGTCAACCGGTCAACCGACTGGGCCAGGCCGGGGTCCAGGCGCCCGCTGGTCGTTTCCCGCACCAGGACTTCGGGGTGGAGGGCCAGCGCGCTGTTCTCCGCTTTCCACTGGATGAGGGCGCAGGCCAGGTCCTCCGGGGAGAAGCCGGTCTGGCGCAGGCTCTCCAGGGCAGCCAGGAACCCGGGCACCAGGGCGTCCCGGTCGGCCAGGGGCACCTTGGCCTGGATCAGCAACGGGCTGCCGGGCTGCTGCGGGAGGCGGAAGGCCATCCCGAGAGGGCTGAAGCGCGACCGCGCGGCCCGGGCCAGGAGGATCGGCAGCAGGGCGGTCACGGCCGGGTTGCCGGTGCCGCCGGGACGGGTCGCTCCGGCCCAGACTTCGGCGCCGGGGCCGGATTCGAAGACGGCCAGCACCCGGGGCTCCGGGACGGGATCCTTGGCGGCGGGCCGGGGGGCGATCCCCTTCAGCGGCCCCTGGGCGGCGGGTCCCCATATCCCCAGGTGCATGAGCGCCAGCTGCCGGGCCTGGGTCGGGTTCAGATCCCCGTACAGGGCCAGGACGGATGCCTCCGGACGGATCACCCGGGTTCGGAAGTCCAGCAGGTCCTGGAATTCGATTCGCTCGAGGACGGTCGCGCCCGGGGGCGCCAGGGCCGCGGGATCGCCGAGGTTCCACAGGAACCGGGATACCGCGCGGTCCCGGGGCGATCTGGAGGCCACCCGCTTGCTGTCAGCCTTGCGCTCGCTTTCCACCAGCGGGCCGTCGAAGACCGGCCGGACCACCGCATCCGCCAGCAGTTCCATGGCCGTCTCCTGGGCCCGGCTGTCGGCCGTCAGGGACCACCGGTACTGGCCCACGCGGGCCGCGAAGGAATAGGTCATGCCCAGGGCGTCGAGGGCGCGGTTGAAGCCGGCGCGGCTGTAGCCCCCGGCGCCGCCGGCCGCCATGAGCTCGGCCAGGAAGCCGCCGATCGCTTCCTTGCCGGCCGGAAGTTCGGAGCGGTCCCAGCGGCAGACCAGTTCCATGCGGATCAGGGGCCGCTCGTGGTTCTCCAGCAGGACGCAGTCCAGGCCGTTGTCCAGCTTGAAGGTCACCGGCCCCGGGACGGCCTGGGCGGAGAGCGCGGCCGCCGCCAGAACAGCGAGCACCGGACCGGCCGGGCGGATCATGGGCGCACCTGCGATTCCAGCAGCTTGAGGGTCTGTTCCCGCTCCGCGGCGGAAAGCATGCGCAGTTGCCGCAGGGCCTCCCTCAGCACGATCTGGGACTGGGCCGGGCTGCCCAGCTTGCGCTGCAGCAGGGCGGTGAGGACCTGCAGCAGGCGGCTTTCGGTGCGGTCCAGGGGCAGCAGCAGGGGGTCGGGCCCCAGCTGGGCGATGGTCGCCCGGGACGGGACCAGGTAGGTCCTGGCCACCCGCTGGATCTCCGCCGCCTTGAGGTTGCCGTCGGCCTCCAGGGCCCGGAACGCCAGCCGCCAATCGCCTCCCTGGCACTGGGCCTGGCCCAGGGCTTCGGCCAGGGTGGCCGCGTCCTCCTGCACCAGGACCTCCGCCGATTCCATCTGGACCTGGGCCTGGCGCACCTCGGGATCGGTCAGCGGCTCCCGCTGCAGGCGCAGGACCTCGTCCTGGATGCCCTGTTCCAGCTCGTCCAGGGAGTGGCCTTCCGCCGGCTCGGCTTCGATCACCAGCAGGTTCACGTCCCGCCGCCCCGGAACGCCCATGCGGATCGTCACCCGGCTGGCGATGCCCCGGGTCGCCACCAGGTCCTGGTTGAGCCTGGCGCTGGGAGCCCCGCCCAGGATCTGGGTCAGGGCCCGCAGCGAGGACCCGTCCGGATGGTTGGCGGGAGGCACGCGCCAGCCGAAGAAGACCCGCGCGTCGCCGGTGGTGCTCACCATCAGGCGGCGGCCCCCGGGCGATTCCAGTGAACTCACCGCGTCACTGGCCTGGAACAGCTGGGCTCCCTCCCAGTGGGCGGCGCTGGCCGCGGCTTTCGGCAGCGTGCCGAAGGTGCGCTCGAGCACCGGCTGGACGGCCGGGCCGTCGATCTCACCCACCAGCACCAGGCTTATGTTCTCCGGGGATACCGCCCACTTGGCGTAGGTCTTCAGGTCCCTCCAGGTGAGGGATTCGGCCTGGCTGCGGTGGAACTCCGCCGCCAGGGCATAGGGGCGGCCGGACAGCGCCATGGCCAGCAGCACGGACAGCGCGGGCGGGCTGGGGGGATTCCCGGCCTCGATCTGCTGGATCAGCCGGTCCCGCTCCAGGGGAAAGCGCCCGGTCGGCAGCTGCCGCAGCAGCCCGGCCTCGATCCGGCACCAGGAGCCGAAGGCCGGTACGGGCAGATCCAGGCCCTGGGCGAAGAAGTCCGCCGAGACCTGCACGCTCCGCCCGGTGACCCCCAGGGAGTCCAGGGCGTCCCAGGTTTCGACCTCGCCAAGCTGACCGTGCAGCGTGGCCATGGCGTTCTCTTCCAGCGCCTTGAGCGAGGCCAGGTCGGGGGAGGCCAGCGCGGTCGCCCCCTGGGGCAGCCTCGCCTGGGTCAGGCGGTCCAGCCGCAGGGCTTCGAAGGCGCCTTCCTCCTGGACCAGGACCGGTTCCAGCTTCCGGTCCAGCGCGGCGGGCAGGGCCCGCACGAACAGGGACCGGGCCAGCAGGTCGGCCGCCACCGGCGGCAGGCCGCCGGTGCTGGCCCGGCCGCCCCGGACGAACACCTGGGCGCGGACCGCCCCGCTTCCGGGCCGGTCCACCACCAGGACCTTGATGCCGTTGCCGAGGGTGGTTTCGTAGACCTGCGGCAGGCGCACGCCCTGGGCGACGCCGGCCACCCCGAGCAGGGCGGCGAGGGCCAGATGGACGAAGGCGGAGCGCATCAACCCAGGTTAACAAACTTGGGCCGCCGTCCGGGTGCCTAATGGACCTGGATGCTCCCGTTGGTGGTGCCCAGGATGATCCTCTGGTTCTGGCCCGGAATCCTCGCGCGCACCCGGTGCTTGCCGATTTCAAGCATCTGGGCGCCGGCCACCTTGACCCGGATGCTGCCGTGGGCGTTTTCCGCCACCAGATCGCCGGTGGCCCGGCCCAGTTCCAGATCGATGGCGCCGTTGGTGCTCGCCAGGCTGATGCCCTCGCCCCAGCCCTCCAGGTTCCTGGCGGTGATGAAACCGTTGGTGGTCTCCATCTTCACCTGGCCGTCCACATCCTCCAGCACGATCCGCCCGTTGGCGGTGCCGCCCCGGATGCGGGCGTGCAGCTCCCTGGCCTCGACGTTGCCGTTGGTGGTCTCGGCCTGCACTTCGCCGGCGATGCCGCCGAGGGTGATATCCCCGTTGATCGTCTCGCAGCGGACGTAGCCGATCACGGTGTCCACCGAGATGGGCCCGTTGGTGGTCCGGAAGTGGCCCAGGAGCTTGCGCGGCACATTCAAGGTCATCCGGCACCAGGGACTGGGGGCCGAGCCCAGGGCCAGGTTCAGCCTGGGTTCCTGGTACTGGGCCTCGATGTCCAGATCGGGACCCAGCCGCTGCACCACCAGTTCGATCCGGCGCTGGTCGGAATCGCGGATCTCGGCGGAAAGGCTGACCTGCTCCTTGTCCCATCCGGTCACGCTGATCGCGCCGTTGCGGTTGCGCACCCAGAGCTTGGAACCGTAGGCCAGGGCCTCGGTGCGGGTCTCGGTCCGGCCGGCCGGGCGCGCCTCCTCCTGCGCCGCCAGCCCCAGGCACAGGGCGAAGGCGGCGATCAGCGCGAGGGCGGCCTTGAGGGTCATGGGCGATCTCCAGGAACGGGCGGGCCCGGCGCGGGGGGCCGGTGTATTGTCTTAGTCTGGCAGGGAGCGGCCGGATCCGCCCGCTGCTTCAGCAGTGTCCTGAATGTCATTATGGAGTGCCCATGATCCCCGTCCCCATCTGCCGGCTTCCGCACGGCCTCGGGCTTGCGCTTCCTGAGCGGGCCACCCCCCATGCCGCCGGCATGGATCTGCGCGCCGCCATTCCGGAAGGGGAAACCTGGACCCTGGAGCCGGGCGAGCGCCGGCTGGTGCCCACCGGCCTGACGCTGGCGATTCCGCCGGGCCACGAGGGCCAGGTCCGGCCCCGCTCAGGGCTGGCCTTCAAGCAGGGCGTCACCGTGCTCAACGCCCCCGGCACCATCGATGCCGACTACCGGGGCGAAGTCCAGGTGCTCCTCATCAACCATGGTGCGGCAGCCTTCCCGCTGCGCCGGGGCGAGCGCATCGCCCAGCTGCTGATCGCCGCGGTGCCCGACTGGGACTGGCAGGAGGAAGCCTCCCCGGCGGCCCTGGGCGAGACCCAGCGGGGCGGGGGAGGCTACGGCTCGACCGGAAAGCATTGATCCCGGACCGGAACTAGGGCTTGGGCACGACCGGCTTGACGGCGGCGGGCTTGGGGGCGGCCCCGGGCTTGGCTGCGGCGCCGTTCGGCTCGTACTTGGCGTCGTAGCGCCTGGCGACCTCGTCGGAGAAGGCCACGATCCAGGTCGGATCCGCGTAGGCCACCAGTCCCGGCTGGAAGGTCAGGACCACCTGCAGCTTCTGTTCCTTGGCCAGCTCCTCCACCAGCGGCGAGATCTCCGTCTGGAACTGGTTGACCACCCGCTGCTGGGTCTTCTGGTACTCGAGCTGGCTGTCCTCCTGCAGCTTCTTGCCCTCGAAGTCCAGGTCGCGGAGCTGCTTCTGGATGTTCTCCTTGCCGGCCTCGCTGATGCTCGGCGACTGCAGCTGGCTGCTCAGTTTCTGGATCTCGCCCGCCTTGGCCTGGATCTTATCGCCCAGGGTCTTCTTCAGCGTGTCCAGCTCCGAAAAGAGCTTGCGTCCGCGCACCGTTTTCTCGATGACCCGGTCCGGCACCAGCATCCCGATCCGGGGCTGGGCCTCCTGGGCCGAAAGGGAGAGTGCCGCCGTCAGGCAGAGAAGGCTATGGAGCGGTCGCATTGGACCTCCGGGCAACTGGGCCGGTTCCGGCCCACAGGTTTTTCAGAAAGTGGTGCCGATACTGAACTGGAAGTCGGACTGGCCGGTGTTGTCGAACGGGTACGGGTTCAGCTTTCTCGCCCAGATGAGCCGGAGCGGAGCCGGACTGATGGGGAGGAAGAACCGCAGTTCGACGCCCGCGCTCCGGCGGAGGCCCTGGCCGAAGATGGGATCCCCGGGAGCCCAGGCCTGCCCCATATCGTAAAAGAGCACGGTCCGGAATTCATCGGCGATCTTGAACTGGTATTCGAGGTTGGCGATGAACTGCTTGGTGCCGCCCACCACGACCTCCTGCAGGTTGTTGTCCAGCCGGACCGAACCCACCTGGCCGAAACGGAAGCCCCGGATGGAGTTCTCGCCGCCCGGACGGTAGAGGTCCCAGACCGGCAGCTGCCCGCTGCCCAGGTTCTTCATGTAGCCGTAGCTGGTGTTGAAGGCGAAGATGTGGCGGTCGGTGATGCTGGCCACCCGCTCGTACTCCAGGGTCGTCCGGTAGAAGGGGGAATCGGTTCCGAACTGCCAGCCGCCGTACTCGAACCCGACGGAGATCTTCTGCCCCTGGGTGGGCTTGAAGGGGTGGTTGACGGTGTTGTAGGTCAGGGTCTGGCTGACGGTGGAGGTCAGCTGGCTGTTGGTGTTGCGGAAATAGTAGTTCTTGCCGCCTTCGATGCGGATGAGGCTGAACCGGTAGCCCAACGAGTAGTTGGTGAAGAAGGCCCAGGTCCGGTCCGGCAGGAAGGTGGACAGCCGGGTCCCCACGCCGGTGGAGATGCCGCGGTTGAACTGCTTGTATGCGTAGGAGGCCCCCACCCTGGAGGCGCTGTAGTCGGTGGACCCGTTGTTGACGGAGGTCGTCAGGGAGTAGGGCATGTCCAGCAGGTAGGGCTCGGTGTAGCTGATCGAGGCGTTGCGCTGGTACTGGCCGATGGTGTAGCCGACCGTGAGGGTCTGGCCTCCGCCGCCGAGGTTCTTGGTGGAGAAGTTGGCGCCCAGCGAGAAGCCGAAGACCGAGCCGTAGCCGCCCTGGAACATCAGCTCGTTGACTCCCGCCTCCTCCCCGCGGATGGTGATGTCCACCTGGGACTTGTCGGGAACGTAGTCGACCTTCGGCTCCTGGGACTTCACCTCGAAGTAGCCCAGCTGGGAGATGCCGGTGAACGAGTCCCGGAACAGATCCGATTTGAAGACGTCGCCTTCCTTGAGGATCATGGAACGGCGCAGCACCTTGTCCTTGGTCTTGGTGTTGCCTTCGAAGGCGATGTGCCGGACGGTGAACTGTTCGCCTTCGTCCACCTTGACCGCGACATCCACCTTCTTCACGCCGCCCTCCTCGCGCACCGCCAGCTTGCGGTCGGAGTGGAAGGCGATGTAGCCGAGGTTGCTGTAGGCTTCCCTGACCTTGTCCAGGCCCTCGTTGAGGGCGTCCAGATCGAAGGGGCGGAGCTTCTCCCCGGCCTTCGCCTCGAGGGAGGGCTTCAGGTTGAACCAGCGGGCCAGCCAGGACCGGTTGTCCCGCTGGATCTCGGCGATCTTCAGGCGGTAGAAGTCCTCGCCCTTGGCTCCCTTGAACACCTTGTCGTTGCCCTCGAGCTTGAAGGTGCCCGCCATGAACTGATCCCCTTCCAGGATCGGGATGGTGAGGGTGGCCCGGAGGTCGTAGCGCGGGGATTTGCCTTCGAGGGTGCGGGAGAGGTTCTTCTTCTTCTGCTGCGGGGTGGTCTTGTCCTCCACCTCGATGGTCGGCTTGCCGACGAAGACGTCCTTGTAGCCCTTCTTCCAGTACTGCTTCTTGATGTTGACGAGGTCCTCGTCGAGGTTCTTCTGCACCAGCAGGTCGTGGCCGCCGATCCAGGTGAACATCCCGTGGGTCTTGGTCTTGGCCAGGGCCGCCTGCAGCCTGGCGCTGGAGATGACCTTGTTGCCACGGAAGGCGATCCGGTAGATCTTGACCTTGCCGCCTTCCTTGATGTCGAACACCAGCCGGGACATGGTCGGCCCCATGGGTTCCAGGCTGACGTCGATGACCGGGTTGGTGAAGCCCTTTTCCGCCGCCAGGTCCACCAGCAGGTTCTTGACCTTCCGGGTCGCCTCCGGATCGTAGACCGAATCCGGATTGATGGTCAGATGGGCGTCCTTGATCTTGTCCTTGATGGTGGACAGGCCCATCTCGGTGCCGCCGCGGTAGTCGACCTCCTTGATCAGGGGCCGCTCCTTCACCCGGATGATGAGCTTCTTGCCATCCTTCTCGTCCGCCACCTCGAACTTGATGTCGTCGAACGAACCGGTGGCCCAGAGCCGGTCCAGGACCTCGGTGAGGTCGATGGACCGCAGATCATCCCCTACCTTGAGCCCGGCCTTGAACAGGACCGTCTCCGGCGTCTGCTTCTGGGTGCCGACCACTTCCAGCCTGGTCACGACCTCCGAGTCCTGGGCGGCGGCAGGCAGGGCCTGCAGGCCGGCCAGAAGGGCCAGGGGGATCAATCCACTCCGAAACCGGAAGCCAAGGTGTCCGTTCCGTCCTTTGTTTTCCGATTTCATCCGCATCCACAGTCCGTAACAGAGGGTTGTACATTCACTGCCCAGGGCATGATTGCCCGGATCAGTTCATCAAGGCTTGACGTGAAAGGTTTGTTCAGGACCGCCCCGGCGGGCGGAACCGCCACTTATCCCTGGACCCCGGTCAGCTGGGGTTCAGGCGTGGTTTCAGGCGTGGGGGTGTAGAGGGGAACCAGCTTATCGTCCACCAGGTCGAAATGGACCGTGCCGGCCGGAACCGCGTCCTGAGCGACCATGAGTTCGGCCAGGGGATCCTCCACCTGCTTCTGGATCGCCCTGCGCAGCGGGCGGGCCCCGTAGGCGCGGTCCTTGACGGTGGTCTTCACCAGCCAGTCGCAGGCCTCGTCGGTCAGGGTCACCACCAGCTGATGCTGCTGGAGGGTGACGTTGAGGTCGGCGATGAGCAGCCTGACGATCTTGCGCAGATCCTCGTCGGCGAGCCGGTTGAACACGACGATCTCGTCGATGCGGTTGAGGAACTCGGGGGGGAAGGTGCGCTTGAGCACCTTGATGGCGTCCCCGGCCCCGGCGTCGGGACGGGTGCTCTTCTCCACGAACCCTAGGCCCTTGTCCGGCAGCAGTTCGCGGCTGCCGACATTGGAGGTCATGATGATGATCGTGTTCTTGAAGTCCACCTGGTTGCCGAAGGCGTCCGTGGCGATGCCGTCGTCGAAGATCTGCAGCAGCACGTTCATGAGGTCCGGGTGGGCCTTTTCCATCTCATCGAAGAGGATGACGCAGTATGGGTTGCGCCGGATCCGGTCGGTCAGCAGGCCGCCTTCCTCGTAGCCCACGTATCCCGGAGGCGCCCCGAGCAGCTTGGAGACTTCGTGCTTTTCCATGAACTCCGACATGTCGAAGCGGATCATCTTCTTGGGATCGCCGAACAGGAACCCGGCCAGGGTCTTGGCCAGCTCGGTCTTGCCCACGCCGGTGGGGCCGAGGAACAGGAAGGAGCCCATGGGCCGGTTGGGATTTTTGAGGCCGGTCCGGGCCCGCCGGGTCGCGCGGCTCACCGCGCTCACCGCTTCCTTCTGGCCGATCACCCGCTCGTTGATATGGTCTTCCATGTGCGAAAGGTTGGCCTTCTCGTCGTTCTTCAACGCCCGCACCGGGATGCCGGTCCAGGAGGCGACCACGTCCTCGATATCGGATTCGTTGACCTGGGCGAACTGTTCGTAGTCCTCCTCGGACAGCTCGGCGGTGGCGCCCTGGAGCTGTTCCCGGAGCTGGACCTCCTTCTGGCGCAGGAGCACGGCCCGTTCGAAATCACGGTTCAGGACGGCCTCGTTCATCTCGTTGATGACCCGGTGCAGCTCCTCTTCCGCCTTGTGGCTTTCGCCCACGGTGGCGCCGCCCCGGAGCTTCACCCGCGCGCCCGCCTCGTCCAGCAGGTCGATGGCCTTGTCCGGCAGGAAGCGGTCGGTGATGTAGCGGTTGGACAGGTAGACCGCCGCGTGCAGCACGGCCGGGCTGTACTTGACCCGGTGGAACAGCTCGTAGCGGCTCTGGATGCCGTCCAGGATCCGCAGCGTCTCCGCCTCGTCCGGCGGGTTCACGTTGACCGGCTGGAACCGGCGCACCAGGCTGCGGTCCTTGTCGATGTACTTGGCGAACTCCTTGTGGGTGGTGGCGCCGATGCACTGCACCTCGCCGCGGGAGAGGGCCGGCTTCAGGATGTTCGCGGCGTCCAGGCTGCCTTCGGCGGCGCCGGTGCCGATGATGCTGTGGATCTCGTCGATGAACAGGACCACGCTGGGATCCTTGGAGGCCTCGGCGATGATCGACTTCAGCCGCTCCTCGAACTGCCCGCGGTACTTGGTCCCGGCCACCACCAGGCTCAGGTCGAGCGCGTAGATCCGCTTGTCCTGCAGGCTGGGCGGCACGTTGCCTTCGAAGATCTTCTGGGCCAGACCTTCGACGATGGCGGTCTTGCCGACGCCGGCCTCGCCCAGCAGGATCGGGTTGTTCTTGCGCCGGCGGCTGAGGATCTGGATGATGCGGTCCACCTCCAGGTCACGGCCGATGAGGTTGTCGAAGATGCCGCGTTCGGCCAGCTCCGACAGGTTGCGCGCGAACTCGGCGAGGAGCGGGTGCTCCTTCTTCTTCTTGGCGATCTTCTCTTCCTTGGTGGCTTCCAGCAGGATCTCCTTGGCCGCGATGAGATCGGCTCCGGCCTCCTTCAGCAGCCGCCCGGCCAGGCTCTGCTCCTCCTTCAGCATCCCCAGCAGCAGATGCTCGGCCCCCACATGCTTGTGGTTGAGCTTGGCGCTTTCCTGGGTCGCGTGCTGCAGGATCCGCTTCACCTCCTCTTCCATGGGGATGTCGATGCTGGTGCTGCTGGGCGCGGCCTTCTTGTCCCTCGGGCTGAGGGCCGAGATCAGGCGTTCGCGCAGCAGGTTGGTCTGGACGCCCATGCGGTCCAGCAGCTGGATGGAGGTCTTCTCCGCCTCCCGGAGCAGGCCCAGGAGCAGATGGCCGCTCTGGATGCTCTCGGAGCCGAACTGGCTCGCTTCGTAGCGGGCGAAGAACATGACCCGGCGCGCTTTTTCGGTAAACTTTTCGAACACGGCTCCCCCCCGGGGAAAGGTCCAGCCCCATTGCCCCAATGGGCTCCAGGGTAGGATAATCCAGGGTAGCCTCATCCGGTCCTGATGTCCCGAGTTGCTTCAAGGCTCTTGCCACTGGGAGATGACCTCCGGTCACGGTAACCTGGAAGTTGGGGGTCATTCATGACTTTTGCTACAACGAATCTTGCCATCCTCGGACTCCAGTGGGGGGATGAAGGCAAAGGCAAACTGGTGGATCTCCTGAGCGCCCGGTTCCAGAACGTCACGCGCTTCCAGGGCGGCAACAACGCCGGCCACACCGTCGTCGTGAACGGCCAGAGCATCGCCCTGCACCAGGTTCCCAGCGGCGCCCTGCACCCGGGCTGCTTCCTGGTGGTGGGCTCGGGCGTGGTGCTGAACCTCGAGGTGTTCCTGAAGGAACTGGAGAACCTGAGGGCGAAGGGGTTCGACCTGACCGGCCGGCTGCTCATCTCGGACCGTGCGCACATCATCCTGCCCCACCACATCGCCCTGGACCTCTGGCGCGAGGGCGGCAGCAACAAGATCGGCACCACCGGCCGGGGGATCGGCCCCGCCTACGAAATGAAAGCGGCCCGCAAGGGCATCCGGATGGGCGACCTGCTCCACCCGGAAACCCTGGCCGAGCGGATCCAGCTGGGTTATGACGAAGTGAAGATCCTGCTGGGCGAGACCGGCGCCCTGGCGCCCCTGGCGGCCATCACCGCCGACCTGATCGCCCTCTCCCAGCCGCTGCTGCCGCTCATCGGCAACTCCCAGGACTACCTCTGGAAGGCCTGGAAGGGCGGCGAGTCCATCCTGTTCGAAGGCGCCCAGGCGACCCTGCTGGACATCGACCACGGCACCTATCCCTACGTCACCAGTTCCAACTGCAGCATCGGCGGCCTGTTCGCCGGCACCGGGCTGCCGCCCAAGGCCCTGGACCACATCCTGGGCGTGGCCAAGGCCTACACCACCCGGGTCGGCGCCGGACCGATGCCGTCCGAACTGCTGGACGCCACCGGCGAACGGCTGCGCCAGGTGGGCCGCGAGTTCGGCACCACCACCGGCCGGCCCCGCCGCTGCGGCTGGTTCGACGCGGTCATCACCCGCCATGCCTGCCGCACCAACGGCGCCGACGGGCTGGGGATCATGAAGCTGGACGTGATGGACGGGTTCGAGGAAGTGGGGATGGTGGTGGGCTACCGGGACGGCGAAGGCGCCGTCAGCGGCCGGCTGCCCTCCTGCGCCGCCGACTGGACCCAGGTGCAGCCGGTGGTCAAGTTCTTCAAGGGCTGGAGCGCCCCCACCCGGGGCATCACCGATCCCAGGGACCTGCCGGCCGAGGCCCGGAACTACCTGGCCGCCCTCTGCGACGAGGTGGAGACCCCCATGGCCTACCTCAGCACCGGCCCGGACCGTGCCGAAGGCTATGTGGCCAAGGGGAGCTTCCTGGAGCCGCTGCTGGGCTGATCCTGGATTTTGGGATACGAGGGGCCATCCTGCGGGGTGGCCCGTTTTTTTGCCGCAGCTTCGATTTCCCGGATTGGGACGAGCACGGGACGACAGGACCGGGCCTTGGTATGTGCTTTAAAGAAAGAAATTGCCACGGATGCACGGTGATGTCGTCTGTGCTTTTATTCCGCGCGGCAAGCAAGGGCGCGCCAGCCGGAGGCGAGGCTGGCACACCCTTGCGAAGGTGGGTCGGAACCTGTGATAAACTATTACTGAGTCCCGGTAATATCTTGATAAAAAGGCGGAGATTGTTTTGCTTTTTCTCGGCGAGCCTCGGCTATCTCGGCGTCCTCGGCGATAGTCCCTTTCATCTTATAGGCTGGGCATAAGGTCAATGCGCCGAAGCACCAATGGAATTGAATATCG
>Ga0316217_10003391_pt1 | contig 18207 bp, 11 predicted proteins | sample 1anoAmetaG_FD_203633 | JGI IMG/M metagenome (GOLD analysis project Ga0316217, IMG submission 203633) | Freshwater microbial communities from Trout Bog Lake, Wisconsin, USA - 1anoA | ecosystem: Environmental > Aquatic > Freshwater > Lake > Hypolimnion/Profundal zone | place: USA: Wisconsin...
CACACGACCCTTCCGCGATTCCATCGAGATCCTCCGTTGAACGGTCTTGGCCTTTAGGCGGCGTCGGTGACCGAGCCGGGAGGCGGATCTTCAAACAAAAAGGCCGCGGCCAGCGAATCTGACTACACTCCGCCGATGCGCTCCGACCATTTTGTACCACTGAGCCGCCGTCTATAATGCATCGTGAAAGGAGTACCCCACATGATGGACGACCTCAGGGAACTGCTCCACAAGCAGCCGTTCGAGCCTTTCCGCATCGTCATGAACAGCGGCGACCGTTACGAAGTCCACAACACCGGATAGCGTCGCGCTGGGCGAAGCCAAGCTCGGCATCTTCCCGCCCGGCACCGACCGCTGGGTCCTCCTGCGACTTAACCAAATCATTTCCTTGGAATCCGCGGACAAGGCGGCGTAAGCCGTCGGAATATTTGCGTCTTCAGGCCTTCTGGTTCTTTGCATTTCGGCGTGCGCGGCGCGCATCACGCTGCGCCGTATAGAATTGTTGGATGTCTTCCGGAAAACCGAGCGCTTGCAAGTCCCGATGCACGATGTCGGGGAACTTAGTTAGCCTCCAGATATCGCGAACCCTCTGCGGAAAATGCGAGTGCAACTGCCGGAAGTTATGGGGATCATGATTCCGGTCAATGAATATCGTAATGGGCATCTCGTAATCGGGCCGGCGCTGGCCGCTCAAGAATAGAAAGCGGCCGGCGTTTTCTATTTCGCCACATCCCAGGAGCGCTGTCCCGAAAAGTTCGAAGTAGTCAGGATCGTAACCTGCTCCGTAAACGGCTCCAGACAGAATAGTCATTGCTTCGCGAAAGTGACCTGCTGCAAGGAACTGTCGTGCGGCCTCGCGTTTCTTCGCGCTTAGGTTGCCAAGATGGTATGCCATATGAATCTGCTCTTGTATGTACCGATGGCTTCTGCCGATACAAAGGGCATCGTAAGGTGGATTCGCCGGTGTTCCAAGTTCTCTCGTCGCGACCTTGTCGAATCCATTCGGGCGAGGGCCGCCTGTGTCAGCCTTCCTGGGTGTGATTCATCGGCGTTCGTGTACCCCAGCGGCCCAATCAGAATCATTTCAATAGTTCGGCGGACAAACCCGCCTGATTGCTCGTAATTTCACCTGCCCTCTCCCCCGTCTTCGTGGTCCTTCGTGACTTCGTGCCTTCGTGTTTATGTCTTTTGGTTGATCGCCCTGCCGCGCCAACCCAAATCCGCTCCAAACCCCCGCCCCAACCAATCTTTACAGAAATTCACCCGCCCCGTCCGATAATACCAAGTCACCGCGCACGAATTGCGCTCAGTTGCCAAATCTACGGGTTGTGTGTTAATCTACCGGGCGATGCCATGGATGGTGGTTCTGCCATTGGAACACAGGCCTTGTCGGTCTGCACCCGTCCTGACAGGGAGGTCAGATGAAACTCGCCAAGCTCGAACTCTCCGGGTTCAAATCCTTTGCGGATTACACCGAACTTATCTTTGACGATGGCATCACCGGCATCGTCGGCCCCAACGGTTGCGGCAAGTCCAATGTCGTCGATGCGGTTAAGTGGGTGCTGGGCGAAATGTCCGCCAAAAGCCTCCGCGGCGATGGCATGCTCGATGTCATCTTCAACGGCTCCAGCGGCCGCAAACCCATGGGCATGGCCGAGGTCTCCCTGACCTTCACCAACGAGGACCGCAAACTGCCCATCGATGCCCAAACCGTCAAAATCACCCGGCGCCTCTATCGCGATGCCACCAGCGAATACCTCATCAACAACCAGATGTCCCGCCTCAAGGACATTCGCGAACTGTTCCTGGATACCGGCGTCGGCGTCGATGCCTATTCGCTCATCGAGCAGGGCCGCGTTTCGGCCCTGTTGGAAAGCAACACCGCCGATCGCCGCGAAATATTTGAAGAGGCCGCCGGCATCAGCCGCTTTAAGGCCCGCAAGAAGGAAGCCCTCCGCAAGCTCGAACGCACCGATCAGAACCTGGCCCAAAGCCAATTGGTCCGCGAAGAGGTCGAAAAGCAACTCCGCAGCGTCAAGGTGCAGGCCGGCCGCGCCCGCAATTACCAGGAATATGCCGCGCGGCTTAAAGAGCTGCGCTCCGCCTATGTGTTGCAGGAATATGATGGACTCCACCGCAAGGCCTCATCCTTGAATGAAAAGCATGGCGAAGTGGTCGATCAGCTCGCCGCCGTGCGCCGGCAGATTGAAGCCCGCCGCAATCGTCAGCAGGAAGTGCAGTTGGAGCTTGATGCGGCGCAGGATGCCGCCCGCCAGGCCGAGCGCGAATTGCTTTCCGCCCAGGCGGAGGTGCAATCCACCCGCCAGCGCGGCGATTTTGCCCGCCAGCAGGTAACCCAGCTACAGGAACAAAAGGAACTCCAGGCCCATCGCCATGCGGACCTTAACAGCCGGCTGGAGGCCCGCACGCTCGAAGCGCAGACCCATGAAACCGCCCTGGCGGAAGTTGATGGCCGCCTGCGCGCCCAGGAAGCCGTGGTGGCCGCCGCCACCGCCGAGCAGGAAAAAGTCGCCAAGGCCATCGCTGGCCTGCAGCGCACCATTGATGAGCACAAGAGCCGCGCCATCGATCTGATGCGCCAAACCTCGCGTCTGCACAACGATATCAATGGCCTCAAGATCACGCAGGAAGGCCTGCAAAGCCAGAAAGGCCGCCTGGAGATCCGCCAGCAGCAGATTGCCGTGCAGATGGCCGACCTTAAGGCCAAGGTGAAGGAAGCCGAAGCCCATAAGGCCCAACTGACCGAAGAAATCGAAGCGTTTCAGACCGCCGCCCAGGATGTGCGCCAGCAGCAGCAGGAAAACAATCAGAAGCAGGCCCAGGTTTCGCAAGAACTCGCCCGCCAGCGCGAACATCGCAGTGGCCTGGCCAGCCGGCAGAATGTGCTCAAGGATCTGCAAGCCAAGCGCGAGGGTGTTTCCCAGGCGGTGCGCGATGTGCTCAAGGCCCGCGATGCCGGCAACGGCTTTGCCTATGTCAAAGCCCTCGTGGCCGATATCCTGACCACCCAGTTGGAAAATGCCACCGTCATCGAGGCCGCCCTGGGCGATCTGCAAACCGCCGTGGTCGTCTCGGATACCCCGGCCCTGCTGGCCGATGCCGCCGGCTGGCAGAAACTCGCCGGGCGCGTCACGGTGCTGGGGCTCGATCGCATTCCGGCCTTCCAGGATGGCTACGACTGGGCCGCCCACGGCCGCCCCGTGGTACGCGCCACGGATCTGGTCACCCTGGACCCCACCTACGGGGCCCTGGTCTACCAAATCCTGGGCAAGACGCTCATTGTCGAGAATCTGACCGATGCCGCCGCGCTGGCCGAGTCCGGCGCCCGCGGCTATCGCTTTGTCACCCGCGCCGGCGAAGTGCTCGATGCCACCGGCGTCCTGCAACTGGGCGATCTATCGCGCCGCGGCGGCATGATCACCCGCCGGTCGGAACTGGCCAAACTCGAAGAACAGCTCATCGGCGTCGAAGCGGTTATCAAGGAACTCACCGCCCAGATTGCCCAGTGCGACCAGGATGCCCGCGCCTTGGATGCCCGCCAGCAGGAACTGCGGCAGCAGCTTTACCAGGCCCAGAATCACCAGGCCGAAAACAACGCCCACCTCCAGCAGACCGCCGCGCAGTTGCAGCGCACCACCGCCGAGGCGCCGCTGATCGCCGGCGAGATGGAAAGCATCGACCGCCAGGTGGACCAGTCGCAGGAACGCCAGTACGAATGCGAAGCCCGCGTCGCCGAACTCGACACCCAGGCGAAACAGGTGGAGGCCGCCATTCACCAGTTGGGCGCCCAGGTGATCGTGCAGCAGCACCATGTCTCGGAGCTGTCCGAAAAGGCCACCGAGGCCCGCATCGCCATGGGTCAGGTGCAGGAGCAGCGCTCGAGCCTGTCGCGTGCTCTGGCCACCGCCCGCCAGGCCGTCGCCCAGGCGCAGTTGGAATTGCAGCGCCTGACGGGTGAAATGGAGACGGTCGAAGGCCGCATTCAGGATGCCCAGGCGACCATCGCCCAGACCGAATCGGTCCTGGGCGAGATTCAGCAGCGGGCCGCCACCGCCCAGGAAGCCTTGGCGCTGTACAGCGAGCAGGTCGGGGTGTTGCGCGGCGAATTTTCGGGCATCGGCAACGAACTCGATGAGTTGCTCGGGCAGTCGGAAACCCTTGGCCGCAACGAGCATGAACTCTCGCTGGCGCGCAACGAACTGAGCGTGCGCCTGGAAACCCTCGTCGAGCACACCGCCGAGGAACTGGGCATGAACCTGGTCGAGGCCTATGCCAGCTACGCCACCGCCACGATGGATTGGGATGCGGTGGCCGCGGAAATCAACGACCTTAAGGGTAAGATTTCGCGCCTGGGCAATGTGAACCTCGATGCGATCAACGAACAATCGAGCCTGGAAGAGCGGCAGAAATTCCTGGTCGCCCAGCTTGATGACATTGCCGCCGCCAAAAAGGAACTCGAAGAACTCATCGGCAAGATTAACGAGGACTCGCGGCTGCGGTTCGTGGAAACCTTCACCGCGGTGCGCGCCGAATTCCAGGAAATGTTCCGCAAGCTCTTCGGCGGCGGCAAGGCCGACCTGGTGCTGGAGAACCCGGATGATGTGCTGGAATCGGGCATTGAAATCCTGGCCCGCCCGCCCGGCAAGGAACTCCAGTCCATCAGCCTGCTGTCCGGTGGCGAAAAGACCATGACCGCCGTGGCGCTGGTCATGTCGATCTTCAAGAGCAAGCCCTCGCCCTTCTGCATCCTGGACGAAGTGGATGCCGCGCTGGACGAAGCCAACACCGCCCGTTTCGCGTCGATCGTGCAGGAATTCCTGACACACAGCCAGTTCATCGTCATCACGCACAACAAGCGCACCATGAGCGTAGCCAACGTGCTTTATGGCGTGACGATGCAGGAACAAGGCGTCTCGAAGCGCGTGGCCGTGAAGTTCGACGGCAGGATTTCCGCCTCGGTGGCGGCGCCAATCGCCACACCGGCCGCGCCGGCGGAACAGTCTGCGGCGGCGTGACGGGATTGTCGATTTCCGATTTTCGATTGGCGATTGACGGGAGGATGACGACGTTTTCGCCGTTGCCGTAATGGCAACGTTTCGCACCTCGCGCCGCGCTGGCCGCGTTCGCCGATCCACCCGCCTGCAAATCCCCTCCCTTTAATCGACAATCGAATATATCCCCGCCCGCTCGCTTATCCGACGTTTCCTTATTAAACTTTGACCATGCAAAAGAAGATTATCCTATTCTGCAGCGGACTCCTGGTCGCGGTGCTCGGGTTTATTGCTTACCAGTATCTCACCGGGGCGGCGTTAAATGTGTCCAAGCCAGTTACGGCTCCGCCCATCCTGGATGTCAACATGGGGCCGGGGGCGGCACATCCGTACTTTGAAAACCGCGATGATAACGGCGTGCTCCAATCGGTGCTCACGGCCGAGCGCTGCCTGCCCAAGGGCGGCGGCATGTATCAGCTCATCAAGCCCAAGGCCACCAACTACACCGCCGACGGGCGGGTGCTGGCCATTGTCGGCGACGAAGGCCTGGTGCAGATCGATCAGACCGGCCCCAAAACCGACCCCAAGTTCACGCCCAAAGGCGGCACGCTCAGCGGCCATGTGCTGGTGACCATTGGCCCCAAGGAAACCTTTATCCCCAACAGCACGGTCCTCCAGCCGGGGCAGATCCAGGCCCAACTCGAGCAGGCACTTAATTTTCAATACGCCGAACGCCTCCTGACCAGCGAAGGCAAGGTCCACCTGCGCGGCGACCGCATCTCCTTCGATGGCGCGGACCTCAAAGTGCTGATGAATGCCGATCAGCGGCGCATCGAGTTGTTGCGCGTCGAACAGGGCCAGACGCTCACCATTAAAGATGTCGGCAGCCAGACCTTCGCCCTGCCGGGAACGACGGCGGGTGCTAACGACAATCCACCAATTCCTGCGCCGGGTGGCACCCCGCCGGCAGCGCCCGTAGCCACACCCCCGGCGCCGGTCGCACCGGCAGCGGTGGCGGCGGCCCCTGCCGCGGCACCACCAGGAGCCGATCTTAAACGCACGACGTATAAATTGAACTTCGGCACCAACGTTAAAGCCGCCGTGGGCGAGCGCTGGCTGACCAGTCAACGGCTCCAGGTTATCTTTCAGGCCGGTGCCGGCGAAGCCGCCAAGACGGTTGGCGCTCCGGCTCCCGCCGCCAAGGCCCCGCCGCTGGAAGCCGCGCCGGCACCGGTGGCCATCGCACCGGGTCCCGTGCCAACAGCCGTATCCACCCCTGCGCCCTCCACCCCCTCCACCCCCGCGCCCACGCAGGACCTGGTGATCACCTGGACCGGCCCGATGGAGATGCGCCCGGCCGTGCCGGAAGATGGCGTTCTGGCGGGACCCAAGGATGCTATTGTCGAGGCCGTGGGCACCGCCACCACGCCCGTGGTGATTCATGATGCCGGACTGCGCGGCGCCCAGGCCCATCGGATGTTGCTGCTGCTTGCCAATGGGCTGGAAAAATTGCAGTTGGATGCCATCCCCGGCCAGCCGGTGGATATGTTCGATACTGCCAGCGGCATGGCCCAGTGCCAGGGCCTGACATGGGAACGCACCAGCGGCAACGTGCGCTTCGCCGGCCCCGGCCGGGCCGAAGGATCCGTGCCCGCAGCGCATCCCGAGCCCGGTGCCCCACCGGCCGCCCCCAAGGCGCCGATTGTCGCCACCTGGAACAAGCTGCTGGATCTGCAATTGCAGACCGTGGCAGATGCCAAGAATCCCGGCAAGACCACGCAGATCGTACGCCATGCCATCCTGACTGGCGAGGCCGATGTGCAGGATGCCACCGCGCGGGTGCATAGCGAGGTGCTCGATGTGCTCCTGGCCCGCGGGGCCCAAGGCAAGACGGGTCAGGCGCTGGAGCACGTACTGGCCACCGGCCACGTTAATGCCCGCTCCGCCAAGGCGCCGGGCGTGGCGGCCCGGGATGATGATCCGGCCGCGGATTACCTGCGCTGCGCCCAACTGGAAATTCAGACGGCCGTGTTCCCGGGCACCGCGGCCCCCCAGCCCAGCATGCTGCTGGCTACGGGTGATGTCCAGGCCGTGGCCCATCAAACGGATAAGAATGATCCCAAAAAGGTCATGTGGCAGCAGCTCAACGCCCCGCGTTTAGTCGCTACGCTCGAGCCCAAGGCCGCCGGTGCCCCCCGGGAAGAACTCGGCGGCTTTGGGGTCCAGCAACTCCAGGCGTTCGAGGGCGTTAAAGTACAGATCGAGGGCTTGGGCCAGCAAATGGTGGTGGCCAGCGCCCAAACGCTTACGGCCTTGCCCCGGGCGGGCACCGCGCGGCTCGAAGGCGGCGATCCGACACTGGGCCGCGCCGCCTGGGCCATGGTGCGCCAGGGAAGCAACTCCCTGGCCGGGCCAACCATTATGCTCGAACAGAAGAACCAGGCGGCCAGGATTCCCGGGGCCGGCGAATTTGTCTTCTTCCAGCCCGGCAACAAGGCCAACGAAGAGCCTTCCCCCGTTAAGGTCGCCTGGGCCACCAGTATGGACTACGATGGCAAGGCTCTGGCCGCGCATTTCAACGGTAGTGTCGAAGCGCTGCTGGTCGGCAAGCCCGAGCAGGAAAGCAAGCTCAATTGCGACAATCTGGACGTGCAGATGGCCAGCACCGATGTGCATGCCCCGGCCGGAGTGGGCGTCTCTCCCCTGGCCGACGATGCAGCCCATAGGACGCACCTGGCGCAAGTTACCGCCCGCGGCAAGGTTACCGCCTACGGCGCCACGCTGGATAAAGACGGCAAACTGCTCGAACGCTTGTACCTTCGCGTACCACTGCTGGTGTACGACGAAACCCACAAGGCCCTCCATGTGCCGGCCGCCGGCGATCTGCTCCTGGAAGATTACCGCCCCGAAACCGCCACCCGCGCCGCCGCCACGCAAGAGACGCTGGCTTCCGGCAACGCCCGCGGCCAAACGGCTTTTCATTGGGGCCAAAGCCTGACCTACGCCGGGGACACCGGCACCATCCATATGCAAAAAGATGTCTTTATGCGCCACGTGCCTGAGACCCCCTCCACCCCCTCCGCCCCCGTCAAACCCAATGCCATGCCCGATCCCCGCACCACCGAGGTCCAACTGCAATGCCAGGAACTCCGCACGCAATTGCTTCAGGCCAAAGGCGCGGTGGCCAATCCACTGGCCTTGGGCACCGGCGGGCAAACCAAAGTCGGCAAGGTCACGGCCGATACCGCCGCCATCATGACCCTGGGCAATGCCCAGATCGCCGCGGATGTGCTGGAATACGATGGCGTCCGCAACCAGGCCAGTGCCTATGGCCGCAATGGCAATGTCGCCACGACCATCCGGCCGGAAGGTACGGCCGCGGCCGATCGCATCGAATGGGATCTGACCAAGGGTTCCGGCGGCATTACCCTCATCGGACCCCGCGGCCAGCTCCAGACGCCGTAAATTTTACGTTTGATCCGGCCGTTTTTCGCTGCTATCCTTAGAGGGATCGTATGTGCCGATGGGGCGACGCAGGAATGGTTTACCCCTGTAAATTCTGAGGATGCACAATGCAACGCTACCGCGTGTTGGCGATCGAAGATGACCCGGGCAACAAGATGGTTCTTTCGAACATCTTCAAGCTCAGCGGATGCATTGACGGCATCTTTGAGGAAAATGGCGATGCCATCCTCGATATTGCCCGGAGCGGCAATGTTGACCTGATTTTGATGGATATCACTCTGACCAACTCCACGCTCCACGGCGATCCCGTCGACGGCTTGGAGCTTACACGGCAAATTCGCAAACTCGATACCAACCCCAAGGTTCCGGTGGTGCTGCTGACCGCCCATTGCATGACCGGCGATGCCGATCGGTTCCTTAATGCCTCCGGGGCCGACGCCTATATCGCCAAGCCGCTGCAGGATATCGAAGGCTTCATTGTCTGGCTGACTCTGACGGTCGAAGAATTCCGCGCCCGCAGCGCCGAAGAAGCCGGCTTGGAAGCCGTCCCGGTTTAATTCCATTTATCATTTTCCCGGCGAACAACGCCTGCGCAGTTCCACGCCCATGGATCGCAATCCAATGGGATATACCCAAGTCGCCGAGTGCCGTGCCCAGTGGGGGCACGGGCCCCCGCTGGGCATGTTCGCGGACATGCCATTACCTGTGCTTTGCGGTTAAAATGCGTCCATGCCTCAACCCTTGGTCAAAATCTGCGGTATCACCCGCGCGGCCGATGCCGCCGCCGCCGTAGCCGCCGGTGCCGATATTCTGGGCCTGAATTTCTTCCGCGGCCCGCGAAAAATTGATTATCGCTGCGTAGCGGATTTGGCCTTGCCCGCCGGCGTCTTAACGGTGGGGCTGGCGGCCTATCCCGCACCCAACGATCAAACCCTTGCCGCTATCACCGCCGCCACGGGCATTGCCACCTTTCAACTTTATGCCGCGCCGTATCCGGCGGTGCCGGCCCATGGCGCCTGCAGCGTCTGGCTGGTGGCCGGGATTGATAGCCGCGAATCGTTGCAGCAGATCGCCCCCCTTTTGCGCGCGCTGCACTGGCAGCCGGCCGCCATCGTGCTCGATAGCCGCACCCCCGGCCAGGTGGGCGGCACCGGCCAGATCTTTGACTGGAACTGGATCGTCGACGCCCGCGCCGCCGGCGAACTGGCCGGCCTGCCGCCGCTGGTGTTGGCCGGCGGTCTGACCCCCGACAACGTCGCCGCCGCCGTGCGCCTCGTGCAACCCTGGGCGGTCGATGTCTCCAGCGGCGTGGAGGTTCCCGGCCAGCCGGGCATTAAAGATGCCATCAAGCTGCGCGACTTTATCGCCGCGGCCAAAAGCTAACTTAGAGCGTCCAACGAACAACCACAGAGACCCCGTGACACCGAGAATCTCACCGACCGGGCGGGGGGATTTTAGAGGCGGTCAATCCTGCGCCCCATCATTCAGAGCAGTGCCTGGAGGTATGCGATGCGGTGGCGTGCCTGCTCCACGGTGCCACATTCCACGCTCAGGACGAGGTCGCGCGCCCAACGCATGGCGCCAAGGACGACCGCGCCGGTGGGCGGCCGGTTATTCTGTATCGCTGGTCCGCAATGCGCGGCTCAAGGCCTTGAGGAAGCCGCGGACCGCTTCCCGGTCGAAGCCTGTCGAGGTGACGACCTTGCCGTCGGTTTCCACGTTCTTGCCGGTGTAGTTGGCCTTGAGCCTGAGGGCCTCGGCCGAGTCGTTTTTATTGGTGGTGATTTTCTTTCTGCGCAGTGCCGGTTCCCCTTTGATCAGCACCAGGGCCGAGGAACCGATCCCGGCGAGAACCTTGTTGGCGGCGGCGCCTTCCTTGACCAGGCGCAGCGCGTCGGCATCGGTCCAGAACTCATGCCCGCCGGCGCCGCCGGCAAACAACAGGGCATCAAAGTCGCCGCCTTTGAGCCCGGCCAGGTCGCCCGTGGCCACGGTGACCAGGACGCCTTCGGAGAGCAATTCGCGCTGGAGCAGGGCCACGTATTCCGGATCCTTGGCCGGCACCAGCAGGGCGATCTTCTTGTCGCGCAGCGTATAGTAGGGCGCCAGGGCGGTGGGGAAGGTGGTCTTGCCGCGCACCACCGTCAGTTCGATCGCCTTGGCGTGAGTGGAAAGCTGTTCAGCCAGCACGTGTTCAAAGATGTCCTGCGTGGGCGTGGGCCGGCCGGCCACGTGCGTGATCACATCGTTGGCCTTAATGCCAGTCTTGCTGGCCGGGCCGTTCTTGCCCACCGTGGAAACCAGCACGCCCTGCACTTCCGGCACACCGTAGAGCAGGCGGTGCAAAGTCACCAGGCGCCGCACGCCCAGGCCCAGGGCGTCGTAGCGGCTCTCGACAAGTTCCCCGGCATGCAGGCCAAAGGCCGGCAGCGGCTCCATGGCCTCGAGTTGGGCCGGGATGGTCAGGCGCTGGCGGGCCCCCACCGGGCCGCGCAACACGGTGAACGTGACGGTGCTGCCGGGCGTACGCGTGGTGAGGGTCCATTCCCAGTCCAGCAGTTCGGCGTGGCTGCGGGCGGCCACCGGTTGACCGTCGAGCCCGACGATGATGTCCCCGGTCCGCAGGCCGACCTTTTCAGCGGCGGAGTTCTGGAGCACAAAATCCACCAGCACGCCCTGGGGCACCCCCAGGGACCGGGCCAGTTCATCATAGATTTCGCTGGTGGCGTACAGCGGCACCAGGGCGCGGATGAAACGCCCGTGGGCCAGCAGGTGGTCCTTGACTATCTTGGCCACGTGGATGGGAATGGTAAAGCCCAGGTTGTTGGCCCCGCGCTCGGCATAGGTGTTCAAGCCCAGCACGCGTCCTTCGCTATCAAACAGCGGGCCGCCGCTGTTGCCGGGGTTGATGGCCGCATCGGTCTGGAACACGCGGGTCTCGGTGCCCAGATCGGTGCGTTCGATGTTGCTCAGGATGCCGGCGGTATACGTGCGCTTAAGCCCCAGCGGCGCGCCGACGGCAAAGCAGCGGTCGCCCACGCGCACCTTGGTCGAATCGCCGAACTCCACCGGCTTAAGCGTGTGGGTGGGCTCGATCTTGATCAGGGCCACGTCCGGATCCAGGGAGAAGCCCAGTACCCGGGCGGGATACTTCTCATCGTTGGACAGCATGACGGTAATCGCCTTGGCCGGTTGCGTGGGATCTTCGGCATCGTCGCCGCGCACCACGTGCCCGTTGGTCATGATGTAGCCATCGGGGCTGATGATAAAGCCGCTGCCCAGGGCCCGTTCGTGCTGGATGGCGACCACGGAGGAGTCGACTTTTTTGACGATCTCCTCGGGGATGACTTGCTCCCCGGCACCATTTTGCCCGCGCCCCAGCGCCGCCAACAACAGCACGATGATGATTCCCAACCAGCGTTTCACCGGGCACCTCCGTTTTCCTTTTCACCGATCTTCATGTTCAAGGCGGCGTACGAAGTTTCCGGGCCGCGCCAATATTTCACCAGTACTGTGTCCGGATGTTGCCGGCGCACCGCATCGAGCACCTTGTTGAACGCCATGACGCTGGGGGTGGGCTGGCCGTTGAGTTCCACGATCAGGTCGGATTCCGCCAGCAGGGACTTGCGGAACGTACCGCTCATGGCGGCCGGGCTGCCCTTGACCACTTCGGTAACCAGCACGCCCGCGGTGCTCGCGAGGTTCCGGGCATACACTTCGGTATCGTTGATATCCTGCACGGCCACGCCAAGGTCTTCGGCCCGCAAGCCGGCCAATTCCGGCCGCCGGGTAATCTTACCCTTGAGCGTCAACGGCTGGCCGGCGCGCAGGACGGTCAGTTCAAAGGGGTTGTTCACGCGCGGCCGCAGCGTCTTGATGAAATAATCCTGGGCGCGCAACCCGGTCAGCCGCAGGGGTTGGCCATTGGCGCCGGTGACCAGGTCGCCCGCGTGCACCCCGGCTAGGGCGGCCGGGCCGCCGGCGCTGACCTGCAGCACCCAGAGCGCGCTGGCCGGCAGCTTGTGGGCCTGCGCGTACTCCTTGTTAATGGGGGCCAGCATCGCCCCCAGCCAGCCCCGGTTCTTTTCCTCGGCCACGCTGTGGCCGCCGGTGGCATCGGCAATGAAGGACTGCAGATCCTCCCGCAGATCATTGAGCGCCCAGACGGCGCCGCTGTTGAGGAACCCCACGATCTGCCCGGACAGGTTCAGGACCGGGGCGCCTTCGCCATCGCGCGGGGCGGTCCCCAGCAGGAAACGGCGATACCGCCCGGCCTGCTCGCCGCGGCAGAACATCAGGGAGCGGAATTTCTGGTAATCCGAATCCTCATCCGAGGGCACGATGGTCACGCTCCACTGCCCCACCGCCAGGTCCGCACTGTTGGCCAGGGACACGGGCGTCAGCGGCTCGTCGGGGTGGATTTTGAGCACCGCCATGCCCAGCGTGTCGTCGGTTTTGACGACGCGGGCCACGTATTCGTTGGCGCCAATCCACGCGGTAATGCGGTCGTCCGGATCGGTCCGCATGGCGGCAGGCACGAGGATGTACCCTTCCCGGGTCAGCACCACGCCGGTGTAATTCGGCGAACCGCCACCACCCATGATGATCATGCCGCCCAGGGCGGTGCCAACGGGTTCCTTATCCTTCTGCACCTTCACCAGCACCAGGCCCGGCTCGATAGCCTTGCCGGTGGCGGCCACCGCCTGTTGCAACGCGCCAAACGCCGCCTGCCCTTGCGCCACGGTGGGCGCCTTGGGCGCACAGCCGCCGAGAGCCAGCAGCAGGCCGGCCGATAGCATCAAACTCAACAACCTTCGCACGCTAGTTCCTCCGGTTATGTTGCCGATGGCGGGAAATATACCATGAAATTGTTGCAATGCCGCAGCCATTGCACAAACGCCAGGAAACAACGCCCGGCCAACTTGCAACTGGGTATGCTAAAAAGATGCCACCGCCCGGCAAACCTTTCGTATTCTGTCCCTGTAATGGTAACGGAGAAGCTGAAATCCACGATTCGTCACCAAGGGCGTCTGGAGACGGTACGCGGAATGTTGTGGTAAACTTCCGGCATGAAAATCGCCATTATTTTCGTGCTGGCTTTTATGGGAGCGACAGCCCAAGCCGCGGATATCCGCGACGCGGAGTATGGACAGCGCCTGCCGGGCGGCGGTGCGGTCGCACTCTGGTGGTGTGATGCGGGCTGGAAGGTCGGACAAACCAAGGCGGTGCCGACCCAGACGGCGGAAGCCATCACGATTCGCTGCGCCAAAAATGAGCGCGAGGCGGCACAACTGATCCTCACGCCCGCCCAACCGCTGGAAGGTTTGACGGTGACGGCCGGGGCCCTTATATCCCCCAGCGGCGCGACCATCGCCATGCCGCAGGTCGAGGTACTCCGTGTGGGGTACGTGAACATCGCGCACGCGACCGACAGTGCCGGGGGCACGGGGCTATGGCCGGATCCGCTCTTACCCCTGCGCGGGCCCTGCACTCTGGCGGCCCACCAGAACCAGCCGTTCTGGATCCGCCTGAGCGTGCCGGCGGAGGCCCGCGCGGGCCAGTATGCCGGGGAAATCTCCCTGGCGGCGGGCGCCTGGCATGCCGCCATTCCGCTGCGGGTGGAAGTCTTCAACTTCGCCCTGCCCGACAAGCTGACCTGCACCACCGCACTGGGCCTGGAAACACAGGCGGCGTTCCGCTACCACGGCGCCCGGACCCTGGCCCAGAAGCGCCAGGTCCTCGACATGTACTGGCGCACCTTCGCAGCACATCACATCGCCCCCTACGACCCTGCGCCGCTGGATCCGATCCAGATCGACTGGCCCGCGGCCCGTCCGCCGCCGCTCCCCTGGGCCGACTGGCACGGCGGGCGCGTGGTAACCAACGAGGCCCACACCGGGCACGGTTCGCTGGCCATTTTTGACGACCGCCGCGATGCTGTTGTGGGGGCGACGTATGAGCCGCTGCTGCGCATACCGGCCGCAGGCCTCAAGATCCGCCTGGCCTATCGCACCGCCTTCCCCGACCACACGTTTGATCTGGCCTTGCAGTACTATGACCAGGATGGGAAATGGATCTCGGGCCAGAACCATGACATACGCATCGTCGGCGACGGCCACTGGACCATTTTTGAACGCACCATCTCGAAGTTTCCACCCCAGGCACAATCGTTCCAACTGACCATCTATGCCACGGATTGGACCGAGGACGGCGCCCAGACCGGCCTGCTCTGGATCGATGATGTGGAGATCCGCGCTGCCACATCCGGTACGGTGCTGCTGCACGCGGATTTTGAAGCCCCCGGTCCACGGCCGCCGGTGGCCCCCGCCGAACAGTTGCAGCCCCGGATGAACTTTACCGCGTGGGATCGGGAAATGAGGCGCACGCAGCAGGCCTATCATTTCAATTCTTTTCGCCTCAACGTCGAGGGCCTGGGGGGCGGCACCTTTGAGGCGGGAATGCTTCCGCCGGCCATTGACGGCTTTCCCGAGGACATGCCGGAATACGACCTGATCTTCGGTTCGTATACCAGGCAGCTCGAAGCCCATCTGCGCGCCATGGGGTGGCTGGATAGCGCCTTTGTCTATTGGTTCGACGAACCCAGCGCCGCGCAATACGACTACGTCCGCCACGGCTTTGAAAAGCTGCGCCGCACCGCCCCGGCCCTGCGCGGCATGATCACCGAACAGGTCGAGCCGCCCCTGATCGGCGGGCCGCAGATCTGGTGTTCCCTCTCGGACCGCTACAACCCGGCGCGGGCCGAGGAACGGCGAAAGCTGGGCGAGCATTTCTGGTGGTACATCTGCTGCGGACCCAAGGCGCCGTATGCCACGGAATTCATCGATCATCCCGGGACCAATCTGCGGGTCTGGCTCTGGCAAACCTGGCAGCGCCGGATCGAGGGGGTCCTGATCTGGGCCACCAACTACTGGACCAGTCCCACGGCCTATCCCGATAGGCCGCAGAATCCCTACACCGACCCGATGAGCTGGGTCAGTGGCGGCAAGCCGGGCCAGAAGCGGCCGTGGGGCAACGGCGATGGCCGCTTTCTTTACCCGCCCGAGGCCGGAGCCGATGGCCACCCCGCCACGTTCATCGCCGATCCCCCGGTCGATTCGGTGCGCTGGGAAATGCTGCGCGACGGCCTGGAAGATTATGAATACCTGGCCCTGCTGCGCCGGGGCCTGGCCAAACAAGGCGCCACCCTCGATGCGGCGAAGCGTGCCGCATTCGAGAAGCTCCTGGAGGTGCCGCCGGAAATCTCGACGGATATGACCCACTTTACAACCTCCCCCGAACCGATCGCGGCGCGCCGCCTGGCCGTGGCGCGGGCCCTGGAGCAACTGCCGCCGTGATGCGTGATGCGTACCGAAAACGTGTGGGATTTCACGGGATTCAGCGATGTTGACCAGTGGGTCAATGGTCCGTGGCGCGTGGTCAGTGGTGGGGCCAATGGTCCGGTGGTCAGTTGGGGCGGCAGAACGGTATAGCCGTTGCCGTAGCGGCAACGTGTGGCGAACTTGGGCGCGATGTTGACCACCGAAGACGTGCGGGATTTCAGGGAAATCTGCGATGTTGACCAGTTGGTCAGTGGTGCGTGGTCAGTGGTGGGGCGCAGTGGCGGCGCGGGGCGTGAATGCACTTGGACAGGGGCGAGACGCCGGTGCCGCTTTGAGGCGTTGGTTGCCGGCGCGCAGTGAGATCCGTGAAGCGCACCATCAGAACGATGCGGGCAGGATGCCCGCGCTCCCAGCGGCGCGCACGGTGGGCGCGGAGTGGTGGCGGAGGGCTTGACGCAGACGCCAAGCCCAAGGCGTTGGACCGTAAAGTGGCGGCGCCATCCCCTGCGCTGCGCCGCATTACGGTTTACGACTTGCGACCTGGCAACGGACAAGAACCTTCTGCCTTCCGTTCGACCGGTTCCCCGAAGTGGATCGGGCGGAATGGTTCACCGTGGAGCAGGCCAATATCAAGACCAGTCCGGGGCAGATGGCGTTGGTGGAGGAGTTGGCGGGGAAGGTTGAGCCGGGTGTGCGATGATTGATTCGAGTTTATAATCAGTCCCGACCATAGAACTTGAAGGGGTAAAATATGGCACTCGAAACAGGGACTACGGTGGACGCAGCGATACACCGACAACTGGCGGTGGAACTTTTCAATTTCGTTTGGACCTTGTGCGACAAGAAAGACCGAACGGCGGAAGAAGATGAGCAGATGGTTCATGCCGCCCACGCCTCACGCTACCACTGGAGTGCGGATGGCACGGCCAAAGAATGGTCGATTGGGGAATGGCAGATTTCACGGGTGTATTCGGTGCTGAATCGTGCGGAGCCAGCAATCCATCATGGAAAGCTGGCCCTCGATTGGGCGAGGAACTCCAATGCTGCTCCGTTCTTCATTGCCTGCCGTGGTGGTGGATGGTTCTGACATGGGGCACTATGACCTTCTTGGCGTGGCGGTTTATACGCACTATTTCATCACGGCTCTTTATCGCCATGGCTTTCACGCCGAAGCCGAGCAGATGCTTTGGGCGCAGGTGGATTCCTTCGATAAAGGCACCTTCAATTCCGGCGTGCGCATTCCTCACATGCCTTGCCGGAATCCCGTCGGCAGCGCCTTTTTCAAATGGGACGGCGCCAGGGCCAATGGCGAGGGCTACCTGCCGGAGAACTGACACGCTTATGCCACCATCTTCGCCGGTCACTACGGCATCCGTTTCGACGAGCGCGGCTACAGCCTGGAACCATGGTCACCACTGAAAGGCCAACACCTGCCCTGCGGCCGGCCCGTGATGGGAAAAATCCAGGAGACCCTAAAATGATCGCGCCACACAATTTCCCCGCGTTGGCAATTGGCGCGACGTAAAGTTCCCGTGCCGGGCCATGAACGGGGAACCAAGGATAAAACGCAACTGCTGTTGCCATGCCACGGCCGTGCGGTATGCTTCCGCAATATGATGATTCGGGAGTTCAGACCGTGCGCCAATTGCCACATATGATCAGCATGGTGCTAGTTTTCGTTTTGTCCCCCTGGGTGGCACGCTGCCCAGCCGCGGTCGAACCGGCCGACACGGCGTGTGCTTTTACCTCGGGGGTAATCCCACCCATTGCTGTGGGCAGCGCGTGCCACATCTCGACCGTGAAAAACGGCGTCACCTTCGATGTGTATTATGACCCCGGGCCCAAGAGCAATGTGGCAATCTACGCGCTTAATACCGGCCGCAAGCAACTGGTCCTTACCCCCGAGAAGCACCGGGCGATATTGCAGAACCTCATCCAAAGGAAATTCACCGTCATTGTGGCGGATTTCAAGGACAAGAAACTCCCGGGACTGGAGCTGGAGAAATACGTCGTGCAACTCACGGCGGATGCCCGGGAAGCGGCGGATGGAGTCCTGCGTCCGACCGCACGCCCGCGCCCACCGCTGGCTTCCCTCAACGCGGCGCCCAGCAAAACCGAGACTTATGCCTCTGACTACTTTACGTTGATGCCGGGATTTACCGTGGAGCGGGATGTGACCTGGTTCCGGTACGGCGACATCCCGGAGCCGTTTCGCAAAGAAATCGCCCGGCAGCTTGGCCAACCGATCCGGGAAGCGGATGAGGACATCGCAAATACGTATGACATCATTCACCCGGTTTACGGCCCGGACGTCGGGGTACTGACGAACTATGGGTCCAACGAGAAAGGGCGCGAAGAGTATTATCCACGGGAGACGACGTATTTGGTCA
>Ga0316217_10003392_pt1 | contig 18200 bp, 22 predicted proteins | sample 1anoAmetaG_FD_203633 | JGI IMG/M metagenome (GOLD analysis project Ga0316217, IMG submission 203633) | Freshwater microbial communities from Trout Bog Lake, Wisconsin, USA - 1anoA | ecosystem: Environmental > Aquatic > Freshwater > Lake > Hypolimnion/Profundal zone | place: USA: Wisconsin...
GAGTCTACATCAGCCTTCAGGTGGAGCATTTGTCTACAACCGCGATCTCCGTGTTCGAGGGGCAATGGAGCTACGGGCTAGTCAGTGCCATTCGAGGACGGCTGGGCATCATGGCGCGGTAACTTCTCCAGCATCGGCAAGGTCACGGGTTATGGACCTGTCCGGCGCGAGCCGCTTGACCCCGCTCCAGGCTGGTAGCAGACCTCGACTCAAATAGCCTTGTGTCAAGGTTTGTGGGCGTGTGGTGCGAAACATCGTCTACGCGCAGCTACAAGGTCCACCGCGTGCTTTGTAAAAGTCGAAGGGCAAGGTGCTATCCGCGCCAGCCTGAAGGCCACCAGCGCCGGGCGGTCCAGGTGGTGGCCGATTCCAACGCCCTTGACCGTCTCGGGTTGGATGTCGCCGCACCAGCCAAGCGCGCTCACTAAACCCACAAGTCGAGGAACAGATGGGCGGACTTGGCGGCCTGACTGGCCTGCATGCTGGTCATCAGGATGTCCCGAACGGAGCGCGTCGTGACGGAAGTGTAGACAATCACCTCAACAGTGGCAGCGCACAAGGTCCCACGATCTCCAGCTAATCCGGTTCTTCGTTGGTGGCGGCGTAGTTATTGCCGAGCGGCAACACCGCCATCGGAACGTGAAGACCGATTGGAATAAACGATACTTTAACCGCGCTGAGCAGGTGGCCCTTACGGGGTTGCTGGCACATGCCATCTTCTTCACCTGCCTGCCAGCGCGGTTTCTGTTCCCGCTACCCGCCAACTGTACCGTAAGGGTAGGAGATCACACATTCCGGCGAGCAGATCGCTCCAGCACTACATCGCAAATTGCCTTCCTGTCCCGCCCGCCAGCACTTTCATGAGCCAGAATCCATCCAGCGATAGCCAGATCCCTAGCACCGTCCTCAGCAAGATGCTGGCGGATAAGGCCCTCCTGAAGACTGAGGCGCGCAATGACGCGGAGCGTCGGCGGCGCAAAACCCAGGGAATTGTAGACGAAATGGTCAAGGCCGCGCCAGACGGCCCCAAGGATGCCGCTGGTAGAACAGAAGCCGCTGCTGCCCGCAAGGACGCGGTATCGGCGCTGGCAGCCGCTGTCTACAAAACGGTCGACGAGATCGCTGTCCAGGCTGACTTGAAGGCTGCTCCGGTCCAGGCCCCGGCTGACATCGCCGACATCAGGATCGACGACCTGCACGCCAACTTCGGCAACCGGCTGCTGCTTCCTGGCTGGTTGCGCAGGCGCATCGAAATTGTCTACGCCAAGACCAACTGGATCAACAGGAATGGAGAGCCGGGCTTCTTCAACCGTGCGGTCCACCAGAAACACATCCCGCTGGATAAAGCCCTCTGCATCCTGGCCCATATTATTGATGCCCATGACGGCACCGGGAAGAGCGTGCGTGGCTGGTTGGACGCGGTAATTGAGTGCGGGCTTTTTTCCAGGATCAAGCGTGGCAAGTACGTGTACCAGCGCAGGTGCCAAGATGGTGAGCACTGCGATCTCTGTATCTTCTACAACCTCTCGGACGGCCTCGAAACCCTCTTTGACAGCTATGGTCCAGAGGCTTTCAATCGGGGCGGCACCTACTTCGCGTTGAACGTCACCCCTCGCCTTCACGGAGCAGAAGCCATTGCGGTAGGTCGCACGATAACTCCGGCAGACTGGGATTACGAGAACCCGAACTCGATTGTCTACAGGGAAGCTCGGCATGATCGGGCCTTTCGCTACCCAGACATGCCCGGCCAGGACGAGTTATTGGATTGGGACCTCGAAAGCCAGATACGGGGCTTCCTGGGCGCAGCCCAATTTGTGCTCGGTAAGCTCGTGAAGAACTTCTGGTTGGACGGCATCCGGGCCAAGGTGGAGAACAGCGTCCAGTTCCTGCCCTATGCCTCCCACCAGCACTGGCACGGGGTCGGCAGCAGCAAATGCGAACGCGATCCACAGAAAATGGCCGAGTTCATCAAAGAGGAAGTCGATGCCATTCTGGCCCGAACGTGTCCAGGCGTCTACGCCGACGTGATAGTCGCCGTGATCCCCAGCGCAGATGATCTACACAGGTGGATCAAATACATGAACAAAATGGTGAACCTCGTCATGGCGGTCGACTCCGTCTACAATCGCTATCCCGACCTGGGACACAATCCGTGCCTTCACGCGAAGTTCCTCAAGGAATTGGGCCTTTATCCCCAGCGCAGCAAACGCGTATATGGCATGATCCGGCACAGCATCGACGACGAGCACGGGCGGCACACCTACATGCTCCGAAGGAGCTTCGTGGCAGGCAATCACAAGTTCCGCAAGGGCACCGTCCTGACCGAGCCGAAGCGCCACCGCCTCTGGCGCGAGGCGCACGCTGCCCGCACTGCCGCCAAGCGCAAGGCGGCCCTGGAGCACCAGGAGGACCGAGTGCTCGAACTCCTGGAGCGTCGTTCCGAGCGGCCCTGGCCAAAAAATGCCACCACGGCCCTGGATGTCCAGCGCGCCCACATTGTCTACAAGCTGACGAAGGCGCAGGGGCTGCTTACGCGGATGAAACGCAAGGGAAAGTTGAACTCCAAGAAGTGCCGTCTGGGACCAAGTGGCGATCCAATGTTGTGTTACACCAGGGCCGCTTCAACAAAGTGCGCCCGTTCCACGCGTTTTGCGGCATCAGGTTGATGACCGAACTCGTGTAGACAAAGTAGCAAAACAGGACCGGCGACGGTTCTTAACGGCCCAAATTTCTTTTTTGAAGGGCGCTGGCGAGGAATTGCAGTTCTTAGTCGTTGAAGTTAATGACGCATTCTGTAGACAAAATTGATTTGGCTGCGCCGCCGGTGCCCACACGGGCCGGGGTACCGTCACCTCACTTCACGGCGGCGTGGCGGACTAACCAATTAGCACACAAATATGACACGAAAACCCAAGACCCCTCCACTGGTAGTGAATAGCAAGGCGCTCGTCGAACGAACGTCTGCCATGGACCGCCATCACGAAGATCCGACTATAATGGATCACATTGCGCAGGAATTGCTGTTCATCAGGAGCCGACGTAAAGCACAAGAGATCGATCTGGAGATAGGCGACAACGCAGTTGTGCGGTTCTTGCCAGCCCGGCTGGGGGCGCACGGCATTTGGTATGCCCGGATAGCAACTCATTGGTTGCATAGCCAGTGTATTACGTGTCCACGCCTGACTGGAGACGACTTTGTCGGCAGCGCGGAAAGTGCCTGCCCAGTTTGCCTGATAATGAATGATCTCGGCGACGACAAGGCCGAGGATGCCCGTGACCTTGGCCGGAAGATCGAAGCCATACCTCTGTACCTCACCTACTGTTTGCTCTTGGAAAAGAATGGCATCCAAGTACCCATGCAGGCGGCCATCATTCCTTGCGAATTCTGGCTTCAAGAAAGGGCATGGGAAGAGCTTTCGGGCTTTTACATGGCCGCTACTCGGAAATCTCCCAACGGCGTGATGGACTACGTCAAAGGCAACGACTTCCGAGTGCGTCTGACCGAGGCGGGCACTCTACTGGATAAGTTGCAACCAAGGGCCATTTTCGACCTCGACGACCCTGGCTACGAGGCTTCCCTCGAAATGATCGAGGCCGCGATGAAGAACCCCAAGGTCTTTATTCCGACACTGGCCCAACTCGAAGCATTCGCAGGCATGGTCCAACGTGAGGCCCGGAAGCTTCTGACGCGACAAGGTGAAACAGAGAAGAAAGCCTAGCTTAGGAGCACATTGCTTTTATCCTCAGCGTCTACAATGAACCCTAATCATCTGGCTACCGCGTGCTCGAACCTCTGATAACTGGGCTAAAACTACACAGAATGGTCACGTTTCCGATCAAGATACCGTTCTAATACCATGTAAGAAAATCAGCCTCAGGTGTGCCTGGAAGCCACGCCCGTTGGCCAGTCCGAAATATGCGCAACAAAGAACAACAATCTGCCGCCGTGTGGGGCCAACAGGCCCAAGGCTTAGCTTCCAATAAACCGCGCAGCCTCAGACCACACGGCGGCCTTTTCTTTCCTTTTCATGCCCACTGAAGCGAGAACCGCCTACCAAAATATCCACTGGTTCGATGCCTTGATGTTTGAATTCGACGAAGCGACTGGCGGGCCGCCTAAAGCAATCCATCAGCTTTGCCCGGCGATTGCCAAGCACTACGGTATTCCGGCCTCGATTCTTTATGAGCACCTCCGCCGCCGCTCCGAGCATAGCGGTTTAACCTGGATCGTGGCGACACTATCGTCCCTTGAGCAACAGTTTCCTTATCTTGGTCGCAAAGGTATACGCGATGGCCTGGATTCCCTGCGCAAGGGCACTAAAACCAAATCTTACCTTGTCAGGCGACGGCTAGTGCAGGGGCACGGCTGCCTTTACCAGTACGAGTCACTGCCGCCGCTGGATGTTTCGTATGGGAACTGGCACATGTTCGACACCGCCATCGCTGAACAACTCGGCGTCGTCCCGGCGCTCCTTTGCGCCAGCCTGAAGCAGTTGGATCTCACCTGGGGTACAGCGCGGAACTCGGATGACCGAGAATTCCGGCAACTCGCTAATCTCTGTCTTAAAGGGCATGTCTACGTCTCCGAGAGCACAATCCGCCGAAGCATTAAAGCCCTGCTTGGAGCCGGGATTCTGCGAGAAGCAACGTGCGGATGGCGGCCAGGATGGTCGTTGCGAACGCCTTTGGCCCGGAATTAGCCGCCCAGTTTACAGCAGCCAGATGCACATCCAGTCGAGCGGCCTCGAAGCCGCAGGAGACACATGATAAGTCCTCTGAGTAAATCTCGCCAACCGGGTCATCCCTTGCGGGCGGCAGGTCAAGGTGACCTTCCGTGCTTTTTGAAACGCCGGTCTGGGCTTCCCGTGCTTCCAGATCCGTCGCCGGACCAAAAGGAGGTTACACTAGGAGGTCTTCGATGAGTGGGCGGATAAAGAACCAGGACAGAAATCCAACCGGTGGCACCCATGAAGGCGGTGAACATGCTGAAACCGGTGATTACGAGTTTAGACAGCCGGTACACTCGGATGATTGGCCCCCTGCCGATGCACTCGCCTCTGCTGATGAGCATGCTGGTGAGCAGAACAGTGATCACGATCATGCTCGTCCTCCAGGAGATCATCAGGCCAGCCACCAAGCCGCTGACGCTGGCGATGGCGCAGCCGATGCCAACCAAAGCATCCGCCACCACTTCACCCGCAATAAGGAAATCGTACAGGTCCGGCACTGCGAACCGGACGACCTCTTCCTGGTGCGCCGGTTCCAGGGCGAGCCGCGAATTGCACTGGCTGGATTTCTCGACCGCTATGGCAAGAGCGCCTGGATGAAGCGGCAGCGGCTTTACGTGGCCCTGACCTCCATAGCGGCAGCGCACGAGGCCATGCACCCTGTCTTCTGCTGCAACCGGGAATATATCCGCCTCCCTCGGACCGACTTTGATGGCATCGGCCTTCTGAACTGCGGCATGCCCATCAAACCTGTGGCCGGTCAGCCGCCATTCTGGATATGCAACCAGCTTGAGCATTGTAAACGCTGCAATTACTGGCAGCGGGTGGAACCAGCGAAGGCCGAATTTTTGCCTGTCTTTGGCGACCGCAAAGCCTGGTACTCCCTCCACGTCATGTGCCGCTCCAACCCGGCCCAGGCTGGCGTAAAGCTCTGGCTTGGTGAGGATGCTGACGGCCAGCCCGTCTACAAATGGTTGTTCCGGCTGGCTGACGAAGGGCACTTCGGTAAGCTGCCGAAGTTCGGCATAGACCCAGCGGGTATCCCAACAATCATCAGTGAGGGCCTGTACGATTTTATGAACTGGCTGACCAGCGGCCAAAATTTTGACGGCCTGCACGTGTTCCGGGACATCAGTTTCTCCTTCTTTCCTGATCCAGCGTCGCCCTTTGAGGTGAACCACACGGTCAACCCTCACTATCATGCCTACGGCAATTCGCGCCGCCAGTTTGCTCCCGAAGAAGCCCGGCGCATGTGGCGCGGGGCCGTGAAACTCCTGTTCAAGGCCAGCGATGGCCGCCTCCCCACCCCCGACCGCCAGGACAGGACTGACCGGAATTACCTCTACGGTTTCCCGGACATCATGATCAGGCCCCTCGCGACTGTAGACGCGCTCGAAGACGCCATCGACTACGTGGTCAAGCCCTTCAAGCTGGCCAAGTACTACATTCGCGGTCTGGAGCACGGCTGCCCTGTCACCGGCCTGAACCACGTGTTCCACCAGACGGTCTTCGAGGCCGAGTCCCTCATGCTAAATTGCCCACCCCAGGGCTACGCCTTCGGAAACATGGCCCAGAAATCTCGCGGCCATTACATCGGGGAGCCACGACCCAAGAAAATGAGCCGAACCCAGATCGACCGCTATCTCGAACGTCTCGCAACCGGTGAGGTCCACCTGTAGGAGATGGAACGGCACGAAAACCACTTGAAAATCGTGGCCAAGCAGAAACCAAGGTCCCTAACGCAATTATGAAACCTCACAGTCTCTCCAGCCCCGCGAACCAACCCCGTCAGGAAGGTCGGCCACAAATTAAACTCGTCCCAACACGTCGCGTTCCAACCAGTCCGTCGAAGAACGAACAGGGGGTCGTACAACTCCGGCTGGATGCCATCACCGTGGAAGCTGGTTTCCAGTGCCGGGCTGGATTGGATAAAGCCACTGTAGACAATTATGCGGAGCGTATGAGGGCTGGAGACACGTTCCCGCCCATGGATGTCTTCGAGATCGAAGACCAATACCAGCTCGTAGATGGGTGGCACCGCCATCCGGCGGCATTGAAGGCAGGACTGACCGAGTTTGCCGTCGAGATCCACCACGGCACCCGTAACGATGCTCTCCGGTATGCCCTACAGGCCAATGCCACCCACGGCCTTCCCCGCTCCAATCGCGACAAGCGCCGCGCAGTGGGGATTGCCCTGGAGAGGTTCCCAAACGACAGCGATCATGCCATCGCGGACCTGTGCGCGGTCAGCCACGTGCTGGTGGGCAAGGTCCGTGGCCAACTGGAAACGGTTTCCAGTTCCGGCCCCAGGGTTGGTCGCGATGGAAAGAAGCGCAATCTGCCGCAAAAGGTGGAAGGGCGCGGCCTGAAGGCCCTTCTGAGTCTTACCTCGGAGGCGAGCGGTAAGCAGGCCCAAAGCGCCCATGTAACGCTCTCCGGGGCCGTAGTTCATGAATCCAAGCCTACGAAACCAACCCTGGCGGCCAGCACAAGCCCATCCTTCTGGGATGACTGGTCCAACATCGAGGACAGCCTGAACTCGGCGCTTAAGAAATGGCCAGCCGAGCGATGGCGGCGGGAGTTGGCATCCCAGCTTTGCAAGTTCGCGGACTTGCGGTGCTGACTTAAGATGCAACCAGCAACCTCGTCCGGGTCGTCTTCGTCGGCCACGCTTGCGCCCGGCGCGACACGGCCTTGGGCCAGTGGACCGTGCGGCGGTACCTTTGGCGACTGATCGGCACTTAATTTTCCCCTCCCTCCGAGCGCCCAGGACGCGGTCGCCCAATCCGTTGATGCGGCCCTGCAATAGCTTTGTTGAACAAACCGATGTGCCGGGCATTTCGCTTCTCGACCGGGTGTTGACGCAGCTTTGCATCGTCGCTCCGTCTACATTTATAAAAAGTGCCCGAGCGACCGCCGCAGAAGCGGGTTGCCCCCTGATCCGCGCCATGCGGGTACCCGCGCCAAAAAGGGTCGAGGTGGGCCGTCCTGGTCCCAATCATGCCAGCGCCCACCAATCCAGGGGAACGTCGCCAGTAGGCCAGTAGGCCGGTAGGCACGAGTCACGGTAAAGGTGTCGGCCTCATCCTCACTGTCTACAATCACAAAAAACATCGCTGCCATGCGCCACGGCCCCACGGTTTTAAAGTGATCCAGTTCTTTCCTGTGTAATTAACGTGGGCATCGAAAATGCCCGATATGAAAAACCAGCAGTATAGTCCGACTTTGATTTGCGCCCGTTACCGGGAAGGTGGCACACTGCTGGGCCATTTTCGACCTTCACCGGGACGGGCGCAGTTCGCTTCCAGAGACGGCGGAAGCTCACCATCCGCACAAGCTCCCCAAGACCGCCGTCGCGATACCCATTGTTTTCTCTCCAAGATCGGCAGTTCCTTCTTCAAAGTTCCCGACCAGCGCCCAGGATTTATGATGCGGAGAGTGGATAATAGCGCGCAATGCGGTCACTAAGGACAGCGCACGAATCCTGCGGGGCGAAACCCAAGACAGATATGAGCGTCATCCAAAACTCAAAAGCTCGATATGCGGAATTCAATGCGGCAGCCGTCGATGCGTTGTCGCAACTCGCGGTGTCATTTGCAAAAATCACTGTTCAACTCCAACAACAAACGGCTGGCCCGCAGCATGAACAGCCGCCGCTGCTTGCCGCGCTCGATTTGATTGCAAACTCACTCCTGCAAATCGAGGACCTGCTCTATCACGATTCTGGGGCGCGTTGGCAATCGGTGACCCAGCACCTCCCGCCGGGGTCGGTAGTTGAAAGTGGCGGCGCGCAAGCTAACTTCGACACCCATGGTGATCCGGTAAGTGACGCAGCCCACCATGCGTACCTCCGAGCGACGTGCCATTTACTGCCCTACAGGCCCGTCGATGCCTATTCCCAAGACTCGTGGGACCGTCCCTTGCTCGCCCTGTTGACGCGGCCTGAGGAGTGGGTAAAGTGCGAAGATAGGCTGCCTGCGCCTTTTCCCGACCGACTGATTGATCACAATCGCCATCGGTACGGCCTGTGGATTGAGCATTGCCAGGAGGGTTCCAACGTTTGGTTTCGTCTCCTTCTTCAGGCAACCCCGGCCCAACTCGACAAGCGTGAAATGACCGCGAATATGCGCGAGGCTGAAAAGCGGCTCGTGTGGGTGAGGAACGAGATCCACCGCGCATGCTACCTGCTCTATCAGGAGTCCAAAAAGATCAACGACCTGCGGCGTCTCGCCCTAGCAATGGCCGTGTTCGATAGACATGTCGCGATGGAAGTCGCGGCGCTCTGCGAGCGTCACCATGGCGGGCTGATTCGAGAGCTTTTTGACTACCTTGGCGGCCAAATTGACCGCTTCAGGGTGCTGCGCGAGAAGCTGCTGGAACGGTTGCTGGAAGAGTCATTTCCCGGCAAGACCCGAACTGACCTCTTCCGCAAGACAGGCCCTTCGAGCAAGGCCGGGCAACAGACCGGCCTATACTGGTGGATTGTAGACCCGATCACGTGCGACTGGTTAGTGTTAGCCAACCTTGACCATCCCCAAAAGCTGATTGGTCGCACGTTGTCCGGGCAGGAGCGAATTGTCTACAGGAAGACGGTGTGGCGGAATCAAGCCAACGATTGAGGTAAGCATCAGCCGGGCAAGAGGTCAATGTAAACAAATGAAATGTTTACACGGCCTCCCTCTTGGTCGGCTTCCAGGTCGCGGCGGCATGGTGCCGTTAATCCTGGCGGATGCACGCTTCCGTTCGGATTGGCGCTCGCGTACACCACTTTTCAAACTACCAAGCAACCTTGCCTCCGGCGAGCGGTAGACTTGCACGTCCCGTGCCCGGTGCCGCTCAAAAATCCGTCCTTTGTACTCTGGCGTTTCGGGCAGCAGCACATAGACGAAACCGCGTCGGGTGAAGTATGCTGGGAGCACCTGCCCGCCCGGCACCACCACCGGCCTGAGCCGTGTCATCCGCTGGCCGTGGAGCCAGCCACTCCACATCTTGCGTCTGCGCGGCTGTCGGGCCAAATACCGCGCCGCCGAAGTGATCTCCGTTTCGGTGGGTCTTGCCCTTTGGGTTTCCAGGGCACGGGCAAGAGCGCCCCGGTTATCAGTTACTACCTCAGTTTGCGCAGCTTGAAGGACGCTCCTGGTCGTTTCCGCCTTCACCGCTTCTGGGCTGCTGCCACCCATCTCGCTGATCGCTGTAGCGACAGACGGCGACATTTGACGCGTACCGCTGGGGCGGCGGTATGCGTCCCGAGGCCGTGCCCACAGCTTGCGCCTTATCGGGAACTCCGATGTCGCGATCTGTTGCCCGTGGCGGTGCAATGTCCCGGCCCCGAGGAGCATGCGGACAGCCCGCCAGTAACGGAGCCGCCAGTAACGTCGATGGGCACGCGAATCTGGCTGGTGCCCTTTGGCGAGGTCGTCGAGAACGCGCCAGAGGCTGACCGGGTTCGGACCACGCGCCCTCATTGTGGCCATGACCTCGGGTGCGAGCGGGTGTTCCACGCCCGCCATCGGCTTGGCCGGGATTTGTGGCGCGCAGATTGGGGCGACGATAGAGTCGATCACCTCTTAAATACCTGCGCCGGGTGTGCCGGTATGTTCCCGCGCCCGTAATTTTACCGCATCGATGGCGACCATCTCGACAATGTTTACAGCCAGCAACGTCCTGAACCGTCCTGGACTGGACGGGGACGTTCACAAGCGTCCCGCGTAGTTAGGGTATGACTGACGCCCAAGTCGAATTGATCCGTCGAGCCATCGAACTGCTCCAGGGACTCCTGCCGGACGGTGAACAACGTCCTGTCCGTCCGGCATCACGTCCTTGCCCAGTGCTCGAATTCGCCCGCCGATATTTGGTGCATGACGCCGCCAGTGACGTGACGAGCAGGGAATTATGGGTTTTCTTCTCGGAGATCGTCGACGCCGGTGAACTGGAGCCGTTGACTCAGAGAGCATTTCAGCGGGCGCTGTCTGAAAGCATGCAGTTGGTGCTCCAGGTGAAAAAAAGCCATTCAGTTCAGCGCGGCGACCAAGCCCTGCGCGGCTTCAAAGGGGTCGGGATTCGGGAAGAAGCCTGCCCGGCAACGCCGGACGCGGGGACGCCGTAGGCGCACATGGGCTTTAGCTGGTCCTGGGCATTCTTGATTCCTTGGCAGAAGCATCCGCCTCTACCCAGCGGTTAGACTCAATCGGTACCGAGGCGGTGACTGCCCCGGCGCTGGATCATCTCCATCGGTCTTGGCGGCGAGAAGAACGTGCCGGGCCACCATCCTCCCACATCGCCAGGATCAAGCGATTCGTCCACATTCGGGTTTTGAAGCCTCGGCGGGCTTGCGCCCGACAACGAGCAAAGTGCGAACCGGGATGCGAAACTCCCCATCGGCATCCCGCGTGATGTCGAGCTTCTCCAAAGATTTGGGCGGGGCGGCTGCGAGTCGCTGGCGAATGTCCACCAAGGCGCTCGGGCCGGAATTGCCCAATTCACACCAACGCTTAATGGTCAGGCCACTCGGAATCTCGCGGAGGCGGGTCTGACACGCCTCAATCACCAGCCCGCCGCCCACGAACAGTTCCCGCCAGTGTCGCGCCGTGTAGGAGCGCACGTGGGTGGGGTCGTGGAGCATCTCGATTTCGTGGTTCAGCGCGTTGAGAACGGGGTCCTCATCACCCTCCATGTCGATGACAGCTACATGCCCGCCCGGCTTGGCCAAGCGGGTCATCTCGGAGATGGCTTTTGGCAGGTCGGCAAAGTGATGCGCGGCCAAACGGCAGGTGACCAAGTCGAACGACTCCGAGAGAAGCGGAATGGCCTCAGCGTATGCCTCCAGTGTCTCCAGCGCGACACCTCGGTCCGCCGCCAGCCGTCTACATTCCGCGAGCATGCTCGGAGCCGGGTCAACTGCCACGATGCGGGAGGCTATCCCCGCGAAGCCCAGGCCGGTGTGGCCAGCACCGCTTGCTACGTCACAGACGGATTCGACATACGGCAGAAGCTCGTGCAGCCGGTCGAGAGTGGGGCTGCTGGTATGGACTTCGCTGCTGGCATATCGGTCTGCCAGAGCATCGAAGCGTTCGGGTGAGGATGTGTTCACGCCGTCCGTTCTCAGGAACCCGCCCTTCACGCCTTATTCGGGCGTTTTCTTCCTCGGTCTGCCTTTTGGCCAGCCGCCCTTCTTCGCGTTCTGGCGCGCCGCCGCTGCCTTGGCATCGCTTTTGGCCCGTCCGGCATGCGCGGCCACGACGCTGCCGATGTCCGTTCCGCACTTGGGGCATTTGATTTTGCTCATGCTCCGCCACTATCGCCGATGCCCTTGAGTTCGTCACGTCCGGCTTGAGCCAGTGCTGCCTGCGCAAGTCTTGCCCTTCCGGCCTGAAAAATGCCCGGCTGTATAATTCAGAAACGGACGATTCAGAGTTTGACAATACCCATCCTGTTGGGTATTATCGCCCGCATGACCGGGAAATTCGTCGCATATTATCGGGTGAGCACCGACAAGCAGGGCATCAACGGCCTGGGGATGGATGCCCAGCGGGACGCGGTGGCCAGATACCTCAACGGCGGCGACTGGAAGTTGCTCGCCGAGTTTGCCGAAGTCGAGAGCGGCAAGCGCAACAACCGGCAGGAAATGGAAAAAGCCATCGCCCTTTGCCGCAAGGAAGGGGCGACCCTCCTGATTGCCAAGCTCGACCGGCTGGCGCGCAACGCGGCCTTCCTCCTTAACCTCCGGGACAGCGGCGTGGACTTCATCGCCACGGACATGCCCCATGCGGACCGGTTTACGGTCGGGATCATGGCCCTGGTCGCCGAGAAGGAGCGGGACATGATTAGCCAGCGCACGAAAGACGGGCTGGCTGCCGCCAAGCGGCGCGGCATCAAACTGGGCAACCCGCGCCCGGCCCAGGCTCTAACGGTCGCTCGGTCGGCAAACGTGAAGCAAGCCGATGTCTACGCCGAGGGCCTGATCCCGGCCATACGGGAAATCCGAGCAGCGCACGTGACCAGCTTGCGGAAGATCGCCCAGTGCCTCAACGCTCGCGGGTTCAAAACCCCGCACAAAAAATCGTTCCATGCTCAAACCGTGAAGAACCTTTCGGCACGCATCGCCTTGGCCACGGCCCGGACGGCACCGAAGCTGAACCAGCGGGAGGACGATGGTTCGCACCAGCAGCCAGCCAAACTTAAACGTGCAAAACCGAAGCCGAGCCTCGTGTGAACTTGTGCGGACTAAGGGAGGTTGTCCACTGCTGGATCTTCCAGTCGTAGACGTAGACGAATCGTGCCCAGCATGTACCTTTGCCTGCTGCCCAGAAGCCGCCGAGAAAAGGCGCGGTGTAGTGGGCGGTCATCCGTTGGGTGGCGTTGACTAACGTTGGAAACGGCGTTGTGCCTTGCTGGTGCTGGACCGAGATGGATTAGGGCGTCAATGCGGAGGGAAGAGCGAGCGGTTCAAAATGAAGCGCCTCGCCGGTCCCCATTGGAGCGTGAGCAGCCTCATCCGTGATTGTTGGAAATGTCTGAAACGGCCCTTCAACGGCGAGATGAGTAGGGTCCGAAATCACGTAACCTCTGGCGAGCGGGTCATAGGCGACGGCTATGGAATGTGCTGCGCCTGTTTGAGGGTGCAGTGTCAAAACCGCTGTGGTTCCTGGATTGTGTTCCAGAGCTTGTTTCATTAGCTCAAGAGCGTTCGGCCCAGTTACGGGCGTCAGCGTAAACTTGCTCCGAGCCTCCCTAAAAAGTTGCTCGTTGGCATTATCGTGAACGTGCCTAAGATGGAGGTAGCTGTTCCGACCGGCATTGTTGGCATCATCGTTCCACTTTTCAGCCACCACTTCTTCCGCCTGCCCCAGATAAATCATCTGGTGTTTATACTTCCGGCAGTATGCTTCCAAATAGTCCTGGTGGAGTCTCTTGGTGTGGGGGAACGCTGCGACGGAATAGCTGAGGACGACGCACGCCCCTTTTCTTTCGTCGCCCTTGTCTTGTTTACGGTGTGCTGTGTCGAAATCCATTTTGGTAGCCATAGTGATACTTTATAGGAACGCTCCCCAAGTTCCCAACCCTAAACCAAGCTATCCTCGATTCGGCATGGTCCAGAAACTCCGGGCGGCGCACATCAGGATTCGCCGGGACAAAGGCCGGTGTGAAGGCCGGAAGCCCTACGGCACAACACCCGCCGAGCAGGAAACCATTACCAGACTGCGGCACATGCGGAAGGACGGACTCTCTTACGACGCCATGGCCAAGGCGCTCAACGACGCCGGCATCGTCCCGCGCACAACCTCACGAGCCGGAAAGCAGACGAAGTGGCACGGAGCCGCTGTCCAGCGCATCCTGGATCGGCCCTCGACCACAGCTAGTAAGTGAGCGCAGCATGGCGCAGCAACAGGAGTGACGCGTGCGCAATCGAGTTCGAGGCGGGCCTGCGGCAGCCCCAGGAAGTTGCCAGGACGCCAAAGCCGCTGTTCGAGCCGGGCTTCGTCTACATTGGCGGGTTCATCCCAGCGGCCCGCCAAACTCAAGCGCGCCAAACCGAAGTTGGACCCCGTCTGATCCCTCGCGGACGAAACGAGCATGTCCTCGGCTGGATCTTCCAGTTGTAGACGTAGACGAATTGTGCCCCAAGACTTACCTTTACCTGCCGCCGGAACGTCAGGCATGGAGCGTAGTTTGTTTGCGACGAGAGAGAAAAATATGCGTTACCAGATTGAGTTGGCGCAGTCTGAACCGGTCCACACCGCTGTGATTCGAGGCCTTGTGCGACCGCAAGAGTTAGCAAAATTCGTCCCGGCGGCTTGCGGGGAGGTCTGGACGTTCGTGCGGTCCGCCAAGCTGCCAAGGCCCGGTCGCCATGTGGCCCTGTATTTGGACGATCAGGGGTCCGTGGAAGTGGGTGCGGAGGTTTCGGAACCATTCGTGGGAAACGACCGCGTTCATTGCTCCAAATTGCCAGCGGGCCGTGTCGTGACCACCGTCCACTTCGGACCTTACCCGCTGCTGAGAGAGGCACATGCCGCCATCCACGGGTGGTGCGCGGAGCAGAAGCACCAACTTTCGGGTATTTCCTGGGAAATTTACGGCCACTGGCAGGAGAGTTGGAACGTCGAGCCATCGAAAATACGCACTGACGTTTTCCACCTGCTGCGTGATGGGGCAGGTTAATCGGCTCGCTCGAAGGACTGTTTTCCTTGTTCGGCAGCCAGCCAGCCAAGCGCGCCGTGCCTAGCGCCGCCGCCTGATCGGATGGCCTAAGCCCTCGCCTTTGTCGCGCAGGCGATGGCGTCTTCAATCCACCAAGTCCAAACTGGTTGCACCTCGGGGCGGCATGACCCAATATCCCACCGGCTCTTGAGTTGATCGATTGTCGGCGCAAAATATCGCGGTATGCACAGTTCACCTCCACCGAAGTCAGCCGCCATGCTGGGTCTGGCCGCCCTGGCCGTGGAATTGCCGTTCCTGGTGACCTGCTTGCTGGTTCAGGTCCTGAAGCAGTGCCCTCACTGTAAACACGAGTGGCTGAGTTGGCCGATCTTGCCTGGGGCGTTCCCCTGGTTTTTCGCCACGTTCACCCTCAGGCTCATCCCGAAGGACCTCGGCATTGTTCCGGTGAAGTTCGGCTGGGCGGTGTTCACCGCCTGCCTCATTGGCCTCGTCTTTGCGGTGAGCAGGCGGAGCGTCTTCTGGCGGCAACTGATCGCAGCCGGGTGCGTCGTTTCCGCCGGATTGGCAGTAATGGCCTTCATGCTCATCGCGGCATGACCGAGCGGACGAGCGGATGAGCACCCGGCCAGGGCGGTTGACATCCAGAGGCGCGGATTACCCTCGGCTCGTGCGCCACTGGAATTCTCGCGTGAGATGGTGCCGCTGCCCGGAAGAAGTTGCGGTGTCCTCCGATCCCCTGCTCGGCGGTTGAATCTTCTGCGTATCGGTGTGATAAGTAGCCGGGCCATTGAATTATGCCGACACCACGAGACACACTTTTGTTTGGCTTCGAGACGCATTCGACCGAGAAGATTCAAGAAGCCCTCGCGGCGGGCATTGAGGTCAATGGACTTTTGGACGGCAAGACGCCGTTGACGTTGTTGGTTGAGATGTACTTTCGGTCGCCGGAGTTTTCCGATTGTGTCCGATGCCTGATTGACGCCGGGGCGCGGTGCTCCGACACCGGCCTCCTGGCGGTCCTGCTGGATGACCCGGAACTGCTGGGGACGGAACTGCGCAAGGACCCGTCCTTGATTCGTCGGCAAGTTGACATCCGCTGTGCGTTTACCCCGTTGATGGGCGCGTCCTTGCTTCATGTGGCTGCCGAGTTCGGCCTCGTGAGAGCGGCGGCAGCCTTGGTCGATGCGGGCGCGGACGTGGAGGCGAGGGCTGCGGTGGATGATTACGGGTTCAACGGGCACACGCCGATATTTCATACCGTCTGCCAGAACCGCAATCACTGTCAGCCGGTCATGCGGTTGCTGCTGGAACATGGCGCGAAGGCCGACGTTCGTTTGGCGGGCATCACCTGGGGTAAGGGATTTGAGTGGGAGACGACGATCTTCGACGCCACGCCGGTGTCTTACGCGCAAGCGGGGCTGCTGCCGCAGTTCCAACGTGACGAGCACGACGTGTATGAGAACATCAAGCTGCTGGCCCAAGCATCGGGCCGAGTCCTTCCCGAAGAACTGAACGTGCCGAATAAATATTTGCGCTCTTGAAAAATGAAGCCCGAAGCTGGTGCGCCACTGGCGTCAGGGTTCGCAGCACTGGGCGGTTCGGTTGCGCGACCCTGACGGCTAGACCTTCGCGTTATCCAGCCCAGACGGGTCGGCACCCTGAAGGTGATCAAGGGCCACCGAGCCGGTCAAGAGTCCCGCCGGGCCTGCCCGTAACCCCGCGCACGCATGGATGACTGGTTCAGCTTAATTGGCGCGGGCCGCGAACTATCCGCAGGTGCCACCCAGGAACTGCGCGAGGTGGGTTTCGTGGTCATTCCTGGCCCGGTTCCCCTTGAAGGTTTGGCGCAACTGGCTAAGGCTTACGATACCGCCGTGGCGTCTGCGGATTCTGAGGATGTCGGACAAGGTAGCTCGACAACCCGCGTCCACGATTTGGTAAATCGCGGCCCCGAATTTGATGTGCTTTACATTTACCAACCCGTCCTGGAAGCCTGTTTCCGCATCATCGGTCAGCCCTTCAGGCTCAGCAACATGCTCGCGAGGACCCTTCGGCCCCGCACCCAGGCTCAGGCTCTCCACGTGGACTTCAAGAGCGACGCCGTTGGGTGGACAATGGTCGGGTTCATCCTCATGGTGGATGATTTTCGATCTGACAACGGGGCTACTCGCTTCGTCCCAGGCTCCCACGAGTGGTCCACCGTCCCAGGCGATCTGATGAGCGACCTCACGGCAGACTACGACGGCCAAGTCCAGGCATGTGGTCCGGCGGGTTCAGTGATTGTCTACAATGGATCGGTCTGGCACGGCCACGCCGCGAATTTCACCGACAAGCCTCGTCGCTCAATCCAGGGAGCCTACATCCGGCGTGAAGCCCAGTCCGGGATCAGCCTGCCCGCTCGCATGCGCCCGGAGACTCTTGCCCGGATCAGTCCCCTTGCGAAGTATGTCCTGTCCGTCGAAGAATCCGGCGGAAGCGCCGCCTGAGACGCGGCTCTGCCTCCGACGCTCTCACGCAATTTCGTCCTTCCGTTCCGATCCCGTCCGTTAGGTCGGGCCAGCAGCACCGAGCCTGAGGCGTAGCCTGGGCGGTAGGGGCATGCCCGGCTTCAAACTGGCCTATGGCCTTTAAGTCTGGCATGCCGCTTGGCCCCGACCGTAACATCGGTGTAGACAAAACCGGCATGAGAGAATCAACTTCGACGATCCTCCGGGCGGTGACCAGGGCGCGGGCAGCCATCCTGTCCGTGGCCGTCACCTACGTCGTCTCGGTAGCCATCGGGCTGGTGCTGGCCCACACCGTCAACGGCCTTGAGCTTGCGCACCGAAATAAGATCGTCGGCACGGCGCAGACCAATGGTGGCCCGCATGTACGTGCTGGTCATCCCCGTGCTCGGCGTTGCGTCCTTCTGGGAGTTCTTGAGTTCCTGGAACCGCTGACACCGGTTGGCATGGTCACATCGCGCTCAAGAAGCTCCAAACGCCTGGGCCTACTGGCGCTCGGGAGCAGCGAAGAAAGACGCCCACAATACTCAACTCGCCAGGGGTGAAATTTCTGTTGCCCGCTTTCCAGCATCGACTACGATTCTCTTCGGCAATGGAGTTTGCCGTCTGGCCTAGCCAGAGAACCGCCTGACCGGATTTCAGTGCTGATAACTCCTACCGAACGACGAACACGAATCGGTAGGAATTTATGTTGAGCTATATCTGGGTCGGGTTGGGCGGTGCGATAGGCAGCATGGCGCGCTTCTGGGCTTCGGGCGTCGTGGCGCGACACTTCGGGGAGACTTTCCCTTGGGGCACCCTCATCATC
>Ga0316217_10003393_pt1 | contig 18197 bp, 12 predicted proteins | sample 1anoAmetaG_FD_203633 | JGI IMG/M metagenome (GOLD analysis project Ga0316217, IMG submission 203633) | Freshwater microbial communities from Trout Bog Lake, Wisconsin, USA - 1anoA | ecosystem: Environmental > Aquatic > Freshwater > Lake > Hypolimnion/Profundal zone | place: USA: Wisconsin...
CTTCGCACTTGAAAATATGCCGACGGCTGATACGATTGAAGACTAGGCCCGGATAGCTCAGTTGGTAGAGCAATGGACTGAAAATCCATGTGTCGGCGGTTCAACTCCGTCTCCGGGCACCAAAAGACAAGTGGCCCCGAACTCATACAGTTCGGGGCATTTTCTTGATGGGCCCAAGGGCCCAACCCTCCGAGACTCTCTGACTCCTTGGGGGGAATTACTCTGACGTTACTCTATCAGAAGACTTGCCCTGGTTTGGCCACCGCCTGGAATGGGCTTTGGTATCCAATCATTTGGGGCGATCTCCTAACGTTGGACACTCTGCTAGGGATCCAAGGCCAGCTAGCCTATGGAAGAGGATCGTAACCATTTCCCACCGGGACCGAGGAACTTGCCATGGAGGATCGCCTAAGGATCGCGTTCATTGGCGCGGGCACTCGTGGCACTACCCTGGCGTTGGCGGAGCAGATCGGGGGCTCCTGGATACCCTCATCCTAGAATCCCCTCTGCCGGCCGCGGGCATCCAAGCTTCCATGTAGGCCATGTTAGCCAGCGACTCAGGTTGTGACGCGGCCATCATCGCCATTCTACAAAAAGCATACCGGTTCGGCCTATGCGCGCTGAGGCCGGGCCGGTACCTTCTGTTGGAGATGCCTTTGGTGCCCACCCGGTAGGACAGGACGGCCTGGGGATCGAAGCGGCCAGCGCCGGGTCGGAGTGGTTCTGTCAGTACACCATACCCTGGGCCACATGGACAGCTACCGGACCATCAAGGCCCTGCTGTCCGAAGGGAAGGTGGGACGGGTAACGCACCTTGAGCACATGGAAGGCCTCGGCCACCTCCGATTTGCCCACAACCGAGCTGGGGTTGGGCGCGTGGGACCTGGGGCACCCTACTGCTGCCGCAAAAATGCTTCTCCGACCTGGGCCTGATCTGCTGGTTCGCGACCGCCCCGTGTTGTGGCCTCGACGCCTCTCGCCTCTCCACAGCTTGAAGTCTCTTCATGGTGGGGACCTGGAAACATAGCTGGCCCAGGACGTGACCCGGTCCACACTCAGGAAACACGCCTCTAGGCCACGCTCGGCGGCCCCCACGGCGCAGGTGTCTTGCGCACCGACAACGAGGTCGAGACCACCCGACCGTAGTCATGGAATTCGCCGGGGCAGCATCGTCACCTTCAACAAGCCGGCTTCTCGGCCAGCAGCGGTCGGCGCATCCGGGCCCAGGGTGACAAGGGGGACCCGCTCTTCGAGGCGGCATATCGGCTGCATAGCGCCAAACAGTTACCATCATGAGGGTGCTGGATCGTCTGGGACTGCCTCAAGGCCATCGTTCACCCAGGGAGGACTTTCTAGGTGGCACCGGTTGGACAGCTGGGCACAGATGAATTTCGGGAGATTCGAAATTCCTTACGTTTCCGCGGAGGGTCGGGTGGACATGGTCGGGTCTAGGGAGCAATGTGACTGCAGCCGTGCCCTCGTAGCCTAGATGAGAAATTTCTATTTTTCATCTTTCCAGTCCTGACCCAGGGCCTAGGTAGTAGCATTCTTTGCAACCACCCCTCTCCCTTAGAGCCATGTCATACAAAAATCCCTCCCTCGCAGAACTGGTTGCCGAACTTCGATTCGAAATCGGGGTGCTTACGCACCAAAAACTTTTCGAAATTGCAGGTGCGGTCCAAACCCTTGGACAGAGTCAGGTTGAATTTCCCAATCCAGGTGGCGTTAACCTGACCGTGGCACCTGATGGGTCTATCCGACCTTCTGGACCGAAAATCTTTTGTTGGAACGTAGAGCGTACTCGCCTGGTTCAGTTACAGGAGGGGATAGTTGCTGTTAACCATGTTGGAAATTACCAAGGTTGGGATGGTTTTTTCGACTTATTCAAAAGCGTTCATGAGGCCGTTCTTCAAGTGATCCCTGGTGTCACACCAGAGTCTATTGCCCTGAATGCGGTGGATAGATTGTTGGTGCCGAAATCTGGGTATCGACTTGGAAAATATTTGAACTGTGGGGGTCCGTTCATTCCACGCGAACTTGAAAATTGTGAAACAGCGTGCGATCTTACAATGGGTCGCGGGATATTAAATGTGGATAGTCGCAATTCTGTAATTGTAATTTCTTCAAGAATTAATGAAGCAAATGTAATGATTCAATTTAATAGTGTTCTGCAGGAACTCACAAGATCAAATTTCCCTGTACAAGAGCACATAGAACAGCTTCATCAAAGCTCGAACCAAAGATTTGAGGGCCTCATTACGGATGAAACAAGGGCCTTTATGGGGGGAGAAAAATGATGTTCATTTGTGCGCCCCTTCCGCCTGTTAGCTATGAGAAGGAAAATTCAACTGTAACTATTATCGATGCCAAGGCGTCTGCAAAGTGTCAGAAGGGAATTCTGCCGGCCCACATGTTCAAGGCAGATCCATGGTTTCAGCATTTGAATGAAATTCAAAATATTTCTCATGTCCTGCATGGAAAGTCTGCGTTTCCTGCTATCGATACTGTGGTGCGTTTGATTCCAGAAATGAACCTGGTGAGCCAAGTTGATTCAAGTCAACTTGAGATTCGCTCATATGCCGAGTATGCACCTAGGTGGGATGGGTACCGAGCCCCGTCCTTCAGGAATGGAACAATATTAGCCACCCAGCAGTTGTTAACCCTCCTCTCACAAGTATTTCTCAAGAACCAAATTTTTCCTGACGATATTACCCCAGGACCTGTGAGCGATGGGTCGATCACTCTCGAAATTACAAAGAAAGAGAGAACACTCTTCTTCATTGTTAATCCTGATGATAAGCAAACTATTCAAATACAAGCAATCACTGTCGGGGGAGTCGTCTCGGATGTGGTCTCAACTGGAAAAACTGATCTGGAAAAATGGATGGATTGGCTTATGGATGAGACATCTGTTCCATTTCAGGTGGCGTAGAATTGGGTCCATTCCTGAAACGGAAGTGGTTTGGCGAGTAATAAGGAAAAGAGAGCATGCTTTCAATAAATCCGGAGAGTGGAAAAGAAGCTTCTTCCTGGATCGATCAGGCTTGTCATGCGATCTGGCTAGGCTTTCGACCATTGAGGAAACTAAGGCAGGGCATTCGGTTCCGCCAAGGTGGGGAGGCGTACATGGTTATGCGGAATTTTGTGTGAAGGAAGTGAATGCTTCAGGAGCGAATGTGTTCCATCGACCTTTGAAAGGTGATGATACAGGAAGGGTGAAGGAATCTAGCAACTACGCGCATAGTCAAGTGGAGCCATACTTGGGTGATCCTCCGTGCTCTCCAGAAGCCTTGATGAAGAAAGTAGTCCATAAACACTAGAAAAGCCTATCTCAGTATTATTAGGGTTGCTGTCCGGATTTGATTCTATTCCATAAATTTAAGAATAAAATAGCCATCATTAGGTCCGGGCAAAGCCGGAATATAAAAAATACTGTATCAATTTTCTCACCACATAACGCCATCTTCCATAATAATTTCCCCTTGTGATACAGGCAATGAGGTTTAACCGCTCCAGGTGAGAGAATCGTCAGATTTATAGACTTCCTTGGCATCAGTAAGCATGAATTCAATCTTGGCAAAAATTCTTACCGGGACTTGAAATCATGAGGATAGGAGTACGCGTTCCGTTTGAAGGGCCCTATTACAAGGAATGAGGAGGGTCCAGGCGATCCGTCCGAACGATGGAACCCCTGAACCGATAGCGCCGGATTGTTGAGATACCTTCTACCTCCACTGGGTCAGGGTCGAGGCATAACTCCGAAACATCAAACACCCCAGCCGGGGGTCGTGAAGATCAAGGTTCACTAAGACATCCAGAGGCAACTCCTCCCTACCGCGGTCCCGGTCGTCATCCATGCCTTGCAGAGAACCGTTTGATGGGAGGAGCCTCCCATTTTCTTTTCCTCAACCGCCCGCTGCCCTAACCGGCATGTGAGCCTAGATTCGAGCCACCTTCCCCGGGTGACATCATGGCCGAGACCAACCAGATCACCATTGCCCGCCACGCCACGACGGCGTGGGACCTCCACCTGATCAGCTTCCGGAACTATGCCTTGAGGATTTTTCCTGAGCCCCGGACGGAGCCCCAGTCGGTCCTCGTGGTGCGGTCCTATGGCGAGGCCAAGGCCATCATGGACGTACTGCCGGACGTCGGGCTCGTCAGCGTGCGCGGCCGGGCCCTCCTGGATGCGTCGGACGTGAGCATCTGTTTCCTCTGCCCCTGGGATCAGGGGCAGGATCCGGGCCTGATCGCCCTTGCGAACACCCTGGATATCACCCTGGAGCCCGGCGGGGCCAACCTGCAGGACCTGGCGTTCTCGGTGCTCAGGAAGTTCGACTTCATTGCCGACATCGTCCGGGGCCAGATGCTTGACTGCGCGGGCGGCTCGAAGATCCGCGTCATGCAGATGAAGACCTGGGGATGGGCTGCTATCCCTGGGATTCGGGAAGCGGAGGGCAACGTTGGGAGTGAAACCTCAGAGGCCCCGGGCAACTAGCTTCTCTGCCTTCTCTGGGGTCCCAGAATTGAAAAAAGCCGTTTGGGTTGGTAGGTTGTTGATGTTTCTAAAAAGATGAAAGGACGGCAGAGATAGGCCATTAGGTTGCAGCGTCCGGGGCTTCGAACTGCCCGGCCTCGAGCCATCCCACCACGCGCTCACAGAAGCCCTCCTGGGTGTCGGGCTTGGTCTCGGCCATGAGGGATTCAAAGGACCTCCGTACGTAGACGGCACCCGGCATGCCCCTGCGCGCCCTTTCCGTGGCGATGAGGACCTGCATTCGCGCTACTTCGCCCAAGGCCTCGCCGGGGCGCCGGGGAGCGGCAGCCAGGATGTCGTCCAGAAGCCTGCCCCAGGTGACGTCCATGGCTATCCGGCCTTCGTCAAAGGTCAGGGGGAGCGGCGCATCCTCCGGCTGCTTCGAGGGCTTCGGTCGCTCGACCTCCTGAACCGCCAGGGTTGGCTCCTCGCCTGAGAGGGACGGCGGGTATAGGAAGTAGCTCCCCACCCCCGGATCTTTCTCAATGGAGAAGGGCTCATCCAGCCACGGGGCCAGTTCTCCCTGCGACTCGTGCTTGCCACCCCTTCGGTTCCGGCCTTTGGTGGGCCTGGCGGCAGGAAGGTCCTCCGGCATGGCCTCGTCCTGCTCGTCGAGCTTCCTGCGGGAGTATCCCGCAAATTTCTGGAGTCGAGCGGGGGTCTGCTTTGCCAGCCTCTCCAGGTGCCAGGCGAGGCCATTTTTGTTGTTGCCCTGCAGGAAGTCGTCTATGGAAAGGGCACTGACAAGTGCGTCCAGGTCGTCGGCGGCTCCCTGGTCGAAAAGGCCGACTAGGCGCCTCACGGTATAGCTGCCATCGGCGCAATCCACGTCTACCGGGTTAAAGCCCTCTGGCAGGCGTTCGGTCTGGGCATTGTAGTGTTCGACGCACGAAAGGGCCCACCGCACGGCAGGGGATGGGGACGGGGGTGCAGGGCTCGGGTGAGCCTCCTGAGGACCCAAGGCCGGGACCAGAGTGGGAGGTCCCACTGCGCCATTCTGGGCGTTTACTTCAGGGCTTGACGGGGCCTCGTCCTCAGGTGCGGAGGCGGGACCGGAAGCCTCCGTCGCTTCGGGGAGGGCAGGCACCTCCGTCCTAGTGTCGGACGGGAACGTGCCAACCGCCGTGATGGTGAAGCAGGTGAGGCCATAGGGACGGTTGCCGATCGCCGTGATGTTCCCGCAGCCGGAGAGGCCTTGGAATGCTGTTATGGACGGAGTATAGGGACCGGAGGGCCCGATGTAGGTAATTTTGTCTTGATCGTTTCCGGGCAGGTACACACCCAACGTTGGCAGCGCAGGGGGGGCTGCTCCGGCAAGGAGTCCGGACACCCCTTGAAGCGATGCACGGGCATCGTTCAGCGATGCACGGTAGCCTTCCTCGTCAAAGTCGGAGTTAAGCAGGTCGGCCAGGAGTACCTCCCGGATGCAACCGGGGTCCCAGTCCGACGAAGTCGGGGTGGTGACCGGGGCCACGAAGTGGAAGCCGGGAATGCCTGCTGGGCCTGCGCAAGCAGGAAGTCCTGGTTTCCCTGGCTGCGGGGGCAGCAGCGCAAAGCTATGCTTTGCAATCTCTTCTGGTTCTTGAAGTTCTTGTAAGGCTTGTAAATCTTGAGGAACCTGGGAAGCCACTGGTGACGCTGGTTTGAGACCATTCCCATCTGGGTTTGTTGCTGCCGAAGCATCTTCGCCAGCCTCTGCACCCATGGGATCTAACCCTAAGGATGTCATACTATTGCTCTCTACGGTTGGCTCTGCGTTATTAGCTGCATCCGCACCTGCGGGTTTGAGTTGAAATTTCCCGTCCGCGACCATGCGCAAGCCAAGCCGTTCAGCTACCCGGCTCCGGACACGCGAGGCGGTTCCAGAACCACAGCGAAGGAGTTCATCGACGGCGGATGTCGTGAGACCTTCCACGACGCCATCCCGGTAGCTGCCCTGGTTCGACCGCCCAATGTTCCGCCGGATCATAAAGGCTACGGCCAGATCGCGCCCACCCGGACACTTGGCCAGCAACTTGATGGCCGCATCTGCTTCCGCGTTCGGAATCGGGGTGTATCCAAGTTTTTCGTCGGGGAGCAGCACAGGGATCCTGGTGTCGGCGTCCCCACCTCACGTCGTCCTCCAGGAGCTGCCGACCCTTGCCGAGGGGGCCCGCTGATCCTGCATGAGGCAGGGGTTGGATAATTAATTATTAGTGGAAGACGAGGACGAAGTCGTCACTTGGAGATGATACCCGCCAGCAGCTAACCATGTCTGACAGGTTGATGGTGGGGGCGATGCGCATTGCTTCTCCTTCGAGTGGGCGCAAGTCATTCGCTTATCACCTTCGGGGGGCTATCAGTCAGGCCACGGGTCACAATAATCAAGAGGCTCCATAAGCCGTCAGGTGGCCGCTGAGGAATTGGATGCAGGGCTGCGCCATGCCTTCGTCCGCACCCAGCGCCGCACCTGCTCGGGGTAGAACCGTGTTCCGGATCTTGGGACAAACCCCTCCTGCAGCAGAGTCGTGGCGATCGTCCGCAGCCCCATCCCAGCCCGGCGCAGTTCCAGGGCGCGCTCAACGAGACTCTGTTCTTCCGGGTGCTGGAGAAGGGTACCATCCAATCCCACCACCCACCCAGTAGGACGGTGGCCCCCAATATACCGGCCCTGGGCCTGGAGGTGTTGGGTCGCCATCTGGGTCCGCTCAGCGATGACCTCCCTCTCGAACGCCCCGACGGCGCTCATCATGCCCAGGACCAACCTCCCGGAAGGGCTGCTGGTATCCAGCGACTCGGTGACCGAGGCGAGATCGGCACCCTGGCTGCGGAGCCGGTCCAGGATGGCCAGTACATCCCGGGTGCTTCTGGACAACCTGGACAAGCTGTAGAAAACCAGGACGCATCCCTTCCTGCAGGCTGCTAGGGCGTGTTGCAGTTCGGGCCGGTTGTCGGCACGGGACCCGCTGACCCCGGCGTCGACATAGACCTCCTCTAGGACCAGCCCCTGAGCCTCGCACCATGCCCTGATGCGCCGTTCCTGCGCTTCCAGGGAGACCCCCTCAGTGGCCTGCTGGATCGTGCTGACGCGGACGTATCCGATCGCTTTTCCCATGCGTGGTGCACTCCTCCGGTGTGCTCAGCGGGTTCCCGCTGTGACACCCCTACATTGCAATAGGGAGGGCGCGTGAAAATGTGTACCTCCAGATTTCGGGAATTCGAAATTTAATTGTGATGGACAGAGAGGCGACTCCACAAAAAATGAGCGCGAAGAGTAGGCTCAGGCCACCGGCCCATGACATTGAACTTGGTCGGTTGTGAATTCGCGAACCGGACCCAGGACCGGGTCAAGAACCTCTTCAAGCCTTAGAAGTTCCTGCTTATGGCTGAGGACCACGTCGGCGTCCCCGCCCAGCATGTCCAACCGGTCCATCCGGCTCCGTAGCCCATGGCCTAGATAAAGGTGGTCAAAGCCAGCACCACAGCCATCCCAGCGCATGAAGGGTAGGTCGGCTCCTTGGGGGCGGACATTCTTTGTCTCCATAGGCTTGAGACCATCTGGCACGTGTAATAATTCCTGAAAAGGAATCGTTTATGTCAGTTCCGTCGGTAGGTCAGTTTGTGCGTCTACGTCGTCGCGTGGGTCGTGTCCTTTCCGTTTCTTCTCACCATGGGGAACCAGATGGCGTGACCAGCTTAGTGGAGGTGTCCTACCTCGATCATTGGTCTCACCCAGAGGCGGACACGGTCGTCTGGCACCTGGAAGAGAAGATCGGGGCTAAGTCGATCACCACCTTGACCTTGCCCAACCCCCTGGAGGGCCAAGCTGACCCCCCAGAGGACCTTGGGGCTATGGTTGATGCCTGCCGTTGGACGGCCTTGGAGCGCCTACCGGAATGGAGTGCCGATCCCCTGGAGAGGGCCAAGCACGCTCCCCTCACTGGCGTCTGGCACTCTGCCGTCGAGCCGGAGGACTACCAGCTCGTCCCGGTGCTCAAGGCCTTGGCCATGCCCAGGGTCACCTTGCTGCTGGCTGACGATGTCGGCCTGGGGAAGACTATTGAGGCTGGGCTCACCCTGTCCGAGTTGTTCAACCGCAGGCGCATCCGCCGGGTGCTTGTGATGTGCCCGGCTGGTCTCCAGCAACAGTGGAAGGAGGAACTCCGGGACAAGTTTCACTTAGACTTCCAGGTCATGGACAGCCGCGCTGTGGATCGGATCCGGAAGGAGGAGGGCTTCGATACGAATCCATGGATGATTCAGCCCCGCCTCATCACCAGCATGGACTTTCTGAAGCAGGAGGGCATCAAGGACCAGTTCCTCGAGGCAGCCCGCCGGCTAAGTCAGGAGGGTCAGAGCCTTTTCCCCGGCTTCGACCTGCTCATCGTGGACGAGGCCCACAACCTCGCCCCCAACGGCCTGGGGGATGACTCCCAGCGGACCCAGCTTCTCCGGGCCATGCTGCCCTGCTTCGAGCACCGCCTATTCTTGACGGCGACGCCGCACAACGGCCATACCATGAGCTTCACCGGCCTGCTCGAACTCCTGGACCCAGTTAGGTTCCAGCAAGACGACGTCTTTCCAGCCAGCGCCCAGCAGCAGCTCCAACTGGTCATGGTCCGGAGGCTCAAGAAGGAGATCAATGCCCAGAGCGTCGAGCCCCACTTCAAGGGCCGGACCATTCAGGCCATCCCACTCCCAGCCTTTGGCGCGATCGAGTATGCCCTATGGCAGGCCATCCGGTCTTACAGAGAACAGGGTCTGGTGATCCTCGGGCAGCTTGGCAAGCGTGAGCAGCATGTCGGTCGGTTCCTTTTCACCCTACTGACCAAGCGCGCCCTGTCCAGCACCTATGCCTTCGCCCGCACGTGGTGGGCCCACCTGGAAGGTCTCGAAGATACGGTCAAGCAGCAGGACGCTCTCCAAGAAGCTCGTGCCGCCTTACGTCAGGCCGAGCGCGAGTCGGACAACGAGTCCTCCCGGGACCTCTGGGACCAGGAGGCGGCCTTCAAGGGGGCACGGTGGTTGCGATCAGTCGCCTCCGAGCTGCTCACTCAGGCCCAGGTTGTATCCAAGGCGCTGATCGCCCTAGGTTGGACCAGAGCCTACGCCCGGCGTGCCCAGGCTGAGCAGGAGGGATCGCGGGCATGGCCTGCCCACTGGCCAGAGGACGCCAAGTGGAAGGCCCTATCGGGCTGGATCAAGTCGAACCTGATGCCTAGCGGGGACTGGAACCACGAGCGGCTGATCCTGTTCACGGAGTACAAGGACACTCTGGACTACCTGAAGGCCCGGCTGGAGTCCGAAGGCATCCAGGCTCCCCGCGTAGAGGATCTGCACGGCGGGAGCAGCCCCGAGGACCGCACCAAGATCCGCAAGCTTTTCAACGATGGGAAGGCCGATCTCCGTCTTCTGGTGGCTACGGATGCTGCCAGTGAAGGTCTGAACTTCCAGGCGTCCTGCCGATACGTTCTGCACCAGGAGCTGCCCTGGAGCCCGACCAAGCTCGAACAGCGCAATGGTCGCGTGGACCGGCATGGTCAGTTCCGGGACGTCGTCGCCCATCATTTCGTTAGCGACCAGGACGAGGATCTGGCCTTCTTGAACATCCTGGCCGAGAAGATCCACACAGTCCGGGAGGAGCTGGGGTCCGCGGGGCAAGTCCTCGACAACGCCGTGACCGAGCACTTCTTCGGGAAGAAGGGGAACGCCAAGATACTCCTGGACTCAGTCCAGCGCACCGTGGACACCTCGGTCTCCAAGCAGGACACCCAGGGTGCGGACCACGGCAGCAAGGAGGTCCTGGAGCGCACCCGCCGGCAGCTCCTGACCCTGGAACGGCAGATGGGGTTCACCCCGGACCGGGTTCGACGCCTACTCGAACGGGCGATGATCCGCCAGAAGGGTCAACTCAGCGGGGTTGCCCACCGCCCCGGCCACTACACTCTTCAGGAACCCAGACAGTGGGAGGATCTAGCCAACTGCTCGCTCGCCGACGACAAGGGGCACCGGCCCTACTTGGTCTTCGACCCGCTGATCTTTGAGCGCCGCGAGAACGGCATCCGGACACTGAAGCCCGAACCCGATTCCGTCTTGCTCCGTCTGGGCCACCCTCTGATGCGGAAGGCCATGCACGAGGTCATAGGCAGGGTTCACGACATGGACACCCACCGCTGGACCATGGGGGCGGCGGAACTACCGCCAAGCGTCGAGGCCGTCGTGGTCCTCCACGCTGAACTCCGGGTCCAGAACGACCTTCGTGAGAACCTCCACCACGAGATCCTGTCCATACCCTTTGCTTGGGCCGGTGAGCGCCTTGATTCCCTTGATGCCCAGGAGTGGGAGCCCTATGCGTTGAAGCCCCTGCAACGCCTCCCCGAGGCCCGCGAGCAGGCCTTGCACATGCGGCTGATCGAGGTCTGGGGAGGGATGGAGCCGGTGTTCCTCAAGGCCCTGGCTGCTCAGGAAATGAGGTGGCAGGGCGACATGACCGCTCGGGCCAAGGAGTGGAAGACTCAGCTCTCCAAGGAGGGCAAGGCCCAGTTCGACCTCCGCCTCAAGGAGATCGATGAGCACCTAAGCGTGAAGGGGATGGAGCGACTGGAAGCCCAGATCCTCCAGCGGCAGAAGGAGCTGATGGCAGCACGGCAGCAGGCCCCGGCCCTGCTCCCAGACTTCGAGATCGAGCGCCAGGAGGAACTCCTCAACCTGGAGAACGAGGTTGTAGCTCGGGAGCAGCGCATAGCCTTCCTGGAGCAACGCCATCAGGAACTCGTGGCCCTCGCCTCCCAGCTCCGGCAGGCCCAGGACCGGTGGATGAACCACATCCTGCCCCGCCGTTACCTCCTCCCCCCCAAGGGGTTGAGCATCTTGCCATTGGCACTTGAGATTCGGGTGGGGGTGGCGAAATGACCGTGGTCACACCCTCTACGACTGGTTGGTGGTCCGAACTGACCCATGTTGGCCAGACCCTGCACGCCGGTCTGGCCCCCAAGTTGGTGCTGGCAGACCCACCTTACAAAGCCTGGACTCCCCTGTCCGAGGCGCTCCCGGATTTCCGTGCTTGGCTCGAACTGTCCCCGTCCAAGCGGGATCGGGACCACGGGCCCCAGCTTCGCTGGCTGGACGCCGTAATCGAAGGCTTCCTCGGTCATAGCCCCCAGGACTTCTTGAAGGCGCAGGCTGTCGGGGACACATGGAAGGCCAAGGCCCCCGGTGGCGTCCGCGAAATCAAGCCGGACCGGGTGCTCCGCCTGGACCCACCGGGCGAGGACAACGCCCTCCCAATATTCATCAGCACCGCCGCCCTCAACCAGAAGGACGGCAAGAAGAACGCCCTGGACCTGGATCGTTTCCTCCGGTCCAAGCAGATTCCCATGGGGTTGATCACCGACGGGCAGTCCCTGAGGTGGGTCGTGGCCGGCAACCACCAGAACGCGTTCACCCAGTGGGACCTCCTGGCCGGCTGGGGCACCGCGGAGGCCCGGCTTGCATGGCAGGGCCTTTACACCCTCCTCGGCCACGGCCAGGGGTGGAAGCAGACCCCGGAGGCAGAGCGCCCGCATCAGCTTGGGCAGTGGCTGCTGGAGAGCAGCAAGATGCAGGGCGACCTCTCCAACACCCTGGGTGAACAGATCCGGGAGTCCGTGGAAACCCTGGTCCACGCCCTGGACGTCTGGACGAAGGACATCCCCGACCGCCTTCAAGTCCTGGTCGAGGCCGAGCCCGATCCCATGAGCCAGAACCATGCCATTTATACAGCCGCCGTGCGTCTCGTGATGCGGATGGTCGTCATCGCCTTCGCCGAGAGCCGCGACCTTCTGCCCACGACCTTCCGGGTCTATCGGGAGAGCTATGGCCTGGAAGCCCTTTGGCAGCGCCTGAAGCAGGCCAAGGCGGAGGTCGGCTTTGACCTCCAGCGGGGAGCCTGGATGCAGCTCCTGGCGCTGTTCCGCCTCGTCCATGACGGCTCCGCCCACCCTGATATCGCGCTCAGGGCATACGGTGGCGACCTTTTCAAACCGGGGGACCCCGCCGGCTCAGACCCGGTTTCCCGGGCCATGGCCCTCTGGGAGGCTGAGGACGGCGTGCCCGTCAGCGACAAGGCCGTGCTGACAGTCTTGACCTTGCTCAAGCAGACCAACGTGAAGGTCAACGGCAAGTCGTTCTCCACGCCCGTGGACTTCAGCACCCTGAGCACGGAGTACATCGGCCTCCTCTATGAGGGCCTGCTGGACTATGATCTCCGGACTGCACCGGAGCCCATGCTCCTGCTCAACCTGGGCCAGCAGCCGCTGCTGCCCCTGAGCTTGCTCACGGCCAAGTCGGAAAAGGACCTAAAGGAGTTGCTGGAGACCCTGGCCAAGGAGAAGGCCACCAAGTCTGGGTCCGAGGATGGAGAAGAGGAAGACGGCGAGGAGGAGGCCGAGGGGGAGGAGCCCGCGGAGGACACCCCCGAAGACAATGGCCCGGAAGACGCCGGGGATGACGTTGTTGGCGACGAGCCCATCGAGGCGACGTCCCAGGAGCTGGTTGCGCAAGCGTGGGCCTGGGCCAAGGAGGCCGCCCAGATCATGCCCAACCGCTTTGGCCTGGGAAACCTCAAGCGGGGGCAGTCCAAGGCCCAGAAGCCCGCCGAAATGGACGCCCAGGACTGGGACGGCAGGTTGTTGAAGGCCGCCAAGAGCTTGGTTGTACGGGTCATCAGCCCCGGCGAACGCTTCCTCATTCGGTGGTCAGGCACACGCAAGGGATCGGGCACGTTCTACACCCGGCCCGCCCTAACTGAGCCGTTGATCCGCGAGACCCTGCGCCCCCTCTGCTTCGACGCCGACGGCAATCCCAGGACCCCCGAGGTCATCCTGGGCCTACGGGTAGTAGACCCGGCCATGGGCAGCGCGAGCTTCCTGGTGGGGGCGTTGCGCTACCTCACCGAGGCCCTCTATGACAGCCTGGTCCACCACCGCTTCCAGAGGGTGGAAGGTGACCACGTGATCCTGACCTTGCCCTTCGGCCTGCCCGCCGTCGGCAGCCCGGGCGAGGAACTTCCTCCCGTCCACCATGACGACCCCGACGCTGAGCCCAAGCTGAAGCAGCGCCTGAAGCGCCACATCGTTGAACGATGCCTCTACGGCGTGGACCTCAACAGCTTGGCGGTGGAGTTGGCCAAGCTCGCAGTCTGGGTGGAGACCCTGGATCGCAACCTGCCCTTCGGCTTCCTGGACCACAAGCTCCGATGTGGCAATGCCCTGGTGGGCTGCTGGCTGGACCGGGTGGACGACTACCCCATCCTGGCCTGGGACCGGGAAGGCGGCGACAGCAAGACCGGCGTCGAGACCAAGGCCCTGAAGGACGCCTTCAAGGCCGCCAAGGTGGCCCTAGAAGCCAGGCTCTTCCAAGGGGCGGCATGGACGATTACCCAGGATCACCAGCCTCCCCAGGAGGTGCTGCCCATGGCGCGGGAGGCTCTGGCGGGCATCCACGATCTGCCCGTGCATCTGGTGGACGAGCACCGCCAACTCTGGCAGAAGCTCACCCAGGAGCCTGCCCTTCAGGCCCTTCAGACCGCCCTGGACCGCTGGTGTGCCCTGTTCTTCTGGCCCGGTGTGGATGACCAGGGACAGCCGCTTAAACCGGAAGCCCTTCCCATGCCCGACACCTGGCGGGATGCCGCCTTTGCGCCCACCATCCAGAGGCTGGCCTCCCACCATCGGTTCTTCCACTGGGAGCTAGCCTTCCCCGAAGTGTTCACGGGACCCACCTCAGGTTTTGACGCTGTGCTTGGAAACCCCCCCTGGGATGTCTCCAAGCCAAATAGCAACGAGTTTTTCACCGTCTATGATCCAATTTTCCGCACCTACAAGAAGAACAAGGCCAATGAACGAAAAGCGAAGCTCTTTTTAGATCGTAAAGGATTGGAGACAACATGGAATCGTTATGTATCGCGATTTAAAGCGATGCGGACATGGGTGGATTATTCAGGAGATCCCTTTGCTGCATCCTTAGGTCGAGGCAATGCCAAGGCCGAACTGGTGGAGAGATGGAGAGTCGAGCGAAATCGACGAGTACCCTTCTCTGACCCCAACCATCCATGCCTGCTTCAGGGCTCGGCTGACCTAAATACATTCAAGCTCTTCCTGGAGCAAGCTCGGGTTGTGCTCGCCAAGGGGGGACGTCTTGGCTTTGTCATTCCATCAGGCATATACACCGATGCAGGATCCACTGAGTTTCGCCGTACGTTCTTGGACAAGGACCACTGGGAACTTCTTTACGGCTTTGAAAACCGAAAGAAGGTTTTCCAGATCGACTCACGCTTCAAGTTCTTGATCACAGTGATCACAAAGGGGCTGCCCCAACCGGAGGTGCCCCTCCAGGCTGCATTCATGCGCCTAGGGATTGAGGAGTTATGTAAGCCCAAAGATTTCACCTTGCCGGTCACTGCAGATCAAGTGAGACGATTCTCCCCAAAATCACTCTCTTTTATGGAACTCCGCAGCCCCAAGGAAACGACCCTAGCAAACACTCTGTATAGCTCCCATCCGCTTCTTGGGGATCTTGGGTTTAAATTCAACCGCGAATTTCACATGGTTGACGATGCTACCCTATGGAAAGACGGAACACGAAAAAAATTGGAAACCATTGGTTTGTTGAGAAACGTTGAAGATACGCGAGATACTCGCGTTCGTTTTCGTCTATGGCAGGACGGGTGGGTTTCCCTATTAGAGGGTAAACATATCTGGCAACACAATCCCTACTATCTTGGCACTGACACAGAAAACGGTCTCAATAAGTTTCTTAACCTACAAAGATTCATTCGCCGAGACGCTCTTGCTATCGTAGCGCGCGAAAAGTGGGAAACAGAAAGGTATTTCGCAGAAAGGAATGGTGAGGATTTCAATTTAACACCAATAAATTTTATGCCATGGGTAAAGGAAAGAATGAGTTTTAGAAACATTTCGAGTTCAACAAACCGCAGAACATTCGTGGCCTCGATGACTTACCCGGCACCTCACGGCGAAAAGGCTCCTGACATTTCTATTAATTTATCTACAGGGTCTCTTAGTGCCCTTTTGAATAGCTACATCGCCGATTGGATTATTCGAAGAAAAGTAACAATCACCTTGAACAAGTTCTATATCGAAACCCTGCCCGTTCCTCCGATGGATGAGCGGCTCAAAAAATCCATCTCTCAGAGGGCGGGAGACCTCACAGGTGTGGCTAGCCCTCCGGTCACTGATCCGCTCCAAAGACTTCGTCTTCGATTGGAGATTGATGCATTAGTGGCCCATGCTTACGCCCTCACCAAAGAGGAGTTCGCCGACATCCTGCTGGATACCGAATGTGGGGCCGTCAGTTTCTGGAAGACCGACTCGGACCTCCCAGGTGCTTACCGTCAACCTCAACTCACCCTTGAGGCATACCGCCAACTCCTCCACAAGGGTCTCGACCGCTTCATTCAGGACGGCGCGGAGATCCCCGAAGCTGCCCTGGCGCACCGCCGCCCCCTCCTGGAAATCTGGGCCCCGGAGGACGGGTGGGAGGCCGCGTGGGCCGAGGCCCGGGCCATGGCCACATCCCAGCACGAGTGGGACCTGTTCCTCGGCAAGGAGGACGCCGTTCAGCTCGAATATGGCACCGGCCAGCCTGCTCTCGCCCAAACCTCTGACACCGTCCGGGAGGCTGGCTCGTACCAGGCTGAACCACAGCCCGGGGCCCTATTCGACACCGAAGAGTTTCGGCAGGACGGGAAGCGGTGGTTACTGTGACACGAGGTTGCGATGACTAGAGCTGTTCCTGAATATATAAATGAAAGCAGTCTGGAGTTTCTAGTTGCCAGTGCCCAGACTCGCGTTGTGCTAGCACTTCCAGGGCTGACCAAGGGCCTTGGTCCAGCCCTATTGCAAGCCAGCCAACGGCTGCCGGGACGTGTGTTGGCTGTGGTGGATCCGAATGAGAGGGTCTACCGTGTTGGCTATGGGCTCATTGAAGAGTTGGAGGAGGTCTTCGGCAAGGGGTTTCCGCTCCTTGCCCGGCCAGGGCTGCGCATAGGCTGTGGCCTGATCGACGAGGCTGCCTTCTTCCTGACCATGCCCCCCCAGCTTGTGGAGGCACCAGCGGATCCCGAGATGGTGCCCCGCAACGCTGTGTTCGTGGAACCCCAGGTGGTCCTCGCCTATCTCCGGGAGATCGCCAATGGTCCGGCCTTAGACGCCGTCCTTGCAATTCAGCCTGAGCTTGCCACTGAAGCGCAGGAGGAGACCCTCGTTCGGATCGAGAACAGTCAAGCGGCGAAAGAGGCTCAACCTGCGGCGGTACCACTAAGCCGCGAACAGCTGAAGGCGACCCAGGTTTCCCTTCAGTTGGCCCCTCCACTCGATTTTCAGGTCCACCGCCAGTCCATGGTTTACTCATCGCTGCTGCTCTATGTAGTCATAGAACTAACGGCCTGCCGCCTAGATAACCGAGAGATCGTGGTGAGGAAGGCCCTCTTGCCTCTGCTGGGTGAGAAGGCCGGTATCGTCGGCCGCAGGTCGTTCCAGCTCAATAGCAGTGGTGACCTTTCGGGTCTTGCTGAGATTCAGAGGCGAACGGAGCATCTGAGGGAGAAAATCGCAAGGGGCCTTGGAAAACCCTATGGTGCAGTGCTACTTCGCCAAGATATGAATATTTTCGAGGCAGAGCGGCAGGCGATTGAAGCACTTATCAAAGCCAAGCATCCGGAGGCTATTAAGGCCTTTGAGCAGGGCCTGGCCCCACAAATTAAGGACATCTGCCAAATTTGCCTGGAGCAATGCCTACATACAATGAAGGACGAGGACATCTTCAAGGCCCTCCGTCCGCGCTCCAAGGATCGGAAGGAATTGGCCAAGTGGCAGAAGTGGAAGGATTCAGACCCGAAAAAACAAGAACTTGCCGAAAGGCTCGGTGCCCATATCGAAGAGGCCCTCTGGAACAATGTCCGCCAGAGAATGACCCAGCTAAAGAAGCCTCAACTCGAAGTCACTTTCCGGGAGTTCACCCTCCAGCAGATGACCGAGGAGGACTTCACAGAGCGTCTCCTTGAAACCTTCCACGACAAGAAGGATCTTGCACCCTTCCTGATGGATAGGGCAGTAATAGGCAAGGCCACCAGGTCCTGTAAAAGCGAAGACTTAGATTTGCTCGACGAACTTCCATTTAGTTAGTTTGCAACTAGCAAGTAGTTTATAGCTAAACAACCTATTGGAGTACCTCGCTCGTGTCGCTGAACCCGATTGTCTTTACCAAGCAGATCCTCGACACCTTTCTCCGGTACCAGCGGACAGCTTTCCCCTTCTCGGACCCGCGGCTGGCGGAGCAGGCGAAGGCGTCGTTGGGGGAGAGCCTGGGCAGTCATCTGGCCAAGGGCCCCTACGTGAGCCTGAGCAGGCCGTTCCGCCTAGGTGCCACCGTTGCCAGCCTTGTCCAGGAGGGTGTGCTCCGCGCGGGGATGAAGGGCGTGCTGCCCTACCCTACGCTGTTCAGCCACCAGGAGGAAGCTCTTCGGGCGGCCAAGGCCGGTAAGCACCTGATCGTGTCCACCGGCACCGGCTCGGGCAAGACCGAGGCGTTCCTGTCCCCAATCCTGGACCACTGCCTGCACCTGCGGGACGCCCAGGCCCCCCAGGGCGTTGTCGCCGTGATCGTCTACCCGATGAATGCC